>Ga0207143_1049_pt1 | contig 18238 bp, 12 predicted proteins | sample Alteio_BWMinHeat_3_FD_153566 | JGI IMG/M metagenome (GOLD analysis project Ga0207143, IMG submission 153566) | Enriched cells from forest soil in Barre Woods Harvard Forest LTER site, Petersham, Massachusetts, United States -... | ecosystem: Environmental > Terrestrial > Soil > Temperate forest >... | reverse complement strand
TTAACTAAATTGCTAATAGTTAAAATTATCAGTGCGGTTTATAATATTGGTTTAAATGTTTTCTCAACAGACCCATCAACCTTCTGTGATGGCCATCATACTTGCAGGTGGTCAAGGGACACGTATGCATCCTTTAACCCGCAATCGATGCAAGCCAGCTGTTGCTTTTGGAGGACGCTATAGATTGATCGATATTCCCATATCAAACGCCTTAAATTCTGGAATTAGGAACATCGCGGTTATTTCCCAATACTTCGCAGCAGACCTTAACGAGCATGTCTATTCCACCTATCGTTTAGATCATTTCCAGCCCGTAGAGTTTAAACTGCTCTCTCCAGAAGAAAATTCTATGGGCAAAGTATGGTTCAAAGGAACGGCGGACGCGATTCGACAGAATTTGGACCACCTTCTGGCAACTCCTGCCGAATTTTTTCTTATCCTTTCCGGTGATCAACTTTATAATGCAGACCTCCGCCCCCTATTGGATTTTGCACGTGAGAAAAATGCTGACCTTGTCATTTCCTCTCTCGCGGTTCCTGAACAGGAAGCTCGGCGAATGGGGCTATTAAAAATTGATAATACTCAAAAAATCACGGATTTTCACGAAAAACCCTCTGACCCTACCATTTTAAAAAAATTCCAAATGCCTCCTTGTCTTAAGAATATCTCCCTCACCGCTCTACACTACTTAGGCTCGATGGGGATTTACGTATTCAAACGCTCTGCTTTGGTTTCCATTTTACAAGAAGAGGGCGATGACTTTGGCCATGGGATTATTCCTCAGCAGGTTAAGCGCGGTAATAGCTATGCATTTCTTTTTGATGGATATTGGGAAGATATCGGTACTATCTCTGCTTTTTATAAGGCCAATCTCGCCTTGACCGATCGAAAAGATTGTCTCGATACCTCCAATGAGCAGCAACCGATTTATGCACATGGATGCGATTTACCTAGCGCCTTCGTGAAAGGGACACGCATAACTAGATCGATTCTTGCACAAGGCTGCATCATTGAGGCTGATGAAATCACCCATTCCATCATAGGCATTCGTTCTAAAATTGGGGCTGGCACGCTCATTCGAGATTCGATTATTTTCGGCAAACATAATGAGATAAGGCAATGCATGGGGCGAGAACTTTTATCGACCATAGGAGCAGGCTGTATCATTGAAAAAACTATTATCGATGAAGACACGCATATTGGAGATCATGTCACCTTAGTCAATAAAAATCAGGTGCAAGAATATGACGGAGATGGCGTTTTCATTCGCGATGGTATCATTATTGTAACAAGTGGTACATCATTACCCGATGGATTTACCCTATAGAATATGCTAGTATAGCCTAAAACTGGGATCTCATGAGCATTTGGGCTTTGTCTGACCCTCACCTTTCATTTGGCGTACCGAATAAAAGCATGACTGTCTTTGGTCCTGCGTGGAACGATTATACCGAAAAAATCGCCACTTCTTGGCGTGACCTTGTCAGTCCAAAAGACCTCGTCCTCCTACCTGGCGATATTTCTTGGGCAATGAAACTGGAGGAAGCGGAAGCGGATCTCCTTTGGATTGACGCTCTTCCCGGGACAAAACTCTTACTTCGGGGAAATCACGACTACTGGTGGAGTTCAGCTGCAAAAATGCGAAAAGCCCTCCCTCCCTCTCTACATTTTATCCACAACAATAGCTTTACATGGGGCACTACGACCATTGGCGGTTCGCGCTTGTGGGATACGCCTGAATATAATTTTCGTGACTTCATCAATTATCAGGAGAATCCTCGAGCAAAATCTGCTCCCCTCATCTCTAAAGATGATGATGAAAAAATCTTTTCCCGCGAATTAGAGCGTCTTCGTCTCAGCCTATCACAACTCGATCCTCTAGCTATAACAAGAATTGCTCTCACGCATTACCCACCTATTGGTGCAGACCTTCAGCCTAGTCGTACTTCCGCTATTTTAGAGGAATTTAAGATCACCCACTGCATATTCGGACACTTGCATAACCTTAAAAAAGAATACCTCCCGCTCTTTGGCACCGCACGTGGTATTTGCTATGAACTCACTTCCTGTGATGCTATCGATTTTAGGCCTGTAAAAATTATTTGAATCGCTGGTGATCCATCACAGAGGGTAAATTTACAATTTGCCACTCTTCCTAAAGAAATATATTACAAAAATATAAAAAATTTTTTATTTAAAAATATTTGTCTCTTTAATGAAATTCAATAAAAATATGCGATTATTGATTATAAAAGATTTTAATTTTTGATATAATAATATAATTATAAATAATTTATACAGTAAAAGCTTGATATGTCAGCTCAATGGAGTATCGTTTGAAGATCGACGAAATGAGTTATCCAGTCGTCTCTTTAAACTTGGACAACGCCCCCCATAGACCCTAAAATAGTTTATATCCATTTTTATTTTAATAAAATACCCCCTTTCTAATGCATATACTTCTAAAATCTAAGAAAAAATTGTTAAATCATTTTTTAAATAATTACTTTGTATAAAAAATATTCATTTTATAACAAATAAAACGTTAAATATTATATAATATTTAAAACAATATTATTGTTATAAAATAAAAAGAGTTAATTATGTCTTTATCTTCCCCTGACTATTTTTTAACTAAGGCTTACGATAACGTTTTTCAAGTTTTGAATTCTCACAAAGATAAAGCATGCAAAAAAAAACTGTATCTAACTTCTAAGTTCGAAATTTCTAGAAAACCTGTAGAAGTGAATGCTAGTGATCTTATCACGCTTATAAAAAAAACTTTTTTTGAGTCAGCGGATTCAGATCGCCTTAAGAAAGCTAAAGAGATCTTTGGTTTCTTTATGCAGATTCCTGTTCTTAAAGAGCAATTTAACCCATCCCTCATTCAACAAGTAAAAGAGGCGAGCGCTTATTTACATACCTCTCAATTAGAAGATCATTTCGCGGTGCTCACCACTTTTTCTGCGCTTCAAAAATTCGTCCAAACAGTATCTGAATGTATCGAGATTGCGCTCAATATTCACTCTCAAAGGACTCTTTTCCTGAAAAATGGTGATTGCGAAATCTTCGAAGATCATGGAAAGGAGGTTGTCAGTTTTCTCGCAGGTAATTTAAGTAAAGAGGCGCTTCTTTCTCTTATGAACTCGCCTCTAGGAATGGCTCTTGTGGCTAAAATGCGCTGGGTGCAACGTGATGATCAATATTCCACTCCCATGGACGATTTGACCCTCGAAGAACTTGAGGAAATGAGCAAACTTTTAGAAGTAATGTCGTTTATCGATTGTCCCCCAAAAATCTGCTCCTTTTTTAAAGCACAACACCTAGCTGTAAATCATCAATTCCTCCGTAAAAAACTTGAGGAACATGAGCGACTTTTGAATGCGACCCTACTATCTTTTCAAAAACAGCTCGAGCCTGACTCTGCATACAGCCGTTTTATTATTTCCTATCTTCCTGAACTTGTAGATTTGTATCAGGCAACCATAAGAGAAATATCAAAATCAGATACAAGTTTATGTAATTCTCTAATAATGCTTACCAGTGATGTTATAAATACGTACGAAAAAGATGAGTATTTCTATTCTCTATACAAATCAAATTATGATTGTTATCAACAACTCCTTCTTAAAAGACCGTTATTTGCCTTGTCCACTTCAACAACTTCTTCAACTCAGGATAAATTTTCTTCTACATCTTTTCTTACTCCAGAAGAATTAGGGATAGGTCCTTTTGGATTAGTAAATATTTTTTCTCCTCTGGATCCCAGTATTTCGATAAAAGAAAAGGAAGAAAGTAAAGAACCAAAAAAAGAAGTCCTTAAAGATGGTCTGACTGCTGAGAGTGCTGCTCTATCTAAGAAACCTCCGAAAAAGGCTCATCGAGGTAAAAAAAAGCCTAAGAGTAGTCCTTCTCACAAGGCAAGTAGCGTTGCTCCGACAACTCCTTCCTCAAGCAGCTCCTCTTCTATTGGCGTGGGGATAGAAATTTCTCCCTCATGCAGCAGTAGTTCGCCCTCTTCGAGTAGCTCCGCTCCGAGTACTCTCTCCTCAAGTAGCTCATGCAGTAGTCCCTCCTTCTCAAGTTCTCCCTCACCAACCCTACCTTCTTCCAGTAGCAGAACATCCAGCACAACAGATGTAGCAGCCCCAGCGGTTATACCAAGTGCATGTACACCTAGCAAAGCGCGTCCCACTCCTCTTCCAACCACTCTTTTTGCCAACCAGAGGGTATTTTCCGAAGAGAATTACGCTCAGCGCGTAAGTGACTGGTTTGAACATCCGGAAAGATCTCTTTCACAACCTAAATACGCATCATTTACACCTCACCAAAAACAAGAATCCACTTGGTATCATGCCTTTTCGCCTTTCGTCGATAAATTTGTAGGTACTCTCTACAGTTATAAAGATGAGTGGAGAACCAAAAAAGGCGAGCGTCATACTTTTTATGGAGTCGTCGGTGAAGTGACATCGAAAGGAAAAACTTACCGAGGCGTATTCCAATACTGCTTCGACAATCATGGTGTGCTTTACCATCGCTGCTTCGGACATAAATCGAATATTCAGCTACTCGATTTTTTTATTAATAGACAACTTCCAGAAATTGAGTACCCCTCTCTTGCCGAAAGCGTAGGCCTTGGAAAAGTAAAGTCTAAAGCCCAAATATCTACAGATGGAATCCCCTATGAAGTAGGTCCACTCCATGCTATCTCGTTTGAGGATCCTCGGCATGAGTTATCTATTCGTCTGTTTAAAATGGGAGAGCGCCACTCTTCCATCTAGAGGGTGCATCAAAAGTAAATTCCTAGTTTTCAAAACTTCTATTACAAAAATAAAAGCAACTTTACTTTTACAGTAATTTAAATTATAATAATTTAATAAATATAAAAAATTGAGTTTAAAATTACAATGTCCATTAAAATTCAAACAGAAGATCTAGCAGCTGCATATACTAATTTAGAAGAAATATGTAAGTCTCACAAAAATGAAAAAGCTAAAAAGTTATATTTAACTGTTGAACTGGCGTCTTCTGATAAACCGAAAAAAATTCCCATTGAGCAAATAATAACTTCAATTCAACATTCTTTCGCATTCTCCAATGATTCTGCTCGCCTTCGCAAAGTTAACCAAATGTATACCTGGTTAATGCAAATTCCACCCTTTCGTGAACAATTCAATCGGTCGGTTTTGGAGCAGGTAAGACAATCGATGACTTTCTTAGAAGAGACTGCGCTTCGACAACTACCAGAAAGGCTTTCTACCCTTCTTCACATCCAAGAATACATGGAAAAATTTTCTTTGCTTATTGAACAAGCTTCACTGACTCGCGCCCAAAACAATCTTTTTTCAAAAAATCCTAATTACATCGGTCGTAAAAAAGTCTCTAGTCTTGCACCGGATGAAGGTCGCTTTCTTCAAAAACATTTAAAAAGAGAGGACTTGCTAACCCTGATGGAATCCCCAATTGGTATAGCATTAGCTGCAACCTTTGGCTGGATGTCTTCTGAGAAGAGAACTTATTTTTATGCCCCTAAGGATTTCACTCTTCAACAGCTTGAAGAATTATCAATGGATGTTGAGGACGCGCTTAACATTGCTGATCCAAGTTCTCGGATTCATGCTCATTTGCGAGAGACTCAATCCATTCTACAATACCAATTCGCTCATGCAAATTTAGATAACCAAATTCTGAATCTCCAACCCTCAATTTTGAAATTGGTTAATAAAATCAATGACTCGAGCCATTTTATTCATAGTTCATTTCCTGAGTTTTCAAAATTTTGGAAAAATTCACTTTCTGAATTAACTCCTTCTGCTACCCTTTTGAAGCCCCTTTGTGAATTAATCTTAAGTCTTCATAAATCTGTAGAGAGGGTTCATGGAATTCGTGAAGACCTTTATCGTATGTATGAAGAGCACTACAACGAATATCAAAGACTGGTAACAAAGAAAGAGACCTCAAGAGATGGATTAGCCTCTGTAGCAACCCTCTCTCTAGATGAAGTTTCTTCAAAGGTTTCTTTCCGGAGTTTTCCATCTCCAGAGAACTTTGCTTCTCGTCCATTTGGATTCACTCCGGGCTTTTCTCTTACACCGCTTCCCCTTCTTTCTTCGGAAAAAAGCGATGATAGTAAAGAGCCTAAAAGGGAAGTTCCATTAGACAGAGAAACCTCTGATTCAATTAAGCAAGCTCGTAAAAAGGCTCATCGTGCTAAACAGAAAGCAAAAAGCAGATCTCTTAGCCATACGAGCAGCCCTTCACTAACTCCTTCCACAAGTGAGACCAGCGCTCCCTCTTCAAGCAGCTCAAGCAGTAGCCAATCTTCCCTAAATATCCCCGAAGAACCTTCTCTAAGCTCATTAAGTAGTAGTAGTTCTCATACGAGTTCTTTTTCCAGCCCTTCTTTAATGAGCACTCCCTCTTTTAGAAGTTCGTCGAGCAGCCCAACGGATGTAGCCGCACCACCTATTATGCCCCATGCAGCTACTTCAAGTAGAACCCCTCCTATTCCAACTTCCACAACGCTCTTTGCTAATCAATTAGGTTTTTCTTCGGAAATTTACGATCAACGCGTAATCGACTGGTTCGAAAATCCTGATTCTGCCCTTTCACAAGATACCTATGCTGCGTTGACACCCCATCAAAAAGAGAAATCTACCTGGTGCCATGCCTTTTCGCCTTTCGTCGATAAATTTGTGGGCACTTCCTACAGCTATAAGGACCAGTGGGTAACAAAAAAAGGTCAGCTTCATACTTTTTATGCAGTCGTGGGAGAAGTGACATGGAAAGGAAAAACTTACCGGGGCGTTTTCCAGTATTGCTTCGACAATCATGGTGTGCTTTACCATCGCTGCTTCGGACCTAAATCGAACATTGAGCTGCTTGATATTTTTATTAATAGGCAACGCCCAGAAATTGAGTACCCTTCCCTTGCCGAAAGCGCAAGCCTGGGAAAAGCAAAGTCTAAACCACGAATATCTTCAGAAGGAGTTCCATATGAAGTGGACCCTTTAAAAGTAGTATCATTTGAAGATCCTGCAAATGGGTTATCTATCCGTCTCTTCAAATTAGGACTCCGATAGTAAGTCATTTATGACACCTAATTAATTTTTTTCGAATTTTTTTAATCCTCTCTGTTTTTTGAATAAATGGTGTGTTCTAAAAAATTAAATGCTATCGTCTAACGATATTTTTTTTTACACACCACTTATTCAATATGTCCTCTTTATATATCACGAATCTTTCTCACGCTTATACTTGTATGCGTGAAATTTGCGATTCTCATAAAACTAAAAAAAAAGCAAAAAAACAGTTATTTTTAACGCCTGAATTTAGAACCTCATCCCAACCAGTCGATCTTCGAGTAGCTTCACTTATACGTTCTATTAACACCTCCTATACTTGTTCAACAGATTGCGATCGCATTGCTAAAGCGCATCAAATGTACACTTGGTTAGGTCAGATTCCGGGACTTAAAGAGCAATTCAATGACCGCGTGATCGAACAAATAAATTCGGCAAAGGCTTTATTAGACGAAGCAGCCCTTCAAGAAATCCCTGAAAGGCTTTTACTGCTAAAGCTTATTCAAGAATATATAGAACAATTATCTTTGTGTTTTGAAAAAGCCGCATCTCTTCAAGTTCAAGAAGATTTGTCTTTAAAAACACTAACTTATCTCAATCCTAAGAAGGATTCATCTCTTGATCCTGGAAAATATTACGCGATAGCCCAAAAGCCGGTAGGTATTCAGGATATTCTCTCTTTTATGGCATTTACTGTTGGTTTAGCTCTGGTGGCAAAAATCTCCTGGGTTCCTTACAAGGAGGGGTATTGCTTAAATATTAGCGTCTTAAATAACGAGGATCTAGAAGAAATCCAAATATGCTTTGCCGAAGTTGTAAAAACAGGAGTTATGAGAGTTTCCTATCCCGAGATGCACGCTTTTTGCGAACAACTTAATGAAGCGACCAAGGTACAAATCATCAACAAAAAATTCTCTAAAGAAGTAGAGGCTCTTGGTAATATTGCAACGATTTTCATGGCCAATATGAAAAGTTCCCATTTTCATTGGATCACATCTTCTTTTTTTCCTTTCATAAATTTATTTGAGCAATTGACAACAGAATTGACCGACGGCGTAAAAAAAAATAGTACGAAGGATTGCGTTTTTAAACTGCATAAAAGCTTTGCTAGGGCACTAGGAATACGCGATGATTTGCATAAGACCTACAAAGAACTTTACCAAAAATATCAGCAACTACTAGCAGAAAAAACATGCAGGCTCTCTTCTTCACAAGAAGCGGCACCTACAATTCTGTCTTCTCTTTCAACACCCGAAGAATTTGCAGCTCTTCGCTTTGATTTTACCCCGAGCTATTTACTGAGTAAGAAAAAGACCTTTTCCCACCCTCAAGAAAAACAAGAAAGCAAAGCTCCTTTGACAGAAGTCGAGAGGTCCGAAAGCAGCGTTTCTTCTAAGGAAGCGCGTAAAAAAGCCCATCGTGCTAAACAGAAAATGCGCAGTAGTTCTTCACAACAAAAAGCTTCAACCTCTATATCTGTTGCTGGACCTGTCCCACCTCCTAGTAGCTCATCTTCTCTAAGCTTCCCTATTACAACTCCACCCTCTCTTAGCAGTTCATCCTCAAGTGCTATCCTTACAGAGAGTACTCCAACCAGTTCTTCTACAAGTACTTCTTCAACTAAAGCCTCCTCCTTCAGTAGTTCATCTCCTAGTTCGCGCACAGATGTAGCCGCACCTCCCTACATGTCCAATGTCGCTGGCCCTCCTGTTACAAAAGGTGCGGACATTTCTCGCAGAACCCCTCATGCTCCACCTCCAACCACTCTTTTTGCTAATCAGCTGCGTTTTTCTTCAGACGATTACGCCCAACGCGTTATCGATTGGTTCGAAAATCCCAAGAGTTCTCTTTCTGAAGCTAGATATGCAGCTTTTACGCCCCACCAAAAACAAGAATCCACATGGCGTCATGCCTTTTCACCTTTCGTAGATAAATTTGTTGGGACCTCCTACAGTTACAAGGATGATTGGGTGACCGAAAGTGAGCGCAAAACTTTTTATGGTGTTGTAGGTGAAGTAGTTTGGAAAGGAAAGACTTACCGGGGCGTTTTCCAATATTGCTTCGACAATCATGGTGTACTTTACCACCGCTGCTTTGGATCCATATCGAATATCGAGCTATTGGATATCTTTGTTAATAGAAAACGCCCAGAAATTGAGTATCCCTCTCTTGCTGAAAGTGCAAGCCTTGCCAAAGCAAAACCTCGAGCTGCTATATCTGCAGATGGCCTTCCTTATGAAGTAGACCCCCTGAATATAGTATCGTTTGAAGATCCTCGGCATGAATTATCGATAAGTCTCTTTAAATTGGGACAGCGATATACCTAGTTATTTTTTTAATTCATACGTGCTCTCTTAACAACTGATTAATTTGAAACTAGTTATTATTGTTATAAAATCATAATTATATTATAATTGTAAAATCATGTTTATAATAACAATATTTTAAAAGGTGAGCATGTCTGTTTACACTCCAGGCGGGTTCTTAACGTCGGCTTACGATGCAATGGCCAAAGTCCACGATTCTCAGAGGGCGAAGAACCCCAAGAAAAAGCTCTATTTAACTCCAAATTTTACTACTTCTAAAACCCCTGCCGCAGTCCGCACAGACGAGCTGATTGCTCCCATATTAACATCATTCACAGACTCCATGGACCCCGATCGCTTTAAAAAAGCTAAAAAAATGTTTAGCTTTTTGCGCGAAATTCCTGGTCTCAAAGAAGGGTTAAGTCAGCTAGCTTTAGACCGCGTTGAAGAAGCCTCTGCTATTTTAGATCGAACTCGATTACATGAAGTTTGCATTGGCCTTTCAGCTCTTTCACTCTCTCAAGAATTTATAAAAAAAATAGCAGTAATCCTCGAACAAGCCATCCCAATTGAGGCTCGACTCGAGCAACTATTCAAAACCCATGCTTGCAGTACGAAGAAAGCAGGTTTTCATCCCGAAAGCGCCTCTACATATTTACCTATGCCATCCTTGAGTGATGAGGAGGTCCTTTCTATTCTCGATTGCCCGATTGGGAAGGCCCTTGTCGCGAGTTCAAATTGGATCGCCTCAGATAATTCTGTGTATTGCATCAATCTAGACAATTTAAGCATCCAAGAACTTGAAGAACTCATTCAGAAATTTGAAATTGCAATTGCTTCGGATTTTGCCCCCAATATCCGATTGCTTTTTCAAGCCCAATACGAAATAACAAAACTAAAACTCGAACATAATAAACTATGTGAAAAAATTTTTTATTTTAAACAAATATTTGTAAGAACTAATAAGCAACTGGAAGATTCTCAATATCGTGATTTTTTCCACTTCACTTTTCCAAGTTTTATAAGCTTACACGATGCAGCACAGGAAAAATTTACAGGCGAAACAAGAATTGGGACAGATTCTCTATTCAATCTCTACAAACAGACTATTAAAGCGCAGGATGCAAAAGAAAGTTTAGATTCTCTATACAAAAATTTCTACGAAGACTGTCAAAAAATTATTTCCAAAAGCAAAACCTCAAGCGATAAACTATCTTCTACGTCCTCTTCAACCCCTGCTGAAAAATTTTTCCCAACATTTTTAACTCCTGAGGAATTCTCTGCTCCTCGTAGTTTTACGCCAGCCATGGTACTCATGAGGCCAACCACTACTATTCTTACTCGAGATTTCCAAGACAGTAAAGCGCCAAAAGCTGAAGTCTCAAAGGAAAAAGAAAGCGCAGCCCCTGCCAAGGAATCTCGTAAAAAAGCTCATCGCGCTAAGCAGAAAGTCTGTAAATCTTCTGTTTCCTCAAGAAAACTTCCTACCCCCTCCCACACTCCTGCCACTATTCAAGCTCCTAGCAGTTGCTCAAGCAGCGCAAGTAGTAGTTCATCTTCTCCCAGTTTACCAGCAGCCACCCCCCCTTCACTAAGCAGCTCGTCGAGCAGCTCGCCGCCAACTCCCCTGCCTAGTTGCGCTCCTTCTTTAAGCACTTCATCAACTACTTCAAGAAGTGATGTGGCCGCACCTGCGTTTATGCCGAGTACAGCCAGTGCTCCTCGAAAGCGTTTTATCCCTCCTCCAAGCACACTTTTTGCTAATCAACTGCATTTTTCTTCAGACGATTACGCCCAAAGAGTTATCGATTGGTTTGAAAGTCCGGAGGGCTCTCTTTCACAAGTTGGATATGAGGATTTAACGCCTCATAAAAAACAAAAAGCCACCTGGTGCCATGCCTTTTCGCCCTTCGTAGATAAATTTGTAGGGACCTCCTACAGTTACAAAAATGAATGGAGGACGGATAAAGGAGAGCGTCATACTTTTTATGGTATTGTTGGTGATGTCGTTTGGAAAGGAAAGACGTATAAAGGGGTTTTCCAGTATTGCTTCGACAATAATGGCGTGCTTTATCACCGCTACTTTGGACGTACATCGAATGTCCAGCTACTGGATATCTTTATCAATAGAGAACGTCCAGCCATTGAGTATCCCTCTCTTGCTGAAAGTGCAAGCCTTGCTAAAGCAAAACCTCGGGCTGCTATATCAGCAGATGGCCTTCCTTATGAAGTAGATCCCCTGAATATAGTATCGTTTGAAGATCCTCGGCATGAATTATCGATAAGTGTCTTTAAATTGGGACAACGTCCAGATTGAAGAAAATAGGATTAGCTTGTAACCATTCTTTATAACCTCTGATTAAACGCGGATTAGGGGGTAATCAGAGGTTTAAATAAAAGCTTAAAAGCAGATAGATCATGGTCTGCTTGATTTAAAGGCTCATTCAAATCTCGTGTAGAACGGCGTTTAAAGAGCTCTTCTATAGATGAAAGTTGTTCTGTCTGGTCTAAACAATCATGATAATCAGCGACAATAGCCAATAACTGTTGGAAATCTTCTTCCGTTTGCATCAATTCTAGGCAGAGTTTGATCGTCTCAGAAAATTGTTCAGAAGAACCTTCGTGTACCAGAAATGCTGCGGTTTCCATCGCTAAATCGAGCTCTGGATTTTCTTGGAGACTTTCTATGAGCCTGGAGAGAGCCGGGTCAAACTCGGATGTATGCGTTTTAGAAAAGACGCGTACGCGTAAAAAATCGAACCAACGTGGGTCTTTTACATAGTCGTAAAAACCATCGATCATCTCAGAAGCTTGCAATTCTTGATCAGAGTCAATTTTGTGAGAAATATAATCGTATAAAAAGGTTTCAATGTCATGCGCACAAAATTCATTTGCTAAACGAAGAGCTTCTTGTGGCTGAAGACCTGCATCTACACTCTCATCTAAAATATCTTCTAAGGCAATTAAGGATTCTTCAATTTTCTCATCCACTACATTTGCATCGCGATCAAAAAAATCTATAAGCTGATCAAGCTCATCACAAAAAATGGATAAAGTTTGTTTTTCGGGTAGCTCGCGACGCCAGAGTTCAAAAAGAAGAAGGTAAATTTGTTCGTGAATCTCATTGGGTGTATCGGCTTCTGTAAAGAGATCGGCGAGGTCTTCGGGGCTATCACATTCCTGAGCATAAGCGCGAAAAGTAGGTGTATCGCACCCTATTCCCCAGCTCTTCAATTGCTCAAAAAGTTGAGGCGTGGATTGATCGCGAAGGTTAGCCACCTGCCATTCTTTAATCGCAAGCGAGGGATTTCTCTGCCAATTCATCCGTAGAAGGTTATAAAGTGCTCGCCCTCTAAGTTCCATGATTTTCCTAATCGATTTCTCCCCTAAAATATAACCCCTACACTATAATACACCTTACATAAATGCAAAAAGAAAGACGTTTCTAGATGCTACGTTTCAAAAGAAAAAAAAATTTTTTACTCGTCGAGGTGGTTATAGGAATCGCCTTATTTTCCATTTGTGCGCTTCCCCTCTTACGTCAACCCTTTCATATTGCTCAAAAAAGTTATGATAAACTTTTTGAGGCTGAATTATTCCGCCAAGCAGAACTTATGCACTGCACGATTCTATCGGATTTACAAGGAGGGAATATCACTTGGGGAACTTTACCAAAAAAACCCAAAGGTTTTTTTTCTTTTCCGCAAACTCGTCATGAATTCCATCTGGGCCCTCATGTACATAGAAATTTTACGGAAACAGCCACTCTTAAACTAAAATCCACCAAAACTACGCCCGAAGAACAAGAGGCTCGTCTACTTGAGCTAATTCTTACCTACGCTCCTCTAAAAGGAAAAAAACGCTATACTTTTTCCTATCTTATAACTGCTCTTGGCCCTGTTTCACCTACAAAACAGGTGACCGAACTCCCAGGTGTTTCCTCTGGTTAAAAAATTTATATCTATGCATGTTGAAATTAATGTGTATAGGTCTTCTATATGTCTTCTAAGTCGAAAGAATTTCGCCCATTTATCGCGGCAGAAACCCGTGTCTCTGAATTTTCTCTTCGCGCCCTTTTTTTAGGAATTTTCTTGGGAGTGATGTTTGGTGTCGGTAATGCTTACCTAGGACTTAAAGTAGGCACAACTGTATCTGCTTCGATTCCTGCCGCCGTCTTATCAATGGCGATTATGCAAACATTTTCTCGCCGCAATTCGATCTTAGAAAATAATCTTGTACAAACGATTGCATCCGTTGGCGAAGCTTTAGCCGCTGGATTGATTTTTACCGTGCCCGCCCTTTTCATTTTGGGTGAACCGATGCCCATTCATCGAATGTTTATATTAGGGTGTCTGGGAGGGATTTTAGGCGTTCTTTTTATGATTCCTATGCGCCGGTATATCATTGTAAAAGAACATGGTCTTTTACCCTTTCCAGAAGGGACAGCCTGTGCAGAAATTTTGAAATCTACCATGGCGAATTCGACGAAGGCCGTCCTTACGATTACGGGCATTATTATAGGGGCGATTTATCGACTATGCTCAGGAGGATTCGCATTATGGAATGAGTCCCCGAGTTATATCATTAAGTCTTTTCAGCGCACTATGTTCAGCATGGATTGCACGCCTGCCCTATTAGGTGTAGGGTTCATTGTAGGTCCGCGTATAGCAGGGATCGTATTTGCTGGAGGCGCCATTGCATGGTGGGTATTAATTCCTCTAATTACGATGTTCGGTGCAGGTAGCGAGATCATACTTTATCCCGCTACAGTCCCCGTCTCCCAAATGTCCGCTCCTGATATCTGGTCCAATTACATACGCTACATTGGCGCAGGGGCTCTTGTTTGCGGGGGTATTCTTAGCTTATGTAAAATAGGACCTCTCATTGGAAAAACTTTAAAAATCGGCTTCAATGAACTCTTTCAAGGTCCTTCACAAGAGCAGCTCCCTAGAACCGATCGCGATATCTCGCTTCGTTGGCTTATTCTAGGATCCATAGCAGTGGTATTGACTTTGTGGCTGCTTCCTGGTTTTTCCATGAATTTTCTCACGATCGTGCTCTTGGCCATTCTCGGATTCTTCTTTGTTGCCGTTACCTCTTTAACTGTCGGTATTGTAGGTTCCACTTCCAATCCTGCTTCGGGAATGACCATTACGACTTTGCTAATTACCTGCGTAGTTTTCGTAGTATTGGGGTGGACTGAGAGAGTTTACCTCATTGCCGCATTAACGATGGGATGCGTGACCAATGTTGCTATAGCCATGGGGGGGACGACCTCTCAAGATTTAAAAACAGGCTATCTGTTGGGAGCAACTCCGCGGCATCAACAAATTGCAGAAATTATTGGGGTTTTTCTGCCTGCACTTGCTATTGCAGGAACTCTTTATTTGCTCAATAACACCTATGGTTTTGGTTCCGCCAAGCTCCCTGCCCCTCAAGGGACCATGATGGCGCTTGTCGCGCAAGGTGTGATTCAGGGCAATATCCCTTTTACGCTTGTCGTGGTAGGTATTATTTTAGGGATTACGCTTGAAATCTTGCGTTTACCTCTTCTTCCTTTTGCGATTGGTCTTTACCTTCCCCTATCTGCCAGTACCCCGCTTATGCTGGGAGGACTCGTATCCATTGTAGTAAAGAAAATTTCTAAATCAACACAAACCCAAGAGCGTGGGATTTTAACAGCTTCAGGCTTAGTGGCCGGTGATGCCTGTACAGGAGTTCTTATCGCTCTTTTAAGTGCAGTCGGATTTCTAACAGAAAGAACCTCTCCCTTTCTTCCGGACAGCTTTAGCTTTTTATTTTTTGTGATCCTCGCAGTCGTTCTGGGTTGGCTCGCAATAAAACCTCCACGCTTCTTAAAGATTCTCTCCGATTGAGTGCTTTGGGTATGATTCTTGAGTTAAAAAGCAGACTCGACCATGCTTTTTACTATGATTCGGAAAAAATATGCTTTTAGTTTAATAGAAATTTTAATTGCCTTCACTTTAGCAGGCATACTTTTCGGTTGTATTTTTTCTAACCTTTCCCAAACCGGAAAACTCCAAAATCAATTGGAAGAGGTACACGCTATTGCAACCAATCGACAATTGGTGCAGCTAAAACTTCGTCCCCTTTTTGCACAGCTCCCATCAGAAATGGAAAAAGAGGAGGATGAGAAAAGCAATTGTCCTATCTTTACAGAAGAATATAGTGCGACCAAGACTCTGGCCCTATGTTTTGGCTTAACAATAGATTTTGCAAGCGATCGTCGTTTCATCGGTCCCCTCAATTACTCTCTTTATCACGATGAAAAACAACAAGCTTTACAACTTAAAGTATCAAACGAATTAGGTGATGAGAAATGCGAAGAAATTATGCACGCTATACAGTCTTGCAAAATTCTCTTGTTCGATCCGGAAAAAAAGGCTTGGACTGATGTATGGCCCAAAAAAAATCAGTATTTGCCCAGCATGATCAAATTAGAGATCGTAGAAAAAAATAGAAAAGAAATCCTAGAATTCGCTTATCCCCTCCCTGCTGGCCAACAACCAATTGATTTTGGTAGTCCCGTTGAAAGGGAAGTGGGTACGACATGAATATTCTTATCCTTATTTTTAGTTTTCTGGCTGTGTTAGCGTTGGGAACCGCCTCATTCTGGCAGATAGGGACATCGATACGTCAAGAAACATCTGCTTTTTGCGGACTTCAAACAGCTACCCGCAAAACAGAAAACGCTTGGCAAAGAAAGATCTATAAAAATCTTACCCATCCAACTCCTAAAGCGGCTTCCCCTGAGAAAAAAAGAATATCGCACAAAAAAACCACCTCATACTTAAGCCATAGATTGGATCACCACCCGCATCAATATGCGCGTTTACAATTGTCTGCTTTGTGGAAAGACGATGACCACCCTTTTGTGGAGAAAATCCTTCATCGTCTTTTCCATGAACTCTATGCCCATACAAATTGGTTTAAGGAAGCAGAAAAAAAGGGAGATGTAGGGATTCTGATTGAGAAAATTATGCTTTTTGGCCACGAAAAAAAAGAGGATTTTGCTTTTCATGAGCTTCTTACTGCCCTCCCTCCCATCCAAGCGGATCTTCTCTGTAAAATGGCGCAAGGCACTCATACTTATTCTCTCGAAAGCAAAAAAGGATATCCTCCTCTATTGGAATTCGTCTCTTTTTCTTCGGGCAGCATCAAACACACCTGTCGCTTTTCCTTCGCTTCTTTACCTTTACTGCACGCTTGTTTTGGAGAAGATATTACGAAGCAGATCATGGATCTAGAAAAAGATAAGTGGGAGAAAGATCACAAGAGACATACTTGTACAAAAGAAGAGCTACTGGCTTTACTTCAGCATCGCTCAACCTGTCCTACGCAACCCAATTCCTTAGACGCCTATTTTCATTTCGGTAAGCATGCAGAAGCCCATGACACTACGACAGCTCACGACGCATCGACTGGAATCCATGCGGCTAAGAGGGTCTTATAAATAAAATATTTCATCGCTTTTCAGAAGATTTTTGCTATCTTATTACACACTAATTTTACACGAATAGAGGTGTTCTAATGGGGATAGTAAGTAGTGCTCAACTAATTCCTGTTCCTATTGCACAAGAAGGTCGTCCTGAAAGTTTCCAAAAACGGCTCGGAGATGGCTCCGTTGTCATTGGAGAACGAACACTAATATCCGATCATAATAAAAATGCCACTATCACAAAAATTGAAAGGTTTAAAACTGCTGGGGGAATTCAAGAGAGTCGTCAGGATTTGACAGAACGTGAATACACAACCTATCTGCACTGGGATTCTCTAAGAAAACAGCTCCCTCATCCGGAAGTACGAGCATTTATAGGATTTCTAGAGGATAAGAATTTTACAGGCAATATGCCAGAGGCCATTCGGCAGAAAGCCTCCCATTTTGTAAAAGAAGGAATTTTTCCTGCTCAATGGGAGGCTGAAGCAGCTATACAAATAGCCCATGCGCAATTCTTTTTATCTAAAGATCCAGAAACTCTCGAGAGCAGAATTGAAAGTGTTACCGATCTTAATCAATATGACGAGGTTGTAAAAAAGGAAGTAAGAGAATTCAGAGCTGTGGGTAAAAAATTTACCCGATTACAAAGTGAGCATAATAAATTGGAGGAACAAATTAAGCAGAGTGAAAAACAAAAGATTTCTGATTCTTCAGCTGCTGCTTCTGGAATCGAAGAAGGCACTTCTAAGGAATCTACGCAGATCCTCGCAGATAGCTCTCTTCAAGGCAGAGATTCCGACAAGCATGCCTCTCTTGTAGAGAGGTTTACAAAAATTGAAGCTCAAATCGTATCGATCGGTGACGTGTATTTAAGAAAAAACGAGCGGTTTTACATAATGGATATGGATGATATCGAGTCTGGTATTCGCAATACGCTTCATAAAGAAAATATGACAACCAAAGCTTACCTTCGCAATCTTGATTTAGCTACAAGAGAGCATACTTTAAGAGTGGGAGGAAGCTTCTATTCGACAACAGGCGACATCTGTATGGCGATATCCGATGAGGGAGCAGAAATTCCCCGATCACCCCTTCGAGAAGCGCTACAATCTGCAGAAAAATCTAACAAAGTTGTAGGGGAAAGGTATCTGTCACAAAGCTTAAAGGAACCCTTACCCTATGAAGGTGTATGGACGTTATTGCATTTCTGTCCTCTGCGGAGTGGTCTTCTTAATCCAGAAACCAAAAAAAATCTTTCGATATTAAGGAAACATCCATCCAAGACAAAAACTACGACGCGATCAGCCTCTATCCAATTTTTTCTGAAATTGCTAAGTGAGAAATAAGGTTTTTTTACCTAGAGATATCTTGTAAGTCCCCACTAGATGCGT
>Ga0207143_1013_pt1 | contig 18345 bp, 20 predicted proteins | sample Alteio_BWMinHeat_3_FD_153566 | JGI IMG/M metagenome (GOLD analysis project Ga0207143, IMG submission 153566) | Enriched cells from forest soil in Barre Woods Harvard Forest LTER site, Petersham, Massachusetts, United States -... | ecosystem: Environmental > Terrestrial > Soil > Temperate forest >... | reverse complement strand
TTCTTGTTAGTGAAGCTGCAGAACCCTTAGATCCACATGACCCACGATGGAAATGGATGGATGAGCAGATCGATCAAGAGTTCAAGCCATTTGAACGTAAGGGAATAACCGAAAAACTTTTAGATAAGATCATAAATAAAATTCCGGAAATCAGTTTTGGACATGCTCTAAAAAGATATCAGATTATTAATCGTCAAGTAATTGGTCCTGATGGAGAAGGCAAAGACTTGCTGAAACGAATTATCGATCTCTATCGTGTCCCGAATGTGGATATCATTATTCACTCTTGGGATATTATCTGGGAGCCTAAGAATCTTCCAGGTCCGGTTCTTGCTACCTGTAAAATTAAGGATTTTTCGGAAATGATGATCCATTTCCCCGTGCAATTGTGGGAGGAATGGGAAAACAATTTTTCAAAAACAATCAACGATCTATCAGAAGTTTTTCCCTGGGAAATGAAAGCTGAAAAAGTATTCTGGCGAGGGTGGTGCAATGATGGTGATAACTACAATGATTCTAAATCCTGGACTGTTCGTCCCCGAGGAAAGCTATGTTATTTATCCCAACACCACCCAGAATCTATCGATGCAGCCTTTTCAGGGAATCATCCCTGGGTGCTCAATGAGGATCTTGAGGAGGAGTTTTACCGCCTTTTCCCCCAAAAAAAAGCTACTTGGGAAGAGTACTTAGCCCATAAATATTTGATAGATTTAGATGGCTATGTGGCTTCAACACCAGGATGTGCATGGAAGCTTTTATCCAATTCGGCAATGTTTAAACATGAGTCACCTTTCACTCTTTGGTATTATACAAATTTAAAACCATGGGTTCATTTTATACCTCTTCGTTATGATCTGGGCGACCTCTTTGAAAAAATAGAATGGGCGAGAAGCCATGATGCAGAAGCTCACCAAATAGCGGAAAACGGTCGTCGTTTTGTTCTAGAAAATGCGATGCCTGAACATCTCTACCTTTATTGTTATAAGGTCCTGGTTAAATATGCATCTCTGCAACGCTTTCAGCCTTCAGACCATTCTTCTGTTTCTTCTTCTCCTTCAAAAAAGAAATCGAAACACAAATCCCATAAATAATATCATTAAGATGAATAGCTCTTTTAAGAGGGTAACGTAATCATAGTGTTTGCAATGCTTTATCAGGCTTATCTCAAACCCGGTTGTGATGCTGAGTATCAAGAAGCCTGGAATACAGTGGCCAGCTATTTTATTAAAGAACGAGGAGCGTTAGGCTCTTGCCTCCATCGGGCAGCTGATGGAATGTGGGTGGCCTACTCGAGGTGGTCTGATAAGGCGAGTTGGAGTGCTTCATGGCCTGAAAATCTCGATATTCATTCTAAAGGATTACCGAGAGAAATTACTGATGCTGTTTTGACAATTAAGAACTGTCTAGATCCAGATCTTCCCCAATCTTCGTTGGAATTAGAAATAGTTAGTGACTTATTGCTTAAACCCTGAAAAATAAATAAAACTGATTAGACCAGCTCACTTCATTATATTTCTTCTAACCCTAACTTGTAATAATTTCAAAAACCAACTCCTAATTTTTCTAAAATATAATAAAATATTTTCGAATTAATTACTGACATATCGTTTTAGAATTAAATAAATGAACTTCAAAAGAAATTTATTCGATCAGAATTTGCATAAAATCAAAATATGATTTATAAAATACACACTTTCCAAAGATCTGCGCAAAAAACTAAGACTTATCGACAATCAGGAATAACAACATGAAAAAAACCATGATCATAAGCCTACTGACTATAGGTTTATCAACATTTCAACCGGAAGCGCAAGCGCAAAGTCAAGACTGTTGCTGTACAGAATGTGCATGTCCAGCTGGACCAAAAGGTCCACGAGGCCCACAAGGAGTACAAGGTGTTCCTGGCCAACAAGGCACCCAAGGTGATGTTGGACCACAAGGTCATGAAGGTATTCGCGGTGTGCGAGGTCCTCAAGGCCCCTGCTGTCCTTTAGCGGGTACGTTCACGAGTGTTTATAGTAATATGAACCAAATTATTGAATCAGGTTCTAATCCGCTATTTGAATCGGTCAGTTCGACATCGACATCCTTTGATTTATCTAATGCCGCAACGAATGGAACAATACTGGCACGAAAACCGGGTGTCTATTTAGTTACATGGGGAGTCGATGCTATTCAAAACACCTTTTCATTGCCCATCCGAAGTTGGTCCTTTACCGTATTTCAGAACAATAATCCTGTATTGAGTACAGCATCTGGAGCGACAAGTTCATCACCTGATGATATTTTGATTCGTGCAACAGGAACGGCCATTATAACTGTGGCAGCGGGGGATGTATTTTCTTTAGTCAATACTTCGATTGACCCTGTTAATCTGGTTGCAGCGCCATTGGGCACTCTTAATCCACTTGCTTCTGCTAATTTGAGTTTTGTTCTGTTAACCGCTCTATAGCTTAACTACGAGATGGTATTCTAAAATTAGGGGTAATATTTTGATGTCGAATATTACCCCTCTACTAAGTCTTAAAACAAAGAACCCAATTATTGGAATTTCCTTAAGGAATAGAGGAAATCTTGCCTATAAGGCCGTTTCCCTCTTGGGAACGACCGGCAGAGAAATACAAAGTTCCCTGGGTATCAAATTCTAGTGTTTTTAAGCCATCGATTTGGAGGGGATTTCCTTGCTTGTCTTTTAGTTGTCCAAGGAAAGCGCCTGTAGAGACATCATAAGCATGGATTAAGCCATCGCCCAAATTCCCCACGAGTAAGGCATCGCCAAAATCACCGAAAGTAGAGGGAGCTATTGCTAATCCCCAAGGTGAATTTAAGTTTCCTTTGGAGATGAGCCGTTTGATAAATGCCCCCGATGATGAGAATACATTAATATACCCATGACCCGGGCCGGCTTCATCTTCGCTATTATCCGGTGCGAGTTGTTTGGCATATGTAACATACACAAGTCCATTCAGATTGCGTATATTAAAAGGTGCATAGCCTTTAGGAATTGTATAGTCCTTTGTGAAGTACTGAAAATTGAAACATGAATCAAAGATGTCTGTTTTCGCATTGCGGAAATCGTTGGAATATACAAAAACTTGACCACAGCAGCTTTCAATAATATCCAACCCTTTATAAACGGTTGCAAAACTAGACCGATCAGCGGCAATTACACTTTTCTTAGCATCTAAATAAGCATTAAAACCTAAGATTTTTCCTTCCTCTGTAGAAAATATATAGGAGGCTGGATATTCGCTAAGCTCATTTCCGATAAAAAAGGCATTAAGGTGCTCATTGCGTACAGCACCAACAGGGCGACTAAAATGGATGATAGAAGAATTAAGGCGGTTTCCCTTTTGGCTGTAAAGAGTTGATAGATGACTATCCTTATTGGTTACCCAAAAATCTCCATTAGTAAGAAAAAAAAGACCTTGAGGATTGGCAAGCTGGCTATCTATAAACTCCGCAACATCCGGTTTGTCAGAAATCAAAGGAGTGAGTTCATAATGAGAACCACTAACTGTTAAGGGGAAAACCCCTAATAAAAAGGCTGCGATCCAAGTTGTGACAGTGTTTTTTCTTTTAATAGTCAGCATATCTTTCTCGTTGAAGGTGTAAGAAGAATAGAGATTTAGTAGAGTGTGTCTAACTTCTAGAACACACTCTACTAAATCTCTATTCAAGAGCAAGCAATTACAGTTGAAAAGTTAAATTATGAACTAGGGAACCATGACAATTTTTCCAACAATGCCATTTTTTTCGTTTTGAGGGCCTGATGTGTAATATAACGTACCTTGTGAATCAAAAGCTAATGACCAAAGTCGGGGAATCTTGAGAGGGTCTCCTTGAGCGTCTTTTAGGCGGCCTAAGAAAGCTCCTGTATCGGCGTCGAAGGCATTAATAGATCCATCACCTTGATTGCCCACAAGTAATGCTCCACTAAAATCACCAAAAGTATCAGGAGCTAGAGCTAAACCCCATGGGGAATTGAGCTTTCCTTGCGATACAAGACGCTTAACGAAATCCCCCGTAGGCGTATAGACATTCACATAACCATTGCCTTTACCTGCTTGATCATCGACATTATCGGGGGGTAGCTGCTTGGCGTAAGTCACGTAGAGGAGGCCATTGATATTTTTGATATTAAAAGGAGCAAAATCAGAAGGAAGTGTGTCATCTTTCAAAGAAAAGAGAAAGTTAAAGGCGCTGTCGAAAACATCGATTTTTCCGTTGTGGAAGTCCGTTGCAAATAATAAAGATTCAACCTGTGTAAGTCCCTTGTAAATACTGCCAAAGAAAGAACGATCAGCCGCTACGACGAAACTTAAAGGATTTACATCGTTGTTAAAGCCCAAAATCGTTCCGGTTTCTGTTGCCACTAAAAAATCTGCAGGGTGTTTATTCCCTACATTTCCGATCAAGAAGTTATCGGTAAGATTCAGTAATGCTCCTGTAGGACTAGCATTAGCTTCCAGTATGAAATTGATAATCCGACCATCTGGGTCATACAGAGTCGCTAAATCGGCTGCATTATCTGCTACCCAAAACTGACCATTGGGAACGAAAAAGATTCCCCATGAATTCCTTAGGTTTTTATCTACATTAGGTGCCTTCCCATCTTGATTTGCGATTAAAGGAGTGACTTCGTAGCTTGAAACTGAAAGAAGGGGAGGAACGACTCCTAGAATAAAAGCCGTGATAAAGGATGCAAAAAGAGACTTTTTTTTGGAAGCTAGCATGGTTTTCCCGCCTGTGATTTTAAAGAAATGCCTTCATAGGCAACAAGCAGGATGTTAAAAAAGGATAATTTTTTTTTGCAATCCCTGAATAGTAAAGAGAAGAATTTATTTGAGAGATTTTTTTAGATTGGAAACAGCAATTTGTCTAAAAACGCTTTCCGCTTACTTGAGCTAGTTCGCGCATTTTTTCGACAAGAGGTTTTAAATCCATCCCTTCTTTTGCAGAAATAGGAAAAAGAGTTTGTCGATCAAAAGGGTAGTTGCTGTAAAAATGCTCCAAATGTTTTTCTGCTTCGGGCATGTCGATCTTGTTTAGGGCGACGATAAAAGGTTTATCGAGCAAATTATTCTGATAGGCTTCGAGTTCGTGTTGTAAAGTAAGAAAATCTTCCCACGGATCACGTCCTTCTTCACCCGAAATATCGATCATAAAAAGTAGAACACTTGTTCGTTCGATATGCTTAAGAAAAGAAAGTCCAAGGCCTTTATCTGTGTGGGCATTTTTGATAATTCCTGGAATATCGGCCAAGAGCACACGCGAATAATCATCAAATTGTACAAAACTCAAATTTGGATAGAGAGTAGTAAAAGGATAGGCGCCTATTTTAACCCGCGTATGGGTGAGTTTGGATAGCAGGGTCGATTTTCCTGCATTAGGCATGCCGATAAGGCCCACATCTGCTATCAGTTTGAGCTCAAATTCTATCTCTTTACTTTCTCCGGCAGTACCTAGAGTGCAAATATTGGGCGCTTGATTAGTAGAGGATTTAAAACAATCATTTCCTTTACCGCCTTTACCGCCAGTACAAATCAGCCATTTTTGGTGCAGCTCTGTACAGTCCAAGAGGATATCTTGCGTAGAGAGGTCTTTAATTAACGTGCCTTGAGGAATCAATAAGATAAGATCTTTTCCATTTCTTCCCTGGCGTAGATTAGAGCCACCTGCTAGACCATTCTCCGCTTTCAAAAGACGGCGGTTGCGAAAGCTCTCTAAAGAGTGGACAGAAGGATCTGTTTGTAGATAAACGGAACCACCCTTCCCCCCATTACCACCCGTAGGGCCGCCCTTGGGAATAAATTTTTCACGACGCCATGCAACAACGCCATTGCCGCCATCGCCAGCGGTGAGAGTGATTTTAACTGAATCAACAAACATATAAAAAAAGTAGAGGATGAAGGGCCCCCTTGTAGGGAAAAGGGGGCAAAAACTAATTAACTAACAGGAAGGACGGAGATATGTGTTTTAACGCTTTTTCGGAAAGCGACGGTACCGTCGATCAACGAATAAAGTGTATCATCTCTTCCCACACCCACATTTTTCGCTGGATGCCATTTCATTCCACGTTGGCGAACAAGAATGCTGCCTGCAGTTACGAATTGTCCTGCAGAGGCTTTAATTCCTAATCTTTGCGCATTAGAATCGCGTCCATTACGGGTTGAACCCTGACCTTTCTTATGGGCCATATCGATCTCCTTTCTAAGCTACGATGTCAGTAATTTTCACACGCGCATAATTTTGGCGGTGGCCGATCTTACGTCGTAGACCTTTGCGTCGCTTATATTTAAAAGCGATTTCTTTTGGGCCCCGCACCTGAGCTACGAGTTCACCTTTCACAAGGGATTGAGCGACGTTCGGATTGCCGATAGTGACACCAGTTCCATTATTAATAAATAGCACATTCGTGAATTCAACGGCGTTGCCTTCATTTATTTTAAGAAGTTCAACATCGATGACATCCCCTTTTTCGACGCGGTATTGTTTACCGCCTGTTTCGATTATTGCGTACATGTAACCCCCTGAACGCTCTATTTGCTATCCCTCTATGTGGGGATTTTACTTAACGGAAGAGCGAATGTTAAAAAGTAGCCCGTGATCATAGGCGATCGTAGTTTTCCAGTCTATACATATAGTAAGAGGATGTATCGAAATTTATTTTTGATATTCCCTATAGCGTGTTGATTGTAACTTCGTCTTAATCCTTTGAGATTCTTGGGCTTAAGATGCTTGCTAGCAGTCCTAACATTTGCGTATGCCTTTTTTATAATGTTTATTTCAAACTGTGTAACTGTTTTTAGCAAGTTCTTAAATATTCTTGAATAAAATATAAAATTTAATTACATTTAAATTGTGGGTGAATTGTTGAATTCTTTGGTAAACCGCCTTTTGAATTTAGCTTCGCCAAGAAAAAGGGGTGCCCTATGAGCCGAATGGAAAAGAAAAAGAATTCCAAACTGACGACCAAGACAGCGAATTCGCGAAAACAAGAGAAACAGAAATCGATGAACAAGGGCAAGGGGATGTTTGGGTCTGGTAATTTACCAGAAGAAGCCCGTTAACCCCATTTCTTTAAATATTTAAGAACAACCCGAGGTGATATATGAAAAGAGGCAGAAAAAGTACAAAAAAAGCAAAAGCCACGAAAACTAAAAAGACGGCTTGGAGAAAGTTTGTAGATAAAATGTGTCATCTGTAGAAAAAATAGCTTAAGTGGAGCTTCGGTGCTTTTGAGATTTGATCGCTAAAACAACGCTGAAAATAGACTGCAAAGCGAAAAAGTACCGAAGCCTAAAAAGAGATCGCAAGTTCATCCTTTGCTTCTCTTTGATTAGCTTTGTTATTCCTTCACACTTTGACGAAAACGAAATGTCCAAATTTTTCGTGTTTTGCTCATGGGATAATTAAGAAGGGATAAAAGGTAACAAAGAGCCGCTATCAAAGCAATTGTCGCCCCAGGCGGCCAATTCAATTCATAAGAAATAATCACGCCGCTTGTGGAGAAAAGGCAACCAATTCCGCTTGCAATAACCATGATTTTTGAAAGTCGATTTGAAAGCATGGACGCAATAGCTGCTGGAATTGTCAGAATAGCAATTACGAGAATAGCTCCCACTACTTGGATGAGCAAAACAATGGAAACAGCAATCATACACAGAAGAAGAGTGTAAAGGGGTTGTACGGCTATACCTTGCATATGTGCTTGTTCTTCATCAAAGCAAATCGTTAAAAAGCGCTTGTGGAAGCACAAAACCCCTGTTAAAAGAGCTAAATCTAGTAATCCAAGTAAAGCAACATCTCCTGAGGTGGCCCACAGGATATTGCCGAAGAGAAAATTGGTAAGTTCTACGTTATATCCTGGTGTTAAGGCTGTGAATACAACGCCTATGGCCATCCCTGTTGACCATAAGGCAGCAATAAGAGTGTCCTCCCTCGCCCTATATTTATTATGGATCCAGCTAAGCAACATAGCGCTAATAACAGCAGAAATTAAGGCTCCTACAATAGGATTTGCCCACGAAACGGCATAGACCCGCTTTAGCCATAAAAAAAATCCCATTCCCCCTAACACGGCATGAGAGATACTTCCACTTAAAAATACGATTCTTTTGGCCACAATGTACGATCCCATCATGCCCCCAGCAAGAGATGCAACTATAGAAGCAGCCAAAGCAGTTGCTAAAAAAGGATGGAGGGATAGGAAATCAAACATGTGCTTTTTACCTAGATTGAGGGGGTGCCGAGGGTAAATGATAAAGACCCCAAGCAAAGTGTTCGCAAATCTGTTCTGGAGCCATAAAAGTGGCCTGGCGCTGCACGCAAAGTAGCCGGTCGCATTTTTGGAGTATGCTCTGAAGATCGTGTGTGACCATGATGATGGTCGTTTTTGTTTTAAGTTCGAGGAGGATGCGATAGATCTCTTCTTTTGCGGCTTGATCAACACTTGCGATTGGCTCATCGAGAATGAGTAATTGCGGATTCCCCATGAGCGCGCGGGCTAAAAGGACGCGTTGTAACTGACCGCCCGAAAGTGTTCCAAAAGATTGCGAAGCGAATTCTTCCATACCCACAAGAGCAAGAACCTCTAGAGCCCTCGTCTTAAAATCACGGGGATAAGTTCCCCAAAGTGTTGTCTTAGATACGCAACCCATTAGAACAATTTCGAGAACTGAGATAGGAAATTGACGATCGAAGCGAAGGATTTGAGGAACATAACCAATAAGTTCCCGAGCTTCAGCTGGAGGCCTTCCGAAAATTTCTACACGCCCATGTTCGGGTTTAACAAAACCTAGCAAAACTTTGAGTAAAGTTGTTTTTCCGCCACCGTTAGGACCGAATATAGCTAGAAACTCGCGCTCTTTAACGGATAATGAGACATTTTCAAGAATAGAAACATCGCCGTAACTCAAGCAGACTGCCTCAATATCAATAGCTAATGGGGCCTTAGAGTTACTCATAAATTAGCATGCCTATCGAGTCTGAAAAAAACGTCAATTTTATTTCTATTCTATACACGAGGATTTATCCCCTGTCCTACCTAATGTCAAGAAGATGCTGGATGGGAATTGGCAATAGCGGCAGCGGTCGATTGCATAGCTGCAGGATAATCAATGGCGTAAGGGTCGATCATTACTATTTTAAGATTCATCAATTCTGCTATGCGCAATGCGCCTTGATTGTTGTGTTGAGGCAGTAGAAGAATCGTGGTGATATTTTTTTCCTGAATTTGCGCGACTAAAATCGCAAGATCACCAGGAAGAGGTTCTTTCCCTTCAATCTCAATTGACAATTGTTCAATTCCATATTCTCGACAAAAATATCCTAACGCAGGATGTGAGATAGCGATCGTATGCGGGCGAGTAGTAGCGAATAAGGTCCGAATTTCAAGATCGAGCTGGGATAATTGTTCAAGCCCGAGATCAAGATTATTCCTATAGAGAGCGGCATTGTACGGATAGAGAGTTGTTAATCCCTCAGCAATCATTTTTAGCTGTTGTTGAGCTATTTTAGGACTTGTCCAAAAATGGCGATCTTGGCCGTCATGAGAGCAACACGTATCATTAGGAGAATGTGTATGATCGATCATGGCAATGCCGTTACTCAGATCAATAATTTGCATGTGGGGATTGTGCGAGCGAAAAATATCGAGAAATTTGCTTTCCATAGGCTCTCCTAAACGCAACCAAAGAGCTGCTTGAAGAACTTTCTGTACTTGTTTAGGAGGAAGTTCAAATAAATGTGGGTTCGTGCCTGAGGGAATCAAACATTCTATCTGGACTGTATCTCCAGCAATTAATTGGGTTAGGTAGGCGTAGGGAGGAGAGCTAACAATTACCATAGGCTGTTTAAGGGTTGGTGATGAAATTGGTGAGGTTTTTTTTTCACAACCCGTAAATAAAAAAAGGTAAAGTGTCAGAATGGTAAGAGATAAACGATACATAGTGGTTATAGATAGTCCTTCACAAGTAGTGCTGGAATCTGCTTGTTGCGCACTACCACTTTATAGATAACAGGTTTGAGAGAGACGACCTCTAAGAGGTGGTGTCACATAAATTCTTATGCAGCCTCTAAGCTCGCTGCTATTTTAGAAACATGATTCGGTATAAAAAATTATTCGTCCCAGCTAGTGTTTATCGCAAGGAAAATATTCTTGTTTATTAACATCTAATTTTTGTATAAATATTGAGCATTAATAATTTTTTCTCCTGCGGAGGAGTGTCCGAGTGGCCGATGGAGCACGCTTGGAAAGCGTGTAAACGTGAAAACGTTTCATGGGTTCGAATCCCATCTCCTCCGAATTCAACCATTTAATTGATTTCAATTAAATGGTTGGATTCGGAGGAAGCAAGCCAAGAGTTTGGCTTGCGTGATGGGTTCGAAGCGGCTCGGTATAAAAACCGAGTCGCCGGCCCGGAGGGGAATCCCATCTCTTTTTCTCTTTTCAATCTTATTGTCTAGGCAAAAGTGCTAAGTGTTTAACCGAGTCGCCGGCCCGGAGGGGAATCCCATCTCTTTTTCTCTTTTCAATCTTATTGTCTAGGCACTAGTGCTAAGTGTTTAACCGAGTCGGCGGCCCGGAGGGAATCCCGTCTCTTTTTCTCCTCAATCTCTTTCTCTAAAAAAATCTATAGATGATAATTTCTATATCTACGAACGTTTTGTCTTACATTTTCGTAACACCTGAACGTTAATTAAAATTATTCTGTGTCTCATCGAAATTTTTTATTTGGCCGATCTTTCTAGCTCATTGATAAATAAGAGCGCTTAGTTAATACTAATTTTCCCAACTATTTTTACATATTCCCCATGCAAAGCGAGGAGACTAGCAATGCGCTGTCCTTTTTGTAGTCATGAAGAATCCAAGGTCACAGATTCTCGCAATGCAGGTGAGCCAAACGCTATTCGTAGACGGCGAGAGTGCTTAAAATGTTTAAGACGGTTTACTACATTTGAGACAATCGACCTCACTTTGCAAGTTTTGAAACGCGATGAACGTTATGAAGACTTTCAACAAGACAAACTGATTAGGGGATTAGATGCTGCTTGTCGTCATACACAAATCAGCCATGATCAAGTAAGAGGCCTTGCCTATAAAATCACCTCCGATTTGATGGAAAGACAGGTGCGAGAAATCTCAACCAGCGAAATAGGTGAAATTGTGATGCAGCACTTACGTAGCATGGATACTATTGCTTATATCCGCTTTGCCTGTGTATATCGACGTTTCAAGGATGTAAACGAACTCATGGATGCGATCGAACACATCGTTCCCGAAGAACAGACTAAAGGAGATTCTCTATGCCGCTAAAGAAAACAGATATCGAGAAATTCAAGAAACGGCTCGAAGATTTAAAAAAGCAGATGACACAAATCGTCCGAGGAACTGCTGCGGAAGTTAAAACCCCAGATGAATCCAAGGGATATTCCCAACATCAAGCTGATGAAGGGACAGACGATTTTAACAGAATTATTAGCCTTGAAGTCACAAATAAAGAATTTAGTATTTTGCGGCAAATTGATAGAGCTCTCGAAAAAATCGATGACAATACTTATGGAGTCTGCGACATATCGGGTGAAGAGATTCCATTGGCCCGTTTAGAAGCAGTTCCCTATGCTACAATGACAGTTAAAGCTCAGGAAAAATTTGAGAAAGGGCTTTTGTAATGGGCAAATGCTGGGTACTGATAGTGATAGCTTCAGCAGTACTCGGCCTAGACATCATGTTAAAGGCTTACACTCATCATAATATTCCTGTGATGAGTATTCTTTTTCCCATGTTTCCCTATGGAGGGGTTCCGATCTTTCAAGATTGGCATGGGATCGATTTTTCTATTAATCACGTGATTAATTATGGTGCGGCATGGGGTGTATTAGGAGGTTACGGCAAATGGTTATTAGTTTTGCGCATTTCGATGATCCTTTGCATGGCTTACTATCTATTTTTTTATAATAAAAAATCCGAAAACAAGCTTCCACTTACATTGATTCTGACAGGGGCCTGCGCCAATGTCATAGATTATTTTATCTATGGCCATGTAGTCGACATGTTTCATTTTAATTTTTGGGGTTATTCATTTGCTATTTTTAATATCGCTGACGCAGCGATCTGTTTAGGTGTTTTCTTCATGATCCTCTTTCCTTGGTTGGCTAAAACCAAGCCTTTTTTTAAAGGGCTGAAAACGCGATGACGCGAGCTCAAATTTCACCCTTAAATATTAGTTCCCCTGCAACGAGAGGAATTTTTCAGGCTTCAAAATGGCTACATGCACAGGTGCTTCTCGATGAAAATGAAATGAAAGCGCTATGTGCACATCTAGGAGATTTTTCTATACACAGCGTAAGCGGTCTAGTTGAAGAACCTCATGGTTATATTTCGGTTGATGAATTTGTCGATGAATATAGCCTCTATGTTGGCGCCCTTAAAAAGGGAGTAGAGCCGGATGAAAAACGCTGTCGACCTTTTTTTTCGACAGTTTTTACTAGAGATACAGACTGTTTGTATGCGATGCATGCAGCGAATAAATATCTTATCAAACCGCTTTTACCCATAATCCAACTGCAATTGCATCATGTATTTCACAGTAGTGTGGATGGAAAATTTTACCCGAAAGTTCATGGAACCGATAGTATATCATGGGGTCTACAATTTTCTTATCCGCAGATCTTTCAAGATCCTCTTACGCGAGAGATAGTGAAAGTGGATAAAAGCCCACGGTTTCCCAATACAACTCTATTTGCTGAATTGATGAAATGGGTACGGGCTCATACTCTTCCGACTCCTTTTGTAATAGATAATCAGAGAATGAATCAGCCCATACGACTAGGAAAACAGTGTTGGGAATGGATTGCCCATCACCCTCATCTTAAGCAAAAGAATATCACTGTGGCTCCTCTATATAAAAAGCCTGAAGACTTGCAAGCGGGCAGCACGGCCTCCAGCGAAGGTGAAAGCTCATGACGATTGAAATCATCGCAATTGGACATGAAGTTCTTCATGGCGTAATTAATAATACGAATGCGAGCTTCATCAGCGCGGAATTGCTTAAAGCAGGATGGAATGTTAAGCGCCACACTGTGCTTCCGGACGATGCTCAATCTTTAGAAGAGGGTATACGAGAGGCATTAGCAAGAGCAGATATGGTCATTACGACAGGCGGTCTTGGGCCCACTTGTGATGATCTTACTCGCAGTATTGCGTCAAAAATATTCGATTCGCCCATTCAACGAGATGAAGAACTTGTTAAGGAGCTGACATCACGTTATGGAGAAAAATTAACCTCCTTAGAAGATCAATCCCTTGCTCCCACAAAAGCAAAACGCCTTACCAATCGCTTAGGAACAGCCTCTGGTTGGGTTTTTAGCGAAAATGGACGTCGGCTTGCTCTGCTTCCTGGACCACCGCGCGAAATGTCAGCAATGCTCATAGACGTTCTTCTGCCCCAATTGTCTTCCATAATCGGCCAGCAACCTAGGCAAAATTTTATCCAAGTTTCCCAGTTATGTTGTTTACGAGAAGATGATGTCGATCCCTTTTTGCGTAAATTATCCCAAGAATTCCCATCGGTTCATGCTGGAATTTATCCAGGGTATGGAAGTTTGACTGTGCGCTTTTCCAGTCCTTCAGAGCAGGAAACAGAAAGTTGTCAACAGGCTCTTGAGCGTGAATTTGGTACATATCTCTTCTATAGTCCTCACGGTAAAATAGAAGAATCCATCCATAGTTGGTTTAAAGAACACGAACAAACCTTGGCTTTTGCAGAATCCTGCACAGGAGGCAGACTTGCCTCCCAGATTACTCTTCTCCCTGGTGCTTCTGAATTTTTTCTTGGATCCCTTATCGTATATGCCGACCAATTAAAGAGAGATCTTCTCGGTGTTGCAGAATCTACCATAAGCAGTTTAGGAGCTGTAAGTAAGGAAGTGGTCGAAGAGATGCTTGAAGGTCTTTTTAAAAAAACGCAGGCAGATTGGGCGCTTGCAGTGTCGGGAATTGCGGGCCCAACCGGAGGATCGCACGAGAAGCCCGTAGGTACAGTTTGGTGTGCAATGGGACAAAGAGGACATCCGCCTGAAACAGCTCTGCTATATTTTCCCTTCTCTCGCGAAACTATCATTACTGTGACATCAACTTATCTTTTGGGGGCGTTGTGGAGAAAAATACGCTATCGTGTTCCTTTAAATAGCGGTTTAGCAAAATGAGTTACTCTCTTCTCGATAGTGGTGATCAATATAAGCTTGAAAGGTTTGGAGAGCATATTCTTGCACGCCCATGTGCACAGGCTGTCTGGCGTCCAGTTTTGCCTACACATATTTGGAAAGCTGCAGATGCCCATTTCTCTCGCGATCAAGGAAATCGGTGGACTGCAATTCGCTCTCTTCCGAAATTTTGGAATACGACTTTACATGGCTTAAAATTCAAGATAGCTCCTACAGATTTTGGCCATGTGGGTCTTTTTCCCGAACACTCGAGTCAATGGAAGTGGATGGAGTCCGTCCTAAAAAAGGCCAGCAAGCCAGCTCGCGTACTCAATCTCTTCGCCTATAGCGGTGGCGCTACTTTGGTAGCAGCTCGAGCAGGAGCCTCCGTTTGCCATTTAGATGCTTCCCGTTCAGCTGTTGCTTGGGCTCGTGAAAATGCTGCATTAAACGCTCTTGAAGGCAAGCCGATTCGCTGGATCATCGAAGATGTCGCTAAGTTTTTACAACGTGAAATTAAGCGGGGTGTGCGCTACGATGGCGTTATTTTGGATCCGCCTAGTTTTGGACGTGGACGCCAAGGCGAAGTTTTTGTCATTGAACGCGACTTGCAGGAGCTTTTACATGCTGTGCGTCAATTATTGAGCGATCATCCTCTATTTATCATTTTCACCTCACATACACCCGGTTTTACCCCTCTCGTTCTTCATCATCTTTTACAACAAGTTTTGCAAGGTTTAGGAGGAGATCTCGAAACAGGTGAAATGCTTCTTCCCGTTTTGGAAGAAAAGGAAAAAAACATTTTCTCAGTACCTAGTGGTTCATTTGCAAGGTGGACGCCCCATGATTGAACACATAACTAGCACCAAAAACCCAAAAATCAAATACGCACTTGGATTGCGCGAAAGACGAGAACGTGATGCATCGGGAGAATTTCTCATTGAGGGATATCGAGAAATTTTTCGCGCTTCACAGGGCGAGGTTTCGGTTCATACATTGTTTACATGCGAAGAACAATTCTTAGGCGTCAATGAACAGACTCTGATTTCTTCACTTCAAGAACGAGGTGTAAAAATTTACGCTTGCGCGCCACCAGTATTCGATAAGCTCTCCTATCGAGATCGTCCCGATGGTCTTCTTGCCATTGCGACGCAAATGAAAATGACGCTCGATGATTTATCACACGGCCTCAATACCACTCCAAAGAAGGTGCCTTTAATCATTATTGCAGAAGCAATTGAAAAACCGGGAAATCTGGGAACAATTTTACGCTCCGCTGATGCTGTAGCTGCAGATGGTGTGATCGTCTGTGATCGATGTACAGATATCTATAATCCTAATGTTGTAAGAGCCAGCACGGGGACTCTCTTCACAGTGCCTGTCGTAGAGGCTGATGGCGAAGCTACGTGGGCCTGGTTGAAAAAGCATAAAATAGCTATTGCTGCAGCGACACCTCATGCTGCCAACGAATACACAGCAGTTGATTTAACGGGTGCATTAGCCATTGTTGTAGGTACAGAACAACTAGGTCTTTCGCAACGTTGGTTGGAACAAGCAGAGATCAAAATGCGCATTCCCATGTTGGGAGTAGCAGATTCCTTGAATGTCGCTACAGCGACGACTCTTCTCCTTTATGAAGCCCTTCGGCAAAGAGGGGGGGTGTTATGACTGACATTCTCTTTTATGATAATCACCTTTTGGCTCTAGTCAAGCCGCCGATGCTTCCAACACAGACGGCTCTGTCAGGTGATGAAAATTTAGAAGACCGTGCGAAGTTGTGGCTTCGTAAAGAAACGGGGAAGCAAGGTTCTATCTTTCTTCAGCCTATACACCGGTTAGATAAACCTGCAAGTGGGATCGTGCTTTTTGCTCGCAGTAGCAAAGCTCTTGCTAGGCTCAATCATGCAATGAGGGAAAGGCAAATTCATAAAACGTATTTTGCCTTAGTAGAAGGAAACCTGCCTTCTCAAGAAGGCACGCTAGAGCACTGTCTACGTCATGGTGATTTCCGAGCAGAAATCGTTGCAGGAGAACATCAAGGCGGAAAAAAGTCCCTTCTTTTTTACAAAGTCCTTAAAACTCAGGATCGTAAAACTCTACTGGAAATTATTCTAGCCACCGGACGTTATCATCAAATCCGCGCTCAACTAGGAGCGATAGGCTGCCCCATTGTAGGCGATAAAAAATATGGTAGCCATTCTTCTTTCAAGCATCCCGGCATTGCTCTACACCACGGTAGGCTTTCTTTTGAGCATCCTGTCTCCAAAGAAGAGATTACTTTGCAGTCTGAGAGGGGCTTCTAAAAATTGACTTTTGATAAATCTTCTAAGCTCGTGTTTTGAAGTGGCCCCATGGCAAAAATCGCACGACGAATAGTAAAGCTAATCCAGCGATGCAAAGACCGACTATATTCATGTAAGTCGAAGCAAAAATAGTGCTCGCTGCTAAATCGCTTTGAATTGTTTCTGCAATTCCGGATGGTAAGGTCTGTAAGGCATCCATCGCTTTAGGAGCCTGAGAGAGCAGTCCATCAAAAGCAGATGGATTTAACATAGATGTTTCCGAATGCTGAGCGAGTCGCTGTTGAAATGCACTTTCCTGATTGTGCAGGAAAATAGATCCAAAAATTGCCATCCCAGCTGTAGAACCCAATTGTCGAATCGTTGTACTTGTTCCTACGGCCATACCTCGCTTTGCTTCTGAGATCTCGCTTAAAAAGAGAGTAAAACTAGGAATAAGAATTAGGGGAATCCCGCAGCCAAAAGGAATTATAATAGGAAGAAGTTGATAAGGCGTTGCAGGCACAGGGACGAGAATAAACCATATTAGAGCAAAACCAACGAAAACAAAACCAAGAGAAATAGGGAGTTTTCCTCCATAACGGTCAAAGAGGTGACCGCTGATTGCTCCTACAGCAATTACTGGACTACTGGCTAACATCGACCAAATGCCCGCTAAAGAAGGAGAGTAATGCAAGATTTTTTGAAAATATATCACCCAAAATACCGTTAGAATTAAAATGAATTGGGTGCAAAAAATGCAAAAATTGCCGGCAACGAAGCTTCTTTTATGGAACAAAGAAAAATCGATAAAAGGATCTTCCACTTCTCTGTCGAATAGAATGAGGATGGCTAACATGGCGATGCCTCCTAACCCTAGAGAAAGAATAGGCCATGAATACCAACCCCACACCTTACCTTGCATGAGTGCCGTGACAATACCGGCTATACCTAGAGTTAAAGAGAAGAATCCGAAAAAATCAAAGGTCTCTTCCTTTTTCTTGGAAGGCCCAATCGTCAAAAAAGTAATACATAAGCCTAAAAGGGCAATCGGCGGGTTGATCCAAAAAACATAACGCCAACTCAAGTATTGGGTTAATAAACCTCCGATAAGTGGGCCGACAGAGAGGAAAAAAGCACCTATACTAATGTAGAGACCAAATATTTTACCTCTTTGTTCAGAAGGAAAGGCTCCCGCAAGCATGACAGGCACAGTGGGAATAATAAAGGCACCTCCCAGACCTTGGAGCGCCCTACCCATTAGAAAGACACCCGCATTTTCACTTAATGCGCACAACAATGAGGCGGCAGCAAATGTAACCAGTCCCCAGCAGAAAATACGACGATGGCCGAACATATCACCCAGGCGTCCACCGGTAAGAACAAATACCGCAAGAGCGAGGAGGTAGGTATTAATGGTCCATTGCAAGCCGATTTCCGATAGACCTAAATCCCGTTGAATCGTGGGAAGAGCTACGGGCAAAATAGTTTGATCTAAATAGACCAAAGAAATACTGGTGCCCATTGCGGCTAATACACCCCAGCGATGCTTTGTTGTCATAGCAATCTCTCAGCAATTTGGATGGCATTTAAGGCGGCTCCCTTTCGGAGCTGGTCCCCAACTACCCATAGTTCAAGAGCACAAGGATGGGAAATATCCTTCCTTATCCTACCATATAAAACATCATTTATACCTGTGGCATCAATTGGCATAGGAAAACGATTATTTTCTCGTGATTCAAATAAACGAAGGCCTGGTACTGTGGATAAGGTCTCGTAAGCTTCTTCTACACGAATAGGGAGGGAAAATTCAATATTTAAGCTTTCGGCATGTGCTCGCAAAGTAGGAACACGTACG
>Ga0207143_1047_pt1 | contig 18852 bp, 10 predicted proteins | sample Alteio_BWMinHeat_3_FD_153566 | JGI IMG/M metagenome (GOLD analysis project Ga0207143, IMG submission 153566) | Enriched cells from forest soil in Barre Woods Harvard Forest LTER site, Petersham, Massachusetts, United States -... | ecosystem: Environmental > Terrestrial > Soil > Temperate forest >... | reverse complement strand
CGTTTCAGCGAAGGGGCGATGCGGAAAAATTTCTTGAACACGCAAAGACGGCGATGGACATGTTTCGCAGCGCCAATATGCTGGAAGACGCCGCGTCGATTCAACTGGACATGGGATTCACCCATGCGTTCTTCTTCAGTCAACCGGAACGGGGCTTGCAGGAGTTCGAAGGGGCAAAGCTGGGATTTGAACAGGCGCATGCTCCCCGTGGTGTCGCGCGAGCGGTCGGAAGTATTGGCCTCGCTCAATACATGCTCGGGCGTTACGAAGACAGTCTGCGTTCGCTGGAAGCGGCGCGCGAGTTGTTCGTGACAGTCGGTGACGCGCGGGGCCAGGCGAGTGCGCTGGCCAATGAATCCCGCACACTCCTCGTGCTGAGAAAATATACGCTGGCGGTGGAACGGGCGCAGGAAGCGGTTCTGCTGGCAAAAAAAATCCGCGATCGGTTTGCAGAACAGCGCGCGTTTGAAACGCTCGGCGCCGCGCATGATCGCCTGGGGCAATTTGAGCACGCACGTGACGCCCTTTCAAAAGCGAACACCCTCGCGGTGGAGATCGGCAATCGCGCCGCCGAAGCGAGTTCGCTGCAATTGATCGGCACTGTCCAGCTGCACCGCGGACAATTCGATCTTGCCCGAACATCACTCGAGCAGTCCCATGCGATCGCCGAAGCGTTGAATGAAACGGACGCATTGTTGATGGGACAGTTTTACCTTGCCGAGCTTGCGCTCCGTGAATCAAAGGGAGATGTGGCGCAACGCCATATCGTTGAAGCCGAAAAACTCCTTGCGTCGAGCGGTCGTCACAAACGGGAAACAACCGTCCTGCAACTGCGAGCCGAGACGGCGCTGCTGCAGAACCATCTTGTCGATGCCCGCCGCTACGCTGCGGAGGCCCTGCGCGCCGCCTCGCAACGTCCCGAATCGTACGATGAGCCGCACAATGTCTGGTTCACGCATTTCAAAGTGTTCGAACGGAGCGGCGATTACGCGACGGCGAAACAATCGCTTGACCGTGCATACTCGCTTCTCTTCACCGCTGCGGACGCGATAAAAGACGATCGGCTGCGACAATCATATCTGGAAAACATTCCGGAGAACGCCGCGATCGTCGAAGCGTATCGACGGATGAAAGCCCCGCCGCTGAACATCATGCCGGCGGCGAACGAATTGATGCTCCGGAGATTATACGACATCAGTCGCGCGCTCAATTCCGTACTTGATCTCAACGAAGTGTTGAACAGACTCGTCGATAATGCGCTCGAGGTATTGCATGCGGAGCGCGGACTCATTTTTCTGTTTGACGAAAAGGAAAATCGACTGGTGCTTTCGATCGCCCGTAATGTCGATGCAAGCACCATCGAAGATGCGTCGAAGATCAGCGAAGGCATTCTCACCGATGTGTTTCAGCGCGGCAAGCCGGTGGTGACGATGAACGCGGGAGGCGATCCACGATTTCGAGAACGCGCATCCGTGGTCAATTTTCAATTGACGACAGTCTACTGCGTTCCCCTGATGTTGCGCGATCGGATCATTGGAACATTGTATGTCGACAGTCGCCGCTCTGTTGCGGAGTTGGACGAAAGCGCGACCACAGTGGAATTCCTCGAGGCGTTTGCCAATCTCGCGGCCGTGGCGATCGACAACGCCAAGCTGCACGAGCAATTGCGTGATGAGAATCGCTATTTGCGCAAGGAAGTGGAAGAGCGGTATGCATTTGAAAACATTATCGGGTCGGCGCCTTCGATGAAACGTGTCTATGAATTGATGCGGGGAGCGCTGCGCGGAGATTCACCTGTTCTCATTGAGGGGGAGAGTGGCACTGGAAAAGAGCTGGTTGCTCGGGCGATTCATTTCAACAGCAAGCGCCGGGCGGGAAAATTTGTGGCTGTCGATTGCGGCGCTTTGCCGGAAACGTTGTTGGACAGCGAATTGTTTGGTCATAAGAAAGGTGCGTTTACGGGCGCAATTGAAGATAAGACCGGTCTTTTTGAAGAAGCGAACGGGGGGACGATCTTTCTTGATGAGATCACAAACACGAACCCGTCGTTTCAAGCAAGGTTGTTGCGTGTTATTCAGGAAGGGGAAATTCGACGTGTCGGTGACACGGTGGCGCGGAATGTCGATGCCCGCGTCATTGCGGCAACCAATAAAGTGTTGATGGATGAAGTGCGAGAGCAGAGATTCCGGGAAGATTTGTATTACCGGTTGAATGTCATCCCGGTGCATCTCCCTTCACTGCGGGAGCGGACTGAGGACATTCCGTTTCTCGTTGATTTTTTCGTGAAGCGGTACGCGGAGAAATTGCAGTCGGCTTCGCGCGGTGTCAGCAGCGAGCTCATGCGAATCTTTGTCAGCGCTGAATGGCGTGGCAATGTGCGAGAACTGGAGAACACGATCCACCGAATGCTCGTGTACGCTTCCGGCGAGACCCTTTCCACAAAGGATCTCCCTCCTGATTTCCCCTATGGCCCGGTCTCCAAGCCGCAGGCCATGCGTTCGCCCATCGCGGGGCGACATGCTACAATCGATGAAATGCAGATCTCCCATATTGCCGCCGTGCTCAAATCTACCTCTGGCAACAAAACAGAGGCTGCCAGGATACTAGGAATCAAACGAACCACGCTGATCGAGAGAATGAAAAAGTTGGGGATGATGTAAATAAGTCGTCAATATACCAACATATGTCAAAATATTGGCGTCAATAATTTGGCTATCATACTATTATTTGTTTTTTTATGAAATTTACGTCTAATTTCTATGGCACGGTTAATGCATAGAGAATGAGGTGAGACCATAATGAAAACGCTGCACTGCATATTTGGAGTCCTTTTGATCGCGACGATAGCGCGAGGTCAGGATTTGCCGGCACCAACGAAGTTGGTTGCGGTACTGACTGCCGACAGCAGCGGCATCAACCTTTTGTGGACTCCACCGAACGGTGTCAGTGGCGGGATCATGATGTCGATGTACCTCCTGACGAAGTACACCTACTATCGAAACGATTCAAGCCAGTTGGTCCTTATCGATTCCAACGAAATTCCGGTCGAACTTGGAAAAATTCCCGGCGTGCAGATTTCGTACATCATTCACGATGCCAAACCGTGCAATGTGTACGCATTTAAGGTTCGTGTTGTTGGAAACAAGAATGGTGGAAATGTACGAGTCGAGAGCCCGTCAAGTGACTTAGTTCAAATACAAACCAAGGGCGGGGTGAATGCGGTGGTGATATATCAGACCCCGGACGTTGTCGCAGTGGCGGGCTCAGACTCATCTATCTTCATAAAGGGATGCGTCGGGCGTCCCGATGGTTCGCTTCAGTTTGTGTTGTCCAATGCACCCGTCTGGCTGACCATCGAAGAGCTGACAGGCAAGGTTCGTTGGCACATTCCTGTGTTGGTTCGTGACACGGCGTTCACGGCAACGGTTGTGGCAAGAGACCGTAACGTGGCGGCGGACACTACGACGTTCAAATTCCAGGTCAGGCCATCCAATATCTTGAAAAGTTTTGTCGCCGGGCATGCGGTGCTGGATGGCCATGCACCGGTAGAAGTGCAACTGACACTTATGAGATCCGATTCAAACGCCGAAAATCAGCAGGCAAAGACGGACGATGCCGGCAACTTTCGGTTTGTCAATGTCGTCAACGGCCGTTATCGCCTGTCGTATTCAGTTGCAGATCTGAACATCGGCCCGTTCTGGTACGTCCACACAACGTCCACGGATTCCGCAACAGTGTTGGAAGTGCATGATAACAAACCGATCGATAATATCGACATCCATATTAAAGCGCAACCGCGGCTTCCAATCAAAATTAGCGGACACCTGCGCCGTTCCGGCAATGCCATAACAGGCGCCAGCGTGACGGCCCTTGATGTCGGTTCATTTTTTGTACCAGTAGACGGTGGCGGTCAGCATCATCGCGCAAAACTGCGCGCGGCGGGAAGTTCACGTACAGATGACAACGGGCAGTACTCGCTGATACTGGACTCAGGCGGAACCTACATTCTGCTTGCAAGTGCGGCGGGGTATCAATCGACATTCATTGATACGACCGGATCTTCATGCGTGTCGCCGTTCTGCGCTACCAGGTTTTCGCCTGGCGGCACTTCACAGCCGACAGCCGACGGCGCGATGCGGCCGTCGGATACGTCAGGCCAACAGATCACCGGAACAATTTCAGACATCGCAGGCACCGGTGTGCAAGCAATGATATTTCTGCTGAAGAACAGCGACGGAACGATCACGTCGGGATACAGCGGCGGACTTGTGCCGTTCGATGTTGTGACCTCAGATTCTGCAACCGGCAAATATTCGATCTCGTCCGTCCCCGCAGATACGAATGCCCATGTTACATACTTGCTGCAAGCGGTCCCGTTTGATGGATACATTCCATCATACTTTGCCGTGAACGATTCGGCCCAGAACACGCTGCTGTGGGAAAACGCCCGAATGTTTTCGCTTGATCCAATGAAGCGGAGCCCGCTTGAGGTTGATGTCCTCGTGAAACCACTTGCCAACGGATCCGGCACGATCAGCGGCCATGTTGTTGAGACCGCCAGCGCCGGCAATTCGCCGTCGATCAATGCGTTTGTCTATGCGGTTGATCAAACAAGCATGACCCCCCGGGGATACGCCGTAACAGACGGCAGCGGAAATTTTTCGATCTCGGGTCTGCCGGCATCCACATATATTTTGTTCGGCGACAAAGTGTCGTTCCATTATGCGCTGGAAGGGGAAGTTCTGCTCAGTCCTGCGGATACGAATGGAAGCAATGGACATCGTCTTGTATTGACTCGAGAAGTTGCCGGAGTAGCCGACAATGCGGCGCCCTCGTCCGCGATCCTTTCCAGCGTGTACCCGAATCCATTTTCGCAGTCTGCATTTATTCGAGTCAATGCGGTGCCGGGAACAACCGTAAAAATGTTTGATTTTCTTGGGCGCCAAGTTGCTGATTTGACTGGCCAGGTACACTCCGGAAGCGGCCTTGTTGTTGTAAGTGCAGCCAATTTGGTTTCAGGAATGTATGTATGCAAATTGGAAGATTCACGCGGCACCGTGACACGGCCACTGTTAATTGTTCGTTAGGACGATTCCACACCAACCAGAAGTAGATTTACGTTTGGTTCACTCAATCACTATACTTTATTCAGGAGACATTATGACAACACGCATTACACGGACGATTGCAACGTTGATTGCAGTCGCATCGTTCGCGGCCTTGTTGGTTGCGACCGTGATGCCTGCCGCGGCGCAACAAACAAAGCCCGGCAATCCACGTACGCTTACCGCGAAGTGGGATGGTGCCAACACCAACACCCCGGTGGTGAAACTCAGCTGGCTTGCCCCCCAAGGCAACAACGACACGACCTTGACCTACGGGGTATATATCCATTTGGGAGCAACCGACAATGCTTCCGATTCAGGCTGGAAACAATTGTTGATCACCAGCGCGACATCGTTGAGCCTTGGGTTGCGCGACTTGGGACTTAGCACCGCACAAACGGTGTCGTTCAAAGTGTATTCCCGCAAGGGAGACAACAACAATAGCGATGGCTGTGTTATTGCCGTTGCTACATGGTCAACCACGGCCGGCGGCGATCTGATAAAATTCATTTCCGCACCGGTAAATACCGGCAAGGTTGGCGCCACATATGTTTACGAAGCCAAAGCAACCACCAGAGCTTCCGTCGGAGATTCCGTAACGCTCACGTATTCGATCGTGTCCGGTCCCGATGGCATGAAGATCGATGCATCGACCGGCCGTATCACGTGGAGCCCGACTGCAGTCGGCACCTATACGGTGACGATCAAAGCGTCTGACAGCCTTGACCATTCAGCGACGCAGATGTTTGTCATCGTCGTTGTCGGCGGTGGCGATGCCCAGGGGGGTGGGTATGTCGACGGGTACGTGATCGATTCCACGAATGGTGACGCCGTGCACGGCGCGACGATCTATTTTATCCCGCTGACTTCAAACGGTGGAACCGGCCAAGCGATGACTACCAAAGCTGACGACAGCGGACATTTCGAAATCAAGTTGCCGGTTGGCAAGTACCGTGTGGAAGCCGTGCGCGATGGATACAACATTGCGTGGTGGGAATTGGCGACCAATGCCGACAACGCGAAGGTGCTTGAAGTCACCGACAGCAGCATGACCCGCATGGTGATCTTCATGTTCCCGGTAAAAGCACTTCCCCACGGAACGCTGTACGGCACAATTACCGATGCTACGACAAATCACGGTATCGGTGGTGCGAAAGTCACTGCAGTGTCAAAAGATTCCAACAGTACTGCATACGGTCGTCAATTTTTTACCGAAACCAACGGCGACGGCACGTATACATTGAACGTCCCGGCCGGGAGGTATGTTGTTCGCGCAGATGCGAGCCACTATGTTGGCTGGTGGGCGGGCGGCGCACATGAGATTGGCGACGCAGAAATATTCACCGTGACGCTCGATGGCCGCACGGAAGCGAGCATCGCGTTGACCGGTGCAGTGTCGCAGGACTTCTGCGTGATCGCCGGCACCGTTTCCGGTGGTGGTGCATTGCTCGCCGGCGCCAAAGTGATCATCGCGGCAACTTCCCCCGATTCAACAGGCATCAGCACGTATTCCGTGACAACGGTTACGGGCCGTGAAGGTTCGTTCTCTGTCAGCGTTCCCTGCGGCTTGACATACGTTGCGTACGCAGTCGCCGAAGGGTATGTTGGAGAGTACTGGGAAAATCAAACGTCTCCGCTGGATGCCAACCTGGTGAAAGCCGGCACTGACCACAAACTTGCGTTCGTTCTTGAACCCCAGAATCCTGCGGGGGGAGCAGCGATCTCCGGTGTGGTGAACATTTGTGATTCGGTGGTTTCGACCGTTCCTGCAAAAGTCACCGCATATCTGGTCGGCGACAACACGCTTCGCGCTGTCTCGACAGTGTATACCGATTCAACGGGGGCGTACGCGTTCTCCCATCTCGGCGCCGGTGTGTATCTCCTGCAGGCCGTTCCGAAAGAACGCCTCGCGGCTCCGGGATATTATTCCGACAAACGCACCTGTTCCGTTGACTGGCACGATGCAACGCGCGTCACTGTCGTTGATGGCACGCCGCAATCGGGTCTTGACATCTACTGCAAAAAAGTCTCCATGCGCCATGGCTTTGCCCACTTGAACGGCCATGTTCGCATCAAGACCTCGGGCCCGTCCGATGCATTCCTCAGTGGCGGCGTTGTCTACGCGTTTGATGCGAACGGCAACATCGTCGACTATGAAATCAGCGACACGAGCGGTACCTTTACCATTGACAACCTTGAGGCCGGCACGTACGTGCTCACCGTCGACCGTGTGCAGTATGCGACCACGTCGCAGGCTGTATTGACCGTCGATTACGGCGCGAACGTCACGCAATCCGGTGACATCACTGCACAGAAGGAAACCGTTTCCGGCGTCAGCACGCCAAGCGGCATTGTTCCTTCAACCGTGATGTTGTCGCAGAATTATCCGAATCCGTTCAACCCGACCACGGAGATCAATTTTGCGGTGCCTGTTGCAGGAAACGTAACGTTGGCGGTGTTCGCGGTGACGGGACAGAAAGTTGCGACGATCGCCGGCGGCATGATGGCTGCTGGCACATATCACGCGACGTTCGATGCGACGAACCTTCCGAGCGGTACGTATACGTATCGCCTGGAAACCTCGCAGGGAGTGCTCTCACACAATATGATCGAATTGAAATAACACGTTCCCGACGGGTGGCGGGGCCAAGCACATGGCCCCGCCGCTCCAACGGGATTTCATTAATACCAACCCTTTATGTCAGGATATATCATGCAGCACTTGCTTCCTCGAACTTTTAGAGGAATTTTTCCGGCGATGACATTGATGTTCATTGTTGTGATGGCCGGACATTCTCGCGCCGCGGGCGTTACGAATTTTGCGTCCATCGCGAATGCGCCGACCAACTCGTTTGACGCGTTTGGTTCCACGTTGTTCGGCAACACCAACGGCAACTCTGCCGGTTGGGTGCAGGACAGCAACAAAGGTGGCCACGGCGGCCACGACACAATCAATCCGCATGTGCGTGATTCCATCAACAGAGCCAAACATATCAAGGATTCTCTTGATCATGCCCGGCAGGATTCGTTGAATCGGATTGGACACACACAGGACTCGTTGAAACATGGCCATGATGATTCAGTCCGTCACGGGGACCACGTTCGTGACTCCCTCGGCCGCGCAAAACAGGATTCGTTGAGCCATCACAAACGTGATTCCGTCGGACACAACGGCGGTACGCACCGTGATTCCATCCCCAAGGGCCATCGCGATACGGTCATCAGGACACACCGCGATTCCAGCATTCATCATCTGGATTCCGTGATCAAAGTCTGGAGAGACTCGGTCATTCGGTCGTGGCACGATACGACGCATCATCGCAAGTTGGTGGGTCCACAAGGTGGCGACGGCGAAAAGATCGGCAAACAGGCATCGGAGTTTGTGACTCCGGATGCGGTTGATCTGTCTCAGAATTATCCCAATCCATTCGGTGCGAACGCGTCGACGGCAATAGAATTCATCTTGCCTTCCGACGGGAACGTGTCGCTTGCGGTCTACAACGCCGCCGGCTTGCGGATGACGACGATTCGCAACGAGTATATGACGGCCGGACAGTATCATGTGGATTACGACGCCAGCGCTCTGGCCCCCGGAGTTTACTTCTACACACTGTCGACGAGTCAGGGTACGATGACGAAGCGAATGGTGAAATTGCACTGACACCTGCCTCCGAAGGTGTCGGCAGTCTACGCCTCCCGCGCTGCAAAGTGCGGGAGGCGTTTTTCTTGTGGTGGTTCAAGCGTTTCAGAGCGCCGGCAGTCAGCTGGTGCAATGATTCTCGAACTCCTGGTCTGTAACGCATTACCTGAACCCTTGTTATTTGTGACATATTGCAATATGCTCTTGGTTATGATGCCAGGGCTATCATTCACGTGATTGACTATTCCGCGTTGACCGATAACGCGCTGTTTGCGATGCTTCCTGACCGGCAGCATCGCGACCGCGCATTTGCCGAACTCTATCGGAGGTATTCCTCACGGATATTCGCGTATTGTTTGAAAGTATTGGGAGAACGTGAAGCGGCGAACGACGCATTTCAAGATACGTTCACCCGCTTTTTCAACAGTGCCCGCGTCGACAGGGAAATGACCAACCTCCCTGCCTATCTGCTTCGGATCGCGCGCAACGTCTGTTTGAATGAAAAACGGGCAAAGAGCACACCCGTTTCGATCGACGACATTGAAGTCCCCGCCTTCGACACGCCCTACGAAAAGACGGAGCTCCTCCAATTGATATCAACGGCGCTTGAGCTGTTGCCGTTGCAGTATCGCGAAGCGTTTGTGCTTCGTGAATACGATGGGATGGCGTATGCCGAGATCGCAGAGATCACCGGCATCACCGAGGAATCGGCGCGGATCAGGGTGTTCCGGGCGCGCGACAAGATCAGGATGATCTTAAAACCGTATCTGGTTGATCTTACCCAATGACGTTACGACACACACAGGCTTTCGCTATTGCAATCGTGGCCCGCACTCCACGAGAAAAATTTTATCATGTCACCATCTGAGCTGGCACACATCTTCATCGATGGCGAGCCCATCGATCCGCGCGCCGAAGCAACGCTCTTCGACGCTCTCGCCGCAAGCGGAGAGTTTCGCGCTGAACTGCGCGATCTTCTCGCTGTGCGCGCGGCAGTGCAATCCGATGTCAGTGCGTACGCGCCGCCGAAGGAGGTCACTGACCGCCTGTTCGCTTCTCTTGGAATCGGTCCGGCAGGTTCCGCATCGGCCAATGTCGCCGGACGCGGCCCGGGCTGGATGCGTCGTTTATGGCTGCCATTCGTCGCAGCCATTGTTGGGTCTGCATTGACAGCCATTGTTGTGAACAACCGTTCAGTTGATCCGGTACAGTCGCATTCGTCGTTTTCAGTGGGGGCGATTCAACAGTCGCCGGCAGTTCCCCCATCCGTCACGAACGCACAATCATCGTCCGCATCAGCGGGAGTGTCAGTTCCTGATGTTGCGGGACATGGATCTCATCGTGCACACAACAACACATTGTCCACGCTTCCGACTGGCTTGCCACGCGGCGACGAGGTCACGCCCCGGCAAGAGCGCAGTGCCAATGTGCCGTCTCCGACTTCACAAGTATCGCCGACTCCTGTTCAGCGCAGCGCATCGGATGAACAGCAACGCTCGGAGGTCAGCACTCCGATCAATTCCACGCCGGCGCCGGCCGTGGTACGTTCCCCTGCACAAACAACAGCTGCACCTGCGCCAACCAATACCCCGCAGATCTCTGCTTCACAACCGGTGTCGGAGCGTCCCACTGTGCAGGCTGCTGTGTCTACGCCCAATGCATCTGCAACACCAGTTGTTACGCATACTGAGACTGCTGCGAAGACCTCTGATGTGCAGGGCACGGTGCCAATCACAATACAGAAAAATTTGACGGAGTGCTCGGCAGTGGCACCGACGCAATCCAATGCCGCGGTTGGCTCGGTCCCTGCACCGACGGTTATCGCCGATACTTCCGCTACTTCCTCTTCAAAATTAAATCCGGCCCCAAGCGAAGCGAGCCACAGTGGGCCGCTCGCGGCAGGTGCAGCAATGCCCGCGTCTCCTGCGTTGCCGCCCGGATATGCAGCGGTTGTGCGCGGTTTGCTTTCCCAGTCCATACCTGCATCTTCAGTTGCAACATCCACCGGAGGGTTACCTTCAAACGTGGCAGCCGGAATATTCCGGATGCTGGGCGCGCATCATCAAGTGGGAGTTGAGATCGGACAGGAGCCGTTCGGTCAACAGTTTTCGCGCCAGGAGAGAGACAGCTTCGTGGTGTACAAACAAAACCCGACACTTTTTTGGGGCACTGTTGCGTATCGCATTGTCGCATCACCGGTGTCGATGCTTGGAGGAATGATCCCGTACGCGCAAACGAATCTTGGTGTTGCGCGTGTTGGTCCCTTGGCGCGAATCACACTGGGGTTCCTGTTCGATATCGCGGACAAATTGGATCTCATTGTTGGCGGTGAAGGGGCGATGATGTGGTATCGCTTTGAAAGCGCGTGGCTTTCAACACGAAAAATTGGTGCAACGTTTGGAGCGGCGTTCAAATTTTAATGGGCACACTGAGATTCATATCAATGATCGCATCAGCGACGATCGTTGCCGCGATCGTCGCCTGTTCGAACCCGCTTGATTTGAGCACGCCTCGTGATCGAACAGCCACGAACACCCATTTTGGACTTCCAACAAATCGTCGACTGTCGCCACTGTACACTGCAATCAGTGTCAGAGAAACTGATCTTACCGCGCCTCCCGGCTGGGTGTATGTGTCTCCAACACTTGTCAAAGTGACGCTCGACACAACCTTCGATCCGCCGTGGGTGTGGATTGATGGCCGGCTCGCGTATGATTCGAACGCGACAACTTCCAAGACGACGTTCCAGGAATTTGTATTCGCAATGGATTCAATTCATGCCCGGGATTCGTTCGTGACACAGGGAACGGATCTGAAAGTTTGGGCAAGGAGAAAGATCGGGCCCGGCATCCGTTGGGATACTCTCTACACTGCCGATTTCACTGCACGGAATTGGCTCAAGTGGGATTCGACAAATCATCTGCTCGTCGATTCACTGATTCTCGGCGTTGCGGACGGTGTGAACGGCAGTGCAACCGTGTCGGGGCAGGTGTTGATGAAGATTCCCTACTGACCCCCTGTTGAGACAGCGGTGGGGACAACTCCACCGAGACGGCGGAGCTACCCTTCTGTGCAGCGCTTCGCGCTGCAGTCTCCCGCCTCCCGCATTCCACCGTTGTTCATGGCAACAAATTTAGGGTGATGGTGTGGCCTCGCGCTCCGGTGGTGGGTCAATTTGATCATAGGCGTCCGCTCTTGAAAATTGAGGGATGATCGATGAGGGATGAATGCAAGGTTTCGGGTGGCTCCGCGGCGTTTTGATCCCTCATCGATCATCCCTCAATTTTCCTAGAGGGGGCATACATTCTGAAACTGACCCAATACCCGCGCTCCAGATTCCAGAACAGTACCCAAGAATTTGGTAATTTCGCACGCCGAATATTACAAAGGCGATCATAATGAGCGAAGTTGCAGTTTCTCAAGCACAATCAGCCACTACAGAGAAGGATTTTCTTCCACTGAATGGCATTGATCATCTCGAATTTTATGTCGGGAACGCGAAGCAAAGTTCGCAATTTTATCGGCAGGCCTTTGGGTTTGCCCTGACCGCATACAGTGGATTGGAAACGGGATCACGGGACCGTGCGTCGTATCTGTTGGAGCAAGGGAAAATCAAACTCGTGCTGACAACCGCGCTTGTCCCCGACGGCCCCATTGCTGCCCACGTCGCCAAGCATGGGGATGGAGTAAAAGTGATCGCGCTAACTGTTGACGATGCGGAGCGTTCGTTCCGCGAAACCGTGGCCCGCGGCGCCGTGCCTGTTGAAGAACCAACGGTTATCAAGGACAAGCATGGTTCTGTGAAGCACGCCAGTATTGCGATCTATGGCGACACGATCCACACGTTCATTGAACGCAAGAATTACAAAGGGAGGTTCCTTCCAGGGTTTGAAAATGTTGACAGCGATCCATTGGCCCGTCCCGTTGGTCTCGCCGCCGTCGATCACGTCGTCGGCAATGTCGGGTGGAATCAAATGGATACATGGGTGGAGTGGTATGCAAAGATCCTCGGGTTTCATTTGTTTGTCTCGTTCGACGATAAAGACATCTCGACGGAGTATTCCGCGCTGATGTCGAAGGTCGTCGCCAACAGCGGCGAGCGCATCAAGTTTCCGATCAACGAGCCGGCCACCGGACGGAAAAAATCCCAGATCGAGGAGTACATTGAATGGTACGGCTCTCCGGGCGTGCAACACATCGCATTGATCACGGGAGACATCATCACCACCGTGGGAAAAATGCGTGAACAGGGGGTGGAATTCCTGCGCGTTCCCGATACCTATTATGACGACCTTGCAAAGCGCGTTGGCCCCATCGACGAATCGATCGAAGACTTGCGCCGGTTGAATCTGCTCGTGGACCGCGATGAATTCGGATACATGCTGCAGATCTTTACCCGCCCCGTCGAAGACCGTCCAACGTTGTTTTACGAAGTCATCCAGCGCCGGGGAGGAAAAAGTTTCGGCAAGGGAAATTTCAAGGCCTTGTTCGAATCGATCGAGCGGGAACAGGAACTGCGCGGCAATCTGTAAGTCCATGGTACATCGGGCAGGATGCACGACAGGCCTTGGCTTTTTCAACAACCTGTTAACAAAAAAAAGGGCAGGGAATGCTGGACAGTCCGCGTTTCGCACTTGCAAGCCCGGTCACTGTTTTCAGTAGTTTGATACGATGCCACTCTCGTTCCACGAAACACACGATTTTCAAGAACCTGAATCATGAAACTCTGCACCTTCGAACTCGCAACTCCCATTGGCCGTGTTCAGCGCATCGGCGCCGTGGTTGGTGAAAACATTGTCGATATCAACTTCGCAGTTGCATGGCGTTTGGCGCGCAAGGGAGAAGCGCAGCCGGGGCGCATTGCACGGGCGATCGCACCGCCATCAATGGTCAAATTTATTGAAGGAGGAGATTCCGCGTTGGCACATGCCGGCGGAGCGGTGGACATGGTTCTTGAGGAACTGAAAAAGGGAGATGTGCCGGTCGGGAGCAACGGCGAATCCATTGTGCACGCGCTGAAATCTGTCACGATGAAAACGCCGATCACACGGCCGGTGATGTTGCGGGATTATTATTCATTCGAGCAGCATGTCACGACCATGTTCAAACGGCGCAACGACACTGTACCCCCGGCGTGGTACGAATTGCCGGTGAGTCACAAGCAAAATCCGCGGTCCGTGATCGGCACCGGACAGGACGTCCATTGGCCATCATTCACGGAAAAATTTGATTACGAATTGGAGATCGCGATCGTTACCGGTAAACAGGGGAGCAACATCGCAGAAGCCGATGCGCGAGAGTACATTTTCGGATATGTCGTGATGAACGATTTTTCCGCGCGCGACATGCAGATGAAAGAAATGGCATGCCGCATGGGCCCGGCAAAGGGAAAAGACTTCGCCACCGCACTGGGTCCCTGGATCGTCACGAAGGACGAGATCGCCGATCCCTACAAATTGCGCATGACGGCAACGATCAACGGCGAGATCTGGAGCGATAACAATACGAGTACGATGCACCACTCGTTCGAAAAAATGATCGCGTTCACCTCAATGGATGAGACGATCCTGCCAGGTGAAGTGTGGGGAAGCGGAACAGTGGGAAAAGGCTGCGGGGCGGAGCTGGAACGCTGGCTGAAGCCGGGTGATCTGATGGAACTTGAGATCGAAGGGATCGGGGTGCTGAGTAATCGTGTGGTGCGGTGAAATCGGGGAGACGGGAGATAGGAACCGACGAAGCAACCTCAGCGGCAAAGCAAGCGATACCGATCGGGACTGGGTAAAGACACATCCAGTGAATATACAACACCCGACTCTTGCGTCTCCCTCTCCGTTTACCCTTCGTACCGTTCCAACGTAAACTTCTCTCCCAGATACAATCGCCGAACGTCCTGATCATCGGCGAGTTGTTGCGGTGTCCCAGCGCGGAAGATGTGGCCGTCGATCAGGATATACGAGCGATCGGTGATCGAAAGGGTCTCGTGGACGTTGTGGTCGGTGATAAGTACGCCGATCTCTTTTTTACTGAGGTTTTTGATGATGGTCATGATCTCTTCGACGGCCAGGGGGTCAATGCCGGCGAAAGGTTCATCGAGCAGAATAAATTTCGGCGACATGGCAAGCGCACGTGCGATCTCCGTTCTGCGGCGCTCACCTCCGGAGAGAACGTATGCCGGACTTTTCCTGATATGTGTGATGTTCAGTTCTTCAAGCAATTGCTCTGCGCGATCCTTGCGCTGCTTGTGATTAAGTGGGAGGAGCTCCAGTACCGCGAGTATGTTGTCTTCCACACTGAGTTTTCGGAACACGGAAGTTTCCTGCGGCAGATATCCAATGCCAAGCCGGGCCCTGCGAAACATTGCCTTGTTGGTGAGCTCGGTATCGTTGAGGAACACTCTTCCATCTTCCGGACGGATCATTCCCACGATCATGTAAAATGTCGTTGTCTTGCCCGCGCCGTTCGGACCGAGAAGCCCCACCACTTCACCACGCGAAACGTCAATGGTCACTCCCGCGACGACCGTGCGTTTGCCGTAGCGTTTCACCAAATGTTCGCCGCGTAAATTATCCATGAGATTTTTTCATCTATCCCACAGCTGACGCCATGGGCTATCACTCTGCGACCCACAGAGCGGACGCCAATATCGAAATAATGGATGCCCGCTGTTCCCGTCCCCCGTCTACTTCCTACTGCCTACTTTCCACTTGATCCCGGCATCACAAAATCATTTCGTTTCGGCCTCTCTGCTTCGCGGTTTTCGAATCCGTTCAGTCGAAAATCCAATTCATTTTTTTTCACAAGTTTTTCGGGCCAGAATTGTCCTTCGCCGCCACCCATCGTGTACACCTTATCTGGTTTGCCGTGGGCGAGTTTGATTTCGATCGTGTCGCCGCTAGCGCGATTGGCGCCACGCGCCTTGCCTTCTTCATACCCAAAATACACGCTCTGGGCGTTCTTCTCAACACGAATCGACCGCAACGAATCATCGCTGAATCGCATCGCCAAACGGCTTCCCGTAAGTTGATCGAACCGCATTGGATGGAGCGAATCACGGCGGACGATGGCGAATGCACTGTTCTCGCACGTGAGGCGCTGCAGTTTGTTTTGGAACAGTGTGATGGCGATCGAATCACCGGTGAGTTGCGTGTCATGATACCACAACACGGGACTGCGAGACAGGATGATCCGATCTTCCGACCGGAAAAATTTTCCTTCGCTGCATCGTGCCTGCATGTCGCCACGCAGCAACCGGACACTGTCATGCGCCATATACGTTTCCTGATTGCTTCGAAACGCTTCCATCGTATGCGACACAATGAACATCGTATCGTATTTCCATGGGGACGCACTGTCAGGCCGAGTACTGTCAACATGCGCCAGAAAGGGATTGCGGGGGACGTTCGTGTACCCTTTGCGTGAGTCCTGATACATCGAATCGCCAAACAATTGCGACGGATCCTGTCGCCCCCGCACTCGCACTGCGCCGCTGCACCACGATTGCTGCGTCACGCGATCATTGCGGAGAACGCCGCATGTAATGACGGCAGAAGAATCGACGATCGTTACGTTTCCCGTGGCAATGGAGCGCTCGGTGTTTCGATCGTAATTGAGATCGTTGGCGGTGATGGTTGCCGTATCGTTGACAATTTTCACGTGCTCATGAAATTCAGCGACATGGGTGTCGGTGTTGTAGGTGCCATTGGTGGCGGTGAGGAGGGCGACACGATCACTCAAGCGGACATTCCCATCTGCACGGGCGATCTTGGTCTTGGCATCGTACACCGCGTGCGGCGCTGTAATCAGGAGTGTATCCTGCAGAATGCGGACACTGCCGTTCATTTCCACAAGATTGGTCTTCAAATTATGGACTGCCTGGTCGCAGGAAATCTGCACATTGCCCTGATGTACCTTGACATGTCCAAGAAAATGCCGCACCTCCTCTGAATCGACCTTGGCACTTTTCAAGCTATCGGCATAATCCAATACCACAGGGTCCTGTCGTGCATGTTGCTGAGCATGGACGATGCGCACACCAGGAAGGATCGCAAGAACCACGAGAACAAACGGACGGCAGAATGACAATGGCATGAGAAACAATTCTACGAAAAATTATTCGAAGTAATTGACCCTGTGCGAGCGGATTGCCGCACAGATCGTGCTTGTACGATGAAAGGGCTTCGATCTTCAATGTGGACGACGATTTGTTCCTGCGTCGCAATTCCCTTCATTACTTCATCATCCCGCATACAGGGTAGTGCTACAGTTTCATGGAGCAATGTCAAATCCGATACACTATCGTTCACAGAATGGACGCAACGAGGAATGCAACGGTTAACGCCACCGCATTGCACGTTCGGGAAAGTCGTTTTCAGCGGACCGTATCTTGAAAATGGATGAATCGTTCTTGGAGCACGCGGCGCGTTAATCGTTGCGTCTGTTGCGTGAACGACATCCTTCCGAACTTGGTGAAGCAGGTTGAAACTGCAGCACCACCGCATATAGGCGATATTGTTGGATTGTGTTAATTTTCAAAAATGCTGTTGTATTTGTTGCCGGGGTTGCAGTGATACGCTCGCCCATCGTCCCCTTCGTTCTCCTCTGGTGCATTGCTGCGGTTGCCGGCGCGCAAACCGTGCAATGGGCGTCGGAAGTGGTCGCGTGTTCCATTACGTCTCGGGGAACGGCCTATTCTTCCGACCAGATTATTGGAAAGCCAAATGTGCTTCCAGTCACGGACCATTCCAAAAGCGCATGGGTGATCGGTGAATTACAGGACGACGGAACATTGCGCAAATCAACCGGGGAGCAGACGATCACACTTGGATTTGAAACACCAATGCGCATCCAACAGGTGGCCGTTGCCGAGAATTACAATCCGGGATCCATCGCCCGCATCACGCTGTTGAGTGAAGGGGGGAAGAAGGTGGTCGTGTATGAAACCGAGGCCAAGCCGGCCGGCGTGTTTGGGCGGATGCTGAATGTATTTTTTCCTTTGACTCAGGAATCGATCTCGTCGTTGACGCTCGATCTGCTTCCAGACAAGGTCCCTGGTTTGAACGAGATCGATGCCGTCGGAATTTCCGACAGCAGGGATTCCATCAAGGCCACGATCAATCTGGCAGCGAACATCACGTTTGGCGGGAGCGCCGAGCCGCTTGGACCTGATGTCAATTCACAATTCTCTGAACTGCTTCCCGTCATTTCCGCCGATGGGAACACACTGTACTTTGCCCGCAACAACGACCCTTCAAATATTGGTGGAAGCTCAACTGGTGGCAACGCCGACATTTGGTATGCAACGCTGAATGAAGATGGAACATGGGGGCAGGCATACAACATCGGCAAACCATTGAACAACAGCGCCACGAATGCGATCTACGCTGTAAGCAAAGATGGAACGACGATATATTTGAAAGGGCGCTACAAACCCAATGGCACGTGGGCCGGGAAGGGAATTTCCCTGGCGCATCTGTTGTCGACAGGCTGGTCTGTTCCCGACGCGCTCAACATCAAAAATTTTTATAATACGGCTGATTATTCCGAAGCGACGGTTTGGATCGACGATTGTACGCTGCTCATGGCAGTCCAGCGCAGCGATACCTACGGGGAAAAAGATCTGTATGTGTCGTTCTGCCGCGGCGATGGAACGTGGACGGAGCCACGCAACCTCGGGCCGACGGTGAATTCATCGGGAAATGAAATGAGTCCGTTTCTCGCACGCGACAGTGTGACCCTCTACTTTGCAACGGACGGAAGAAGCGGATACGGTGATAAAGATATCTTCCGCACAAAACGGCTGGATGATTCATGGGTGAATTGGAGTGAGCCTGAAAATCTCGGTCCGGAGATCAATACACCCGGTCTTGATGCGTATTACACCATCGACGCAAAAGGGGACTACGCCTACTTTGCCCGTGAAGTTGGCGACAACGGCAACACGGACCTGTATCGCATTCCACTGCACGCGATGGAGAAGAAGCGGCCCGCATTGGTGGCGAGCGCAAAACGGAACGCAACCGGAACGGAAAACGTGGGGAGCGAAGAACAAGGCAGGACCATGGACGATTCTGCCGGGGTGCATGCAACGTTTGCCAGTCAGGCGCTTGA
>Ga0207143_1046_pt1 | contig 18924 bp, 13 predicted proteins | sample Alteio_BWMinHeat_3_FD_153566 | JGI IMG/M metagenome (GOLD analysis project Ga0207143, IMG submission 153566) | Enriched cells from forest soil in Barre Woods Harvard Forest LTER site, Petersham, Massachusetts, United States -... | ecosystem: Environmental > Terrestrial > Soil > Temperate forest >... | reverse complement strand
TATAATAATGAACGTATTGTTATCAACAACATACACCCCATTAAGTTCGGATTCTGTTTTCAGAACCAATCCTTTTTCTCCTCTTAATACTGGACCAATATTGATTGATAATGTCGTAACTCCTGTACCAAGACCATTAATACCATTACCACCAATAGTTCCGAAAACATGGAACAAAGTATATAACCCCTTGTACGGACCTAATGTCACTTATTATTACGATTCTGGAATTGGAGAAAGTTCGTTAGCACAGCACGAAACCAACGTAGATCTCCGATATAATTTTCTTGACAAATGGATCTATAGAGATTTTCCTGAGATTTTGCGCCGCTTGAAAGTAGTGGATGATCGTGTAGTTGTACTTTCTGAAGATGAGGCATCGAAAAACGATATTAGTAAAGATTCAGAAGGTGTTTTGGCAAAGAAAAGTGATTTTATTGGATATGAAATATTAACATTATCAAAGAATAGAAAAATTCTTGATAAAATTCTCTACGAAACCGGATTGAGATACTTCGATCTCCCTCATTACGAAAGTATTGTCAAACGTGCTCAAGCGAAATATGTCAAACGAAAATTATCAGAAATGAAAAAATAAATCAATTACCATTATCAAATGCACTTTGTAATTCTTCCATAACACTATCTATGATGTTTCTATTCTTTTTATTCTTTTTGGTTTTAGAATTATCACCAAAAACAGTAACCCCGATATTTTGTTCTGTCTCTATCTCTTCCGATTCGTTCAAATCTTCCGATTCGTCCAAATCTTTCGATTCGTTCGATTCTTCATCGCTGTCATTATTATTATTTTGTTGACAATTTTCCGTTGCAACATCCCACATTTCTGTTGTTCTATGTTCTGTTGAATCAATAATTTGTTTTTTATCTTGTATATATTTGTTGATATCCATTGGAAAGATTCTACTGTCATCTCGAATAACACATCGATAATCTTTTCCAATTGTATTAATCATTCGGCAATCTTCTTGATTGAAATACGGACTATCAGCATGCATAATAACATCCAAAAATTGAAATCCTCTGATACCATACTTTGATCCCCAAAAATATATTGCAATTAATCTTATTAGGGAAATTGGTAAAAACAATATATCAATTAACAATAAAGGAATATTTGTGCTCATCTATTGATACTATATATCAGTAGTAATATCTTATAAATTGGTTTTCCAAAACACAAAGTTTTCAGTTACGATATCTTATAAATTGGTTTTCCAAAACACAAAGTTTTCAGTTACGATATCTTATAAATTGGTTTTCCAAAACACAAAGTTATCAATAATAAAATTCATAATGCCCTACAAATTGTTTTGCTTGGTCCGAATTATTGGTATATATTACGCGTGTCAAAGAATTAGCTGGAACATATGATGCACCAATTTTGAATTTACCAAATTCTTTTAGTCCATCCCGATTAATGTAAAGTTCATCAACCACTTTACGTTCGGACAAAAACATCGTGGGTGTTGAGGCACTAAAACTATGTGTTGTACCAAATTCTGTCGTAACTGTATAATTTGTAGAATCTACAGAAACTATGGTTCCGAGATCGTCCATGTTCGTTCCATCTGATAATTTCAATTCAAAACCTCTGATCAGATAAGGAACCATACCAACATTAATAGGTATTGTTGAGACACCACTTGAGACATCAGATGGTAAAACACCAATTGGAGTATCGGGATTGGCAACCAATGATACGGTATCACCGATATGAGCAGTTGTAGCACTAAAACCAACCCAGTTAATGGACCACGGAATTTTATTAATCACGTCTCCAGTTGTAACAGCATTGGGTGCACACGTAAATACTAGCGTTTTCGATTTATACTGCCCACCTGTTGGTTCACGCCCAGGTGGAATCTTCTCGTTGGATACAATGACAGTATCAATATCATAACTCGATACAATACTAACACTATCAAGATTAACTTGATGATCAATGTTATTGTAACATGTAGTTGGTGCACTAGTTCCCCATCCAGTTACATACATATTTTCCGTAACACAAAATATTTTGTAATTGCTGATAATAGACATTTATATTATCAGAATATTTTATTTTTGGATTATGTAATACATACAATTGAAACAGTTGTGTAAACATTATTCACGTCTGCTCCTACTCCAAAGCAAAATGGCGATCCAGATGCACTAATACCACTTTTTGTTGCATAATGTAGTAATTGATATTGTGTCGGTTGGTAAACTTGAATAACTCCATTAATTACTGAACTACTGATGGCTCTGGTATATTCGGATGTTCCTTGTAAAGCCAGAGTATTTCCTGGAAGTCCTCCCGAATTACCAACGGGAACAAAACGAACATAATGCGAAATGACAACTTTATCATTATTTCCGTTTGTCGCAATACCTGCTGGAGACCAAACTGTAACAACATATGATCCAGGTTGTAGGGTTATATATGATGTCGATGTATCCAATGAAACAATTCCTGCAGTCGCTCCGGTAATTGTATTTAGTTTTTTTTGTTACCGTAATATACATTTGACTTAATGAAATGGCATTAGCATCTGCATTATTTGCCGGATTTCCCCCATTTACTTGTAATTCATATATATTAGCATATGTATTGATACCTGAACCACTTGCACCAGCAATACCTTGTGGCCCTGTTACACCTTGAATACCTTGTGGTCCAGTTGGTCCGGTTCTTCCTGTTACACCCATTGAACCTGTGGGTCCAGTTACTCCATTTGTACCAGCATTGCCTTGAAGTCCTTGTGGTCCAGTTGGTCCGGTTACTCCATTTGTACCAGCATTACCTTGTAATCCTTGTGATCCTTGTGGTCCAGTTGGTCCTGTTACTCCATTTGTACCAGCATTACCTTGTAATCCTTGTGATCCTTGTGGTCCAGTTGGTCCTGTTACTCCATTTATTCCATTTGTACCAGCATTACCTTGTGGTCCTTGTGATCCTTGTGGTCCAGTTGGTCCTGTTACTCCATTTGTACCAGCAGTACCTTGTAATCCTTGTGGTCCAGTTGGTCCGGTTCTTCCCGTTACCCCAGTAATACCAGTAGTACCTTGAATTCCCTGTTGTCCAGTTTGTCCGGTCACACCTTGAATTCCTTGTATTCCCTGAATTCCTTGGGATCCTTGTGATCCTTGTGGTCCAGTCGATCCTGTAATTCCTTGTATTCCCTGTATTCCTTGAACTCCTTGGATTCCTTGAAGTCCGGTTGGTCCGGTAATTCCCTGTATTCCCTGTATTCCTTGAGATCCGGTTGGTCCGGTCACACCTTGGATTCCTTGGATTCCTTGTATTCCCTGTATTCCTTGTGGTCCAGTCGATCCAGTAATTCCTTGTATTCCCTGTATTCCCTGTATTCCTTGTATTCCTTGAGATCCAGTTGGTCCGGTCACACCTTGGATTCCTTGTATTCCTTGTATTCCCTGTATTCCTTGTGGTCCAGTCGATCCTGTCACACCTTGTATTCCTTGTATTCCTTGTACACCTTGGAGCCCAGTCGGTCCGGTAACACCTTGTATTCCTTGTATTCCCTGTATTCCCTGAATTCCTTGCAATCCTTGTGGTCCAGTCGGTCCGGTAATACCTTGTATTCCTTGTATGCCTTGTGGTCCGGTCGGTCCGGTAATACCTTGTATTCCTTGTATTCCCTGTATTCCTTGTATTCCCTGTATTCCTTGTATTCCTTGTATACCTTGTGGTCCAGTATTTCCTTGTGGACCAGTAATACCTTGTATTCCTTGTATGCCTTGTGGTCCGGTCGGTCCAGTTATACCTTGTATTCCTTGTATTCCTTGTATTCCTTGTATTCCTTGTGGTCCTGTCGGTCCGGTAACACCTTGCAATCCTTGTGGTCCAATTGGTCCGGTAATACCTTGTATTCCCTGTATTCCTTGTATTCCTTGAGGTCCAGTATTTCCTTGAATACCTTGTATTCCTTGCAATCCCGTTGGACCAGTAATACCTTGTATTCCTTGTATTCCTTGAATACCTTGTACTCCTTGTATACCTTGTGGTCCAGTATTTCCTTGTGGACCGGTAATTCCTTGTATTCCTTGTGGACCAGTAATTCCTTGTATTCCTTGAATACCTTGTATGCCTTGGATTCCTTGTGATCCAGTTGGTCCGGTAACACCATGTATTCCTTGAATACCTTGAATACCAGTAATTCCTTGTATTCCTTGTATTCCTTGTACTCCTTGTATACCTTGCGGTCCAGTATTTCCTTGTGGACCAGTTGGACCATAGTTAAGACTTTTCCATACAATACCGTTTGTCGCACTAGAATCCGCAGTTAGAACAAAACTGTCCGGACCAACAGGTAATATATTTATGTCTCCATTACCATTATTATTTCCGATTGGGAGTGATCCTTTTGTAGTCCCAGATAAATTCAATGAACCATTAATTTTTAAATCCGAAACCGAAACATTACTATTGAATATTACAGGATAGCTCATTATAATTATAATATTACAAAACAATAAAAGTTATGTATAGTTGGAAATATTTATGATAAAAAAACTTTGTTTTACCATAAACTAGCTAAAATACATCTACGACGACCAATCAGTCGGTGCTAAAACTCGGGCCATAAAATATTTTGTACTTGTGGGTGCCACTACCTGATCGCTACTGTTTTTGTATGTAAACGAGAAAGCATTGTTGTTTCCCCATGCTAAATCAACAGAACCATTATCAGAGTCAAAAGCCGAAGATACTTTAGAAATATTAGGAGCACTTGTCTGCGATGCCTTGCAAACGACGAAAATAGAACATGCTCCCGCTGTACCGTGAGAACTTGAAGCTCCGTCTACTGCATTCAATATAATGAAGTAAGCTCCCATTATGTAATCAGAAAATCCAGCAACTGTATATGTTCCATCTCCTTCGTTTTCACTAGTTTGAAAGATAATGTTGGCAAATTTATCAGAATCCTGACTAATTGATCCAGTCACATGTAAATTTCCACTAACTGTTGCATCACCATTTACAACAACACCACCGTTCAATGTGGCCAATCCAGTTGAAGTCAAAGTACCACCAACAGACAGATCGCTACTTAGAGTTGCAGATGAGAGCGTTGATGCTCCCGTTACTGAAAGAGTACCACTAACTGAACTATTTCCAGTAACAGTCGATGAACCACCAACAGACAAATCACTGCTTAGAGTTGCAGAAGAAAGCGTTGATGCTCCTGTTACTGAGAAAGTACCACCAACGGAACTATTTCCAGTAACAGTCGATGAACCACCAACAGACAGATCACTGCCTAGAGTTGATGTTCCAGTTACTGATAGATTACCACCAACGGAACTATTACCAGTAACAGTCGATGTACCACCAACAGATAAATCACTGGTTAGAGTTGCTGAAGATAGAGTTGATGCTCCCGTTACTGAGAAAGTACCGCCAACGGAACTATTTCCACTAACAGTCGATGAACCACCAACAGACAGATCACTGCTTAGAGTTGCAGAAGAGAGCGATGCTACTCCAGTGACTCCCAAACTGCCACCGATGGAAGCATTTCCAGAAAGAGTTGATGTACCGGCAACCGAAAGATCACTGCCAAGTGAAGCAGGACCAGACAACGTTGATGTACCGGCAACCGAAAGATCACTGCCAAGTGAAGCAGGACCAGACAACGTTGATGTTCCGCCAACCGAAAGATTTCCGGCGACCGAAAGATTTCCGTCATTGATATCCAGATCCTTAATGACCGCTTTGACATTGACACCAAGCGTGTTAACTTGCAGTGATGCATTTGTGGTAGTGACGGCATTTGCATCAACAACTGAGCCGTCAACTTTGACATTGTTTGAAAATTTGGTCGGAAAATACGTCGACATATTATATCATAGTTTTGCATATATAATATGACTTGGGCGGGAATTGCTAATATTTGACTATATTCGAAATAATATTTGTCTATATTATAATGTTATCATATCTATTATTGATTTTACTATTTATTTTATATATTGTTGATCCCAAGATAGATAAAACAAGGGGATGCAAACAAAAAAAGAAATCAAATAGTAAAGATAATAAAAAGAACATTACTAAAAGAGTACATGTTCGGGAAAATAATGAGCATATACATTCGATCAGGAAAAAATCGCGTAAAGTTCCTCCATCGATAAAAAAACATCGTGATCATAAATCAAAAAGTCATGAAAAAAATAAAGATGAGCGCCGATGGAACAAAGAAAATTGTGATGAAAATAAACGATCAAGTGACATGTCACGTGACACGTCAAGTGACACGTCAAGTTCTTCGAATTCGTCTGATACATCTAGTTCATCTAGTTCATCTAGTCCATCTAGTCCATCTAGTCCGTCCAATGGATCCAATAGATCTAGTGCATCTAGTGCATCTAGTGCATCTAGTGGATCTAGTGCATCTAGTGGATCGAGTGCATCCAGTACATGCAGTACAAATGATAGTAACAATTCATCTAAATCGACTGTAAAACCTAAACCGTGTCCGTCCTCTACAACTCATAATCCTCGTACTGATAGTTCTTGCGATTCATCCGATGATTCCTGCAAAGAACACAAGACAACAACCACAACCACAACAACAACTACGACACCATCTACAACCCAAAATCCAGATACAAATGGTATAAGTGTCGAAAAATCAGTTGATTTAACGGATGTTTTTCAGACTATTTGCGATCGGACGAACGGTGCATACATTGTGAATATTTATAACAATACCGGTCCTTGCGCTTCTTTCAGTGTAGTCAAATCATTGAATTCTAGTCATGCGATTATCAATACATTGGCAAAAACTATGAGTAATAATGGTGGGGAAATTGCTATTCAATGGGTCGAATATATAGAAGCTAAACTGACAAATAGTCTAGATAATGGACGATATTTGGTGATTATTGTTTAAATAAAGTCACACAGATACCAACACTACTGTTTCGCATGAAAAATCTATAGGAATGTGCTTATCTGATTGTTGACAATCAGATAAGGTTGAAAGTATAATAATTACATGAATGTTTCGCTGTGATATTTTTTATTTGATAGAATACTGCTTAAAAAATAAATGTGTATTAGGATAATAAGATATAAAATATTTTCAATTGATATATAGATGCATAAAAAAACGATTATCGAAGAATATTTGGATTATCACAAAAAATATATTGCTAAATTTGGAGAACAATGTACAATTGTCTTGATGCAAGTTGGTTCATTTTATGAAGCATATAGTACATTGGATGAGGGACCAAATCTTAAGAAATTAGAAGAAATCACAGAAGCAACAATGACACGAAGAGACACAACAGTTGATACTGTTGATATTAAGAATCCGTATATGTGGGGATTTCCATTGGTTGCGAGTTCGAAATTCATGACAATATTGATTGATCATGGGTATCATATTGTTATTGTTGATCAAGTAACACCACCACCACATCCTAAACGGGAAGTCGTCGCAATTCATTCTCCTGCAACATATATGGAATCCATTTATCGACCAAATTCTAATTTTGTGGTAGCAATCACAATGGAAGAAATTATTCAAAAAAACGGACAGTCGTTAGCATGCATTGGAATGAGTGCCATCGATGTTAGTACCGGAGAAGTATATGTACATGAATCGTATTCTAAAATCGAAGACGAAAAACTTAGTTTAGATGAAACATTGAGATTTATTAATGGATTATCACCGAAAGAAATCATTATTTACAAAGAGAAACTAAATAAAATTACAGACGAATACTTGAAAGAATATTTAAATCTAGAAGGAAAATTATTTCAGTTCCGTGAAGCTAATAAAGAACATTACAAATTGATATTTCAGAAAAGATTACTAGAACTTGTTTATCCTAATTTTTGTGGTGTTATTGGAATCTTCGATTCACTTGATTTAGGAAGAACAAATTACGCACGAAGATGTTTAGTGATGCTACTATCATATGTTTCGGATCATTATGAAGATTTGATCCGAGGTATTATGAAACCTGTTTTCTATCTAGATGGTTCGCATTTGGTTTTAGGAAATGATGCCATCAACCAACTAAATATCATTGAAAATAATGTTAATCAGAATGAAGGAGCTGGTAAAATTCAAAACTTGATGGATGTTATCAATAAAGCTAGCACAAGTATGGGAGTTCGGTATGTTAAAATGAAATTTGTGTCTCCTGATACAAACCCAGAAATTTTCACGAAAACATATGATATTGCAGAAATTATGATGAAAAATAATTTTTATCAAGAAATTGAATTACTATTATCATCTGTTCAGGATATTGAAAGATTGGAAAGACGATTAAGTTTATCAACTCTGCATCCATCACAAATGACAGATTTGATAAACAGTTACCAAAAAATCATTGAAATATTTTCATTGATTAAGAACAATAATAAATTGGCAGGGCATATCAAGACCGCACCATTGAGAAAAAGTATCAAAAAACTTAATGCCAAGCTTTCTGAATATATTGATGGTAACAAAGCTAAATTGTTTAATCTCAATGATATTAAGGAAAATATATTTAACGTTGGGATATTTCCAGAACTAGATGAAATGCAACAAAAAATAGGCTTGGGCCACGAAGCCATGATGGCATTGCTAGAAAAACTGGATGAACTGGTTACCGATCATTTGTCTCGAGGAAAACTGGTTCAATTAAAATACAATAAAGTAGATGGATATTATTTCAAAGTAACCAAAAAACGTTATGCATCTCTACAAAAAGCCTTGTCTGAATTGAAAACATTGAAACTCAACGGAATTGGAGGCCCAAACAGTAACGTTGAAGTAAAGATTAGTGATCTGACGATCAAAGAAACAACACACGACGTCAAAATATCTGCACCATTTCTGAAAGATCAAACAACGGACATGGATGGTTTGATTGAAAAGATATCATCGATTACTTATGAAAAATACATCGGATTTATGAAAGAAATTTATGATGAATTTCGTTCAACATTGAAAGAAACAACCAAAATGATTACTATGATCGATTACTATCATACGATTGCCAAAGTGGCAAGAGAATACAATTATTGCCGTCCAATTGTTAAAATTAAAGAGAAAACAGGATATGTGTGCGCAAAAGAATTAAGACATCCTATTGTTGAAAGAATTATTGGTCATGAGTACATTCCACATGATATCGAGATTGGAACAAATCTCAAAGGAATGTTGATTTATGGATTAAATTCTGCTGGGAAATCTGTTCTCATGAAAGCAATTGGTATTGCAGTTATTATGGCACAAGCAGGATTTTTTGTTCCTGCAAAATCATTTATTTTTTATCCATACAAAGCACTTTATACCCGAATCACCGGTAACGATAATTTGTTCCGAGGATTAAGTTCATTTTCCCTAGAAATGGTAGAATTGAATGCTATTTTGAAAAGAGCAGATAACTCAACACTGGTTATTGGTGATGAAATTTGTCGTGGTACAGAACACATTTCAGGAAATGCATTGGTTGCGACTACATTGCTTCGACTATCAGATCTATCAGCAACATTTGTCTTCGCTACACATTTGCACGAAATGATAGATTTAGAAGAAATCAAGAACCGTAAGAATATTCGGGCATTTCATCTGTCTGTCGATATTGATAGCAAGACAGATAAGTTGATTTATGATCGGACATTGAAAGAGGGATCGGGCGAAAGAATCTATGGAATATTAGTTGCTAAAAATATTATTAAAGATGTTGATTTTATCAAAAAAGCACTAGAAATTAAAAATATTTTATTGGACAATGATCCAGAATCTGCTGTTGTTTCAACTAAAAAATCTAGATACAATCCTAATATATTGATGGATAGATGTGATATATGTGGTAAGAAAAATACAATTGCTGGATCATCTTTGGAAACACATCATATCAATCATCAGAAAGATTGTGTCGACGGTTTTGTCAAAAATAAACCGCATATCCAAAAGAATCAAATATTTAATTTGATGGTTTGTTGCCAAAAGTGTCATGATCAAATACATAGTGGAAAAATCAATCCGAAGGGATATCAACTTACCAGTAATGGTCGTCGCATGATGTTTAATGAATAATTTTATTTTAGTATATTCATCAATCTGATAATTGATGAAATTATTTATCTTTGCATTTTTTCATTAAAAATTTCACAGCTCTACACATAAAGTGTTACTTGGTAAAGAGTTACTTGGTAAAGAGTTACTTGGTAAAGAGTTACTTGGTAAAGAGTTACTTGGTAAAGAGTTACTTGGTAAAGAGTTACTTGGTAAAGATTAATAGTTCAAAATAAAAAAATTGAATTTTAAAACATATGAAAACCATAATTGTAAATTTACAAATTACCATTATGGTCCAAATAAATAATATCTGGACCATGATTCTTTTCGCTCTCTTGCAATTCCAATTGACAATCGGGGGTCCAGCACCATGTGTTGCAAACTGTCCGGCCGGAAATGATTTTAACGCATTATCTTGTCCAGATGTGACAATTAGTTGTGATCCTGTTTATGTTGACAATTTTATTGCTACAATTAAAGTTTCTTGTTTTAAAAATCGTGACTCAATTAGCTATATCAGGATTTTTAATGGAAATAATTGTGTACAGCAATATGAAAATGTTCTTTCCAATAGTTCAGTGACTTTTGATGTACCAATCGCGACTGGTGGAACATATTCTATTTTCTTACATGATGGTTCGTTTTGTTATGGAAATAATCTTAATAATCCAAATACAAATGGTTTTGTTGGTTGTAATCTTAACGATCCTAGTAAATTGTGTGGTCCATATGTAATTACAATTCCACCAAATGCATTGAAATGCGATGCAACTTCTCCTACATTAGGTTTCACTATTCCGGATCCATGTGAATCTGTTGTTTGTAATGAAGTTTTTCCATGTCGATTGGCCGGAGTATGTAATTCTATTACCGGTGTATGCGAATACCCACCTGTTCCCGATGATACTGTTGTATGTCGAGAAATTTCTTCTGGAAGTTTGTGCGATGTTGAAGAAAAATGCACAGCCGGTGAATGTCCACCGGATACATTTCTTCCCAACACAGTTGTTTGTCGAGCTAGTGTAGATATCTGCGATCAATCAGAATTCTGTACCGGATCATCGGCATCTTGTCCACCAGATACATTCATTTCCAATACAGTTGTGTGTCGAAGTAGCGTAGACGTATGCGATCAATCAGAATTTTGTACCGGATCATCGGCATCTTGTCCACCAGATACCTTCATTTCCAATACAGTTGTGTGTCGAAATAGTGTAGATATCTGCGATCAATCAGAATTCTGTACCGGATCATCTCCATCTTGTCCACCAGATACATTTCAACAAAATACAGTTGTGTGTCGAAATAGTGTAGATATCTGCGATCAATCAGAATTCTGTACCGGATCATCTCCATCTTGTCCACCAGATACATTTCAACAAAATACAGTTGTGTGTCGAAATAGTGTAGATATCTGCGATCAATCAGAATTCTGTACCGGATCATCTCCATCTTGTCCACCAGATACATTTCAACAAAATACAGTTGTGTGTCGAAATAGTGTAGATATCTGCGATCAATCAGAATTCTGTACCGGAACATCTGCATCTTGTCCATCAAATATTTTTCAACCAAATACAGTTGTATGCAGGAATAGTGTAGATATCTGCGATCAATCGGAATACTGTACTGGAGAATCTGCTCATTGTCCGCTAGATACATTTCTTTCCAACACAGTCGTGTGTCGAAGTAGCGTCGATATCTGCGATCAATCGGAATACTGTACCGGAGCATCTGCACATTGTCCACTGGATACATTTCTTTCCAGTACAGTTGTGTGTCGGAGTAGCGTGGATATTTGCGATCAGTCAGAATACTGTACTGGAACATCTGCATCTTGTCCATCAAATATTTTTCAACCAAATACAGTTGTATGCAGGAATAGTGTAGATATCTGCGATCAATCAGAATACTGTACTGGAGCATCTGCTCATTGTCCACAGGATACATTTCTTTCCAGTACAGTTGTTTGTCGAAATAGTGTAGATATCTGCGATCAATCAGAATTCTGTACTGGAACATCTGCATCTTGTCCATCAAATATTTTTCAACCAAATACAGTTGTATGTAGGAGTAGCGTAGATATCTGCGATCAATCGGAATACTGTACTGGAGCATCTGCTCATTGTCCACAGGATACATTTCTTTCCAATACAGTCGTGTGTCGAAGTAGCGTCGATATCTGTGATCAAACGGAATACTGTACTGGAACATCTGCATCTTGTCCATCAAATATTTTTCAACCAAATACAGTTGTATGTCGAGGTAGTATCGATATCTGTGATCAGTCAGAATACTGTACTGGAACATCTGCATCTTGTCCATCAAATATTTTTCAACAAAATACAGTTGTATGTAGGAGTAGCGTAGATATCTGTGATCAGTCAGAATACTGTACTGGAACATCTGCATCTTGTCCATCAAATATTTTTCAACCAAATACAGTTGTATGTAGGAGTAGCGTAGATATCTGCGATCAAACGGAACACTGTACTGGAGCATCTGCTCATTGTCCACTGGATACATTTCTTTCCAGTACAGTTGTGTGTCGGAGTAGCGTGGATATTTGCGATCAGTCAGAATACTGTACTGGAACATCTGCATCTTGTCCATCAAATATTTTTCAACAAAATACAGTTGTATGTAGGAGTAGCGTGGATATTTGCGATCAAACGGAATACTGTACCGGAGCATCTGCTCATTGTCCACTGGATACATTTCTTTCCAATACAGTTGTATGTAGGAGTAGCGTGGATATTTGCGATCAAACGGAATACTGTACCGGAGCATCTGCTCATTGTCCACTGGATACATTTCTTTCCAATACAGTCGTGTGTCGAAGTAGCGTCGATATCTGCGATCAAACGGAATACTGTACCGGAGCATCTGCTCATTGTCCACTGGATACATTTCTTTCCAATACAGTCGTGTGTCGAAGTAGCGTCGATATCTGCGATCAAACGGAATACTGTACCGGATCATCTGCTCATTGTCCACTGGATACATTTCTTTCCAGTACAGTTGTATGTCGAGGTAGTATCGATGTATGCGATCAGTCGGAATACTGTACCGGATCATCTGCTCATTGTCCACTGGATACATTTCTTTCCAATACAGTTGTGTGTCGAGGTAGTATCGATGTATGCGATCAGTCGGAATTTTGTACCGGATCATCTGCTCATTGTCCATCGGATACTTTCAAACCAAATACAGTTTTGTGTCGAGGTAGTGTCGATGTATGCGATCAGTTAGAATTCTGTACCGGAACATCTGCTCATTGTCCTCAAGATACTTTAATGCCAAATACAGTTGTGTGTCGCGGTAGTGTAGACTTATGTGATCAGTCGGAATTTTGTACAGGAACCTCGACTCATTGTCCATCTGATATTAAACATTCTTCTACGTTTGTATGTCGTTCAGCAGGAGTAGGATCATGTTTATTGGATGCACATTGTGACGGAATTAGTAACACTTGCCCTCCAAATCCCCAATGTGTTTGTGGAACATCCATGTCCGCACCATATTCGACCTCAAATAGTAATTTTGTAACACTTAATACATACACAACAAGCAATCGATGGGGATGGGAAGTAAAAGTAACAAAAAATCAAATATCAACAGGACAATTAATCATTGGTGCAGGAAATAATGTTTTGTCATCTGGTACAAAATTGGCCGATTTTTCGCTTACTTGGATCGGAACAGTTTTATCAGGAACAATTACTATTGTTCCTCACGGATCTTTAACCGGTTCACTTGATGTCGCGGTTGCATGTGGAAATTATGTACGATCGAATGCATTTGGTACATCACCATATGTATCGGTTCAATACAATAATAACGGGTTCTCGTTACAAGTCTCATGCTCGTCGACATATTTGTGGGTAGTGATTCACAATGGAAACAGTGAAGTTTGTCCACAATAGACATATCAGATCTTTAATTCATAATTCTTTCTTTATTTTTATCTATACGTAGCTTCAAAGCTCAATCAATTTAGTATTTAAAAAGTTACGTAGAAAGACGATTCTGATAAATAAAAATTGATATATTTTATTTCATTAATCAAATGAATTAGAATATAAAATTACACATGCCACTAAAACGAGTTATTAAAGGTATTTATAAACCCGATCTTGCGAGAAAAGATAGAGGAAAGAGTCAGAAGATCTATCTGATCAAAACTCATGAAGAAGATGCAAAAAAGTTAGAAAGAGTTTATGAAGTTATGGGAACAACAAAAAATGTTTACACAGTTACAATCAAAACATCTCCAACTTGTACTTGTCCAGATCATATGACCCGCTTGACTCGCTGTAAACATATATATTTTGTTCTAACAAGAATTATGAAAGTCAAGTCTGATGAAGAAGATATCAAGAAATATTCTGATGATGATTTGAAATCTATGTTTACCAAAATTCCAGAAATTACAAATAATCTTAAAGTATCTGCATCATTGTTGAATCGTTATCAGAGTCTACAAACCAACGATAACGGAGAGGTTACACAAAAGAAAATCGATGAAGAAGATCAATGCCCAATTTGTTTGGATGATCTGTACGAATGCGATGAAGAAGTCATATTTTGTAAATATTCTTGTGGGAACAATATTCACAGAGATTGTTTTGAAATGTATTACCAAAAGAAGAAAACGGATATTACATGTTTGTATTGTACTAAAAAATGGAACGAAGCCAATAAACTCAAATACGTCAACTTAGATTAACAAAACTAAAGTTTTGTTTCGCTCGGGACTCGCTCAGTTCGCAAGTTCACATATAATGTTTTCAGTTTATTGTATTGATAACAATATCCAGTGGAAGTGTTGGCGGTTATCTTCATGAATAACATATTTAACTTTCTGAATCTGATAGTTTCTTTTGATGTACAGGACAATTAAATCCAGATGTGATAAAATAATAGTATTATCAGCATCGCAATCCTCGATAGTATTGGAATAAATAACTTTTCCGACTGGTACAACGAAATTTTTATTATTTTGATAATTGATTGTCCATTCTTTATCTTCGGTATAAGATTCAATAATTGGATTAAAATGATCAAGAAGATTTTTAATCAAATCATAATTATTCTTCGTTATCGTGACTTTTTCTGATAAAGCATAGTACATTAGTTCGTACTTTAGTAGTTCACGTTTAATCCCAAATGTAGTGAATATTTGTGACATCAGATCTTTTCCTTGTTTTTGCTTTTTAGCTTTTGATGTTGTTCCCGCATTATGACGGTTAATTGTGGTTGCAAGATCATTATTTTTATTATACAAAGTATTCAATTCATTATATTCAATTGCTTTATCGTTATACTGACATATCTCTTTTTCCATCGCAGACAATCTGAGAAATGTTTTATAAACTAAAGAAAGAAGTACTTCATCTGGATTTTTCGTTTCATCTGATTTATTCTTTCCAATATTTTTGACATACTGATTCATTTTCTTCATGTCAATGTTTTCAATCGAACATATTTGTTTTAATTTCAGACTCGTCTGAATCTCTTCCATCAATATATACACCAGATATGATATATTTTTTTAAACTATAACACATTAATTACTTTTTGGATTTTCCCATTTTCTTCGGTTTTGGTTCTGGTTTTTTACTAGTTTTTGTATTATCTTTTTTGGTACTCTTTTTAGTTACTTTCTCCGTTCCTTTTTTGGTCTTATTAGATTTATTTTCAATTTCCTTAGCATCATTTGTGTTTTTATCTTCGTCATCTTTTTTTGTTTTTCTTTTTGATTCTGATGGTGACTTCAATTCATATTGATCTTGATCGTTTTTAGTCAATAATGGAATTTCAGAAATATGACCTTTACCAATATTGTAAACGATGTGTGCTGTTTTCAGTTTTCCATCCTCAACATATTTCTTGAGATTTTCACAGATAGTTTCATCTGTAATTTGATTTCTGTCCAAAAATTCTTGAATGCGATTCAATTTTGTCTTTTTATCCAACGATACCCATCTCTTTTTATATTGCGAATCGTGCAAGATCTGGATATGATCGTTCATCGCCTTTTCTTTTATTTTTTGTGGATTACGTGCAGAATCAATATGCTTAATGATTTCTTGAATCAATAAACGTCTGGTATCATCTTGGGTATCCTGAAGTTCTTGTGTGAACCAATAAATTTTATTCTCTTTAATGATTTCATCAATCTGAGGACTATAACTGGTCATTTTGATAGTTATCTATAGAATGATAATAAAGAAATAATAATATTTTCATTTTTTTTATTTTTAAGCTTCAAATGAATGTTTCTAACATCAAATATTTTTGAAATATTAATTTTCATGTTGTGTTTTCAAAGTCTCTTCCAGATCTTCTTTACAGTTCGGACATTTCTTAGAAAACTTTGATAACCATTCGTCAATACATGCGGTGTGGAATTGATGTTTCCCTTGGCATGGCAAAATAGTTACTGATTCGTCTTGTTCAAAATCCGACTGACATATACTACATGCTGTAGCTATTTCGTTTGTTCCGACCATTTCTTTGGTAATTTCTCTATATTTACTTTTTTGTAAAGAGTTCAATTGTTTTTTATCCAACGGTGTTGGCACATCTTCCATTGATCCTGTTGGATTTACATGTAGGTACAATTCAAAAAGTCTCCTTAAAAGATCAGTAGTAGTTGGGGATCGATAATCAGTATATTCCGAAGCATATCTTGAATCATCAAACATGGAAAACATATCGCCCAGTGAAAATCCATCATAACCAATATCACCAATACTACTGATACCAATAGTACCAATAGTATTTCCACCTGACATTTTACTATCAAAATACATCTGATATCCGTTTGTTGGTATTGATCGTCGGTACATATTCTGGCCACCAGAATTTCTTTGTGTACCTCGAGACCGATCCATATGTTCAGTAGCCAGTCTATCTTTTGTCCTCAACGTATTGATATCCATTATTGTTTGTGAAACAGGTACGCACATCGATCTCATTCTTTGAATTATTTCTTTATCACGATTCTCCATTGTGTTCAAATGATATTTAGATTTGTTTACCGATATGCTATACTAGGATATGAAAAATCAATTTTTATTATCAAGTGATATTTATAATGACATGCGGTCTTTATCAATATATAGACGATTGGAGTAGTACAACTATATTTATGTACGTATGTATATTGATTTTTACTATCTGGATATTTTCAATTATTGGAATCGGTATCAATATTTTGATACCAATAATTGTTGCATGGTTTATCATCAGTTATCTAAATAACAAAGCAATTGATCAGATGACAACCAATACAGAAATTATTAACAGTAAGAAAGAATTGGTCAAACCAAATGCAGATTATGCAATTACGAATTTGTCTAAAAGTTCTACTAAACATGATACGATTACGAATTTTTTGTTTAGTATTCAGGATTTGTACCAGTACAATCCGTTACAGTACAATTTATTGATTCATAATCTAGATGAATTCTACGATACATATCGAGATTCAGATGTCAGTAAAAACAGTAATCAAATATTTGTGGATTATGAAACGGCAGAACAATACAAACGCGAAGCTTTGAATTCTTTACATTCCATGATATTTTCTCTTCCTGACAATCCAAATATCAGACAAAAATTATTGAACAGTCTTGATGTTTTGGATTCAATATTAACAGAAAATTTAGACGAAATCAGTTATCTGGTCGATAACAGAATTTATCGTAACAATTATAACGTTAGAACAAAAGTTATTAATTATGGCGCAAAAGCATTCAATGACTACGAAGATATTTTTAAACCCTACAGTTATGAAATCTATTAGAGTTGGATAATCCTGTCGAAAATGGGGAATATCAGGTTGTCGTGGGTTGAGATCAGTACTGTTTTATTTTTGAGATTACGAATTAATCCCATGAATACGTTTCTATTTTTGTCGTCGAGCGATGATGTGGGTTCATCCAATAAAATGATAGATTTATTTTGCACGATCGATCGGATCAACGAAATAAATTGTCTCTGACCACCAGACATTTTTGCTCCCTCTTTACCAACAACAGTATCCAGTTTATTTGGGAACGTGTTGATAAAATCAGTTAATCCCAATTGATCCAATATTTCCATTATCTGGTCTTTAGTGTATTCAGATCCGTAATTGATATTGTAGTAAATACTTTTATTGAAAAGTTTTGGATGTTGTTGTATATATGCAATATGTTCAACAATTGATTCGTACGTGCACTGTTTTAGATTCTGACCATCAATGTAAATTGATCCCTGATAATCTATAATTCCTGCCAAGACTTTCAGTAATGTTGTTTTTCCGGATCCAATTGGTCCAATAATTCCAATTTTTGAATTTCCGGTTATCTGTAAATTGAAGTTTTTGAACGTATATTTGTTTGCGTACTTGAGCGTTAAATTTTTGAATCGGATATTTCCTTGTGTAATGATTAGTTTTCTTTTATCATCGTCTTCTGAATCCTTAATTTTAAATTCAGAAAAGTATTTTTGTGCTTCATCTGTTTTACCAATATCTGCCATCAATTGCATAATCACATATATAAAATTATCAAAATAATCCATAAAAAGAAGAGACATCAATAAATTGGATACAAAACCAACAGAATCTGTGGTCCCGTTCATGTACATGCGGTATGATAGATAATTGATTAGTAGGACAGATATAAAACTGAGTGTCTGCATACCATATGTAGTGCAACAGTTTTTGGTTTCTCTGGTGTATGCATTTTCGTAAGTGTTATCAACAGCATTCCCAATCTTGGCCATTTCTTGATCGCGGGTTCCTGATGTAACTACACTATCAAGATTGATCATTACGTCATGAAGTTCGTCGTACAATTTCGATTCTGCT
>Ga0207143_1045_pt1 | contig 19127 bp, 18 predicted proteins | sample Alteio_BWMinHeat_3_FD_153566 | JGI IMG/M metagenome (GOLD analysis project Ga0207143, IMG submission 153566) | Enriched cells from forest soil in Barre Woods Harvard Forest LTER site, Petersham, Massachusetts, United States -... | ecosystem: Environmental > Terrestrial > Soil > Temperate forest >... | reverse complement strand
TCACAGATCCGAGGAATTCACGAAATTTTCTCGTGTATGCAGGATAAGGTTAGAATAACCTTGTACAACCAGTTCATCGGCTAATGCTGTCCCTACAAGCCCATTGGACCCCGTAATCAAGATCCTGCTTTCGCAATCAATCATTAAGATACCCCATTCATTTTCTCAAAGACAGTTTCTATGGGTCCAAATTCTCGGATTCGCCCATGTTCAAGCCACATTGCCTTATTGCAGAATTGTTGGATAAGTGTATGGTCATGGGTCGAAAGCACAAGAATCTCTGATTGATGTATCAAATTTGTCACACGAGCTTTAGCTTTTTCTTTAAAACCCGAGTCACCAACATTCACAACTTCATCTATTAGAATAATTTCAGCAGGAACGCTTGTAATGATCCCAAACGCTAAACGCAGCAACATACCTGACGAGTAGCTTTTAAGGGGCATTTTTATAAATTCGCCTAGCTCCGCAAAAGCTTCAATTTCTGGAATGAGGTTTTCGATTTGTTTCTTCGAAAGACCTAATACGAGTCCGCGTAGATAAATATTTTCGTAGCCGGTGAGGTCAGCATCCATCGCAACCATAATATCGAAGAGACATGTGCTCTTACCTTGGATTTTGACCTTGCCACTTGATGGTTCATAGATTTCAGCTAAGACTTTTAGAAGTGACGTTTTTCCGGAACCATTATGGCCTATGAGTCCTAATCGATCACCCGAGACCAATTTAAAATCGATGTTTTTAAGAGCTTCGACTTCTATGGTTTTTGTTCCCTTAAGTAATTTTCCACCCGTAGCGATTTCAAGAATGCTCGTTTTAAGAGATCGAGCATTCATGCCATAAATGGGATAATTTAAACTGACTTGGTCGAGTTCAATAGCTGCCATATTAGTCGATCCAAAAAGCAATACGAGAGCGAACTGCGTTAAATAGACGAAAGCTCATATATAAACCGACTATAGCCATGCTTCCATTGATAATCCAAAGATTTAGAGGAGGAGAATGGCCTAAAAGAGGTTGGCGTATCGATTCTAAAAAATAGACAAAGGGATTGATCTTCACGATTAAAGAATCTTGTCCCAATAATTTGGGCATCCATGAAATGGGTGTAATGAAGAAAAATATCTGCAGAATATTGGTGATGATGGGAACCATATCACGAAAACGTGTGCTGATAATAGCCACCAATAAACAGATCCAATAGAGATTGAGAATCAGAAGAAGCATTCCTGGAATTGCATATAGACAATTCCATCCTGGATTTTTTTGAAAAAAAACCATAACTAACACATAGACGACGAAGTTATGAGCGAGGAAAAGAATATTTCGTGTAAAAAACTTCAATACATAGAGGTTGTAAGGAAGTTTAACCTGCTTAATCAAGCCTATATTCGCTTTAAAAAGATCAGTAGATTCACTGATACAGCTAGAAATGAAGGACCATAGCAGATAGCCAGTAGTAAAAAAAGGTATGTATTCCGCAACATTTTGCGATAATATTCGACTAAAAATTAAGCCCATAGCGGCAATGAAAATCAACATATTCATGCTGATCCACCAAGGACCTAGAAATGAACGTCGATACCGTTGTTTAACTTCTAAGACCCCTAAATGAAGCCACACCCTATGATGATGAATGCTACTGATAAAATCCTGTATCGCTCTATTCGGTTTAGGCTTTTTATTGGGTAAAGGAGTGGATATATCTTGATAAGGAGTTTCCTCTTGCGAATGTAAAGCGGTACTCTGATCGCGACGCATTATGTAAGGTAGGGTTATGGATTCAAAGGAGAAGAACTACCGAACATACTCGAAGAGGGACGGCGGCGCAATATTTCTTTTGATACACCCTTTTAGTTCATGCCGTTTATGAGTCCTTCAGAAATCGAAGAGAAAGGAAATGTAGAATGCCCTTAAAGAAACCTGATCTCGTCATTTTTGGATGTGGTGGACACAGTCGAAGTGTTGGAGATGTTTTTCTTTCGTATAAGCCTCAAGCATCTTTAATCTTTGTCGATCCTTGTGCACGTGCGGGAGAAACGTTATATGGATTTGCGGTATTGCCCGAAATCGATTTAGAAAAACATTTCTACTTTTTGGGAATAGGCAATAATCAGAAGAGAAAAGAAAAATATGCAGAAATAGGTTCCCCTCATCTTATATCCATTCAATCTCCTCGTGCTGTTTTAGGCAGAGATTCTCATGTTGCCCAAGGTGTTTTCATAGGAAATTTTGCACATGTTGGTCCTCAAACTTCTATAGGAATAAATACGATTTTAAATAATGGTTGTATCGTCGAGCACGAAGTGACTTTAGGGAATCACTGTCATGTTGCTCCAAGAGCGGTTATTTCTGGCAGATGCAAGATTGGCGATGAAGTATTTATAGGTGTAGGAGCTGTCATCAAAGATTCCATCTCGATTTGTTCAAACGTTCTTATCGGAGCAGGAGCTCTTGTCGTAAAAAATATAGCAGAGCCCGGTGTTTACATAGGGTGCCCGGCCAAGAAAATCAAAAACACCGTTTAAGCTCTCTCCTCTAAATTGGTTACAATCGAATGGGTAAAATCAACAAAAAGATATCCATCATTTGTCTTTGCTTTTTCATCATCTTTTTGCATGGAGGATTTCGGAAAAAAAACCTTCATGATTTTGAAAATATTCCCGAATGGATGCAAAAACAGATCAATCTTGATTTTGCACCCTTTGAAGCTATAGATCCTGCCTCTATCGATGCAGCAGCTCAAGAAAATCCTTTCGGGGCGCTCTTACTCTGCGAAATTAAAGGAAGGTCGATCAGCATTCAGGCTGTAGAACCTCGATATCGAGATTTTTTCCAAATTGATCATCTTACGTCGATATTTAAAAAATTTCTTAGGCGTTACAAATTGCCTAATATGAAATTCCTTTTATCGATGCATGATGGAATAGTTACGGATAACCCCACCTCGGTTCCTGTGTTGGCCTATGCCAAAAATGTTGCAGTAAAAAACGTCGTACTGATACCTGATTTTCAAGCTCTTGAAGGCAATCATTACTTTCATGAACAGGTCAATCTAGGATTGTCGAAATGGCCCTATGAACAAAAAATCCCTCTTGCCTATTGGAGTGGGGCTACCTCGGGCGGGTATTATTCATTGGACTGTTTTCTATCACTACCTAGGACCCAATTAGTTAGCTTCTCTCTTAAATTTCCTGATTTGCTTTATGCAAGGTTTGTACCCACCTTTTTAAATGCCTATCCTGAAGGTGAAAAAATTCATGTCAGATATCCAGAGTATTTTGCTGAATTTGTCGATATAAGCGAATCGATGAAGTATAAATACCAGATTTTAGCCGATGGAAATTCGTGCGCATGGAGTCGGGCCTATTGGCAATTACACGCAAATTGTCTCATGATCAAACAAGATTCTCCCCATATACAATGGTTTTACAGTGCACTCGCCCCCTATGTCCATTATGTGCCTACTAGCGCTGATTTTTCTGACCTCGCGGATAAAATAGCGTGGGCTAGAGACAATGATGTCTCAGTAGAGAAAATTACCCTGAATGCGCAAAGGTTCGCCCAAGAAAACCTGATTCATGAAAAAGTATTTGTATATCTCTATCATGTGCTGAAGAGATATGCGGAACTTATACAGAACTAAATTTTTAAAGAACTAAGCTTCTGCATTAAATGGACTTGCTGGTTTTTACGAGCAAAAGTATTCTCCCCAAAACTAATTATGCATATGACGTTATCTACTTCCAGGGATCTTCTTTTTCCGATTTATCGTCCTTTTCTGGATGAACAAGAAAAAAAATACGTCGATGAATGCTTGTCATCCACATGGATATCGTCGAAGGGCAGGTTTATCCCTCTTTTTGAAAAGCAGTTTGCTGATTATGTCGGTGTGGAATTTGCAACAAGTGTCTGTAATGGAACCGTTGCTCTACATTTAGCTCTTATGGTTTTAGGAATTCAGCCTGGTGATGAAGTTATAGTACCTACTCTAACCTACATCGCGAGTATTAATACGATTGTTCAAGCAGGTGCCAAGCCTGTTTTTGTTGATTCCTTAGAATCAACTTGGCAGATGGATCCTGCAGATATTACACGCAAAATCACAGCTCGTACTAAAGCCATTATGGCTGTACATCTCTACGGACAGCCGTGTGATATGAAAGCGATTGTAGCGATTTGTCAAAAACATAGTCTGCTATTGATCGAAGATTGCGCTGAAGCATTTGGCAGTTATTTTGACGGAAAACATGTGGGAACTTTCGGAGATATTGCAACATTTAGCTTCTTTGGCAACAAAACGATAACAACTGGCGAAGGAGGTATGCTCACATCAAAGCATGCGAATGTTCATGAGCTGGCTTATCGTTTAAAAACGCAAGGTGTATCGCCAGAAAAAACGTATTGGCATGAGATCGCAGGATTTAATTATCGGATGACGAATATCTGCGCAGCCATAGGGTTAGCCCAACTTGAAAAAGCGGATAAAATATTAGCTAAAAAAAGGCAAATCGCAGCGTGGTATAACCAACATCTGAATGATCTTCCTCTTGTTACTCATCAAGAAGCTGAGAATACAAAAAATTCTTATTGGATGTACTCGATTTTGTTAACCCAAAGTCAAACCCGGGATCATTTAGGGAGTTTTCTTCTGGAAAATGGGATTGAAACGCGACCATTTTTTTATCCCGCTCATCACATGCCTATGTACATAAAAGAAGGTAAAGATTTGCCCGTCGCAGAAAATCTTTCACTGAGGGGAATGAATTTGCCGAGTTTTCCTGCTCTTTCCAAACAAGACGTAGGGCAAATTTCCCAAAAAATTCGGGATTTCTTTCACTCATGACAGCTCAAAATACCTTAAGAGAGTGTTCATCTGTAATTCCAGTCATCTCTCAAGACTATCCAAAGGTTCAAAAAGTCAAAAAAATCGCTCTGTTTTTACCCATTGGCTATCGCGGAGGCTCTCTACGAGGAGCCAAAAACATAGCTAAAATGCTGTTTTTAGGAAGCAAAGCTTGTGATCATTCTTTAGAAGTTGTCTTTTCCTTTTGCGAAGGAGCCTATCCTTCAGTAGAAGTTTTTTCTGATTTGCTTGAACTTGGGATTTCCATCAGAGAAACTAAATGGACCAAAATCGCAAAAAGGGATTTTCCCTTCATGGGAAATTCTTCACCTAGTAAGAGTCTCGAAGAAGCTAAAGAGTATTCTCTACCTACAGATGGTATAGCGAATTTTTCTGATTGTGATTTTTGGCTTTTAATTTCGGATCGATTAGACCCGCCCCTGGCACCGTTAGTTCCTTACGGAATCGTGGTTTACGATTATATCCAAAGATATGTTCCTGAACTTTTTTCAAAATTGGAAAAAGGGTATTTAACAACCGCTAGAAATGCTTCGTTTGTCATTACTACAACTCCCCAGACACAAAATGATACCATTCAATACGCTGGAATAGACCCACGAAAAGTGACAATGATTCCTATGGATTTTTGTCCACCCCTACTACCATCTACTTCTGTAAGACCCCATCATCGTCCTTATTTTTTGTGGGTGACAAATACATCCCCGCACAAAAATCACTTACGCTCTCTACAAGCTCTTGAAATATTTTATAAGCAATACGATGGAGTCCTAGATGTCGTGATGGTCGGAATATTTTTAGATTTATTTCAAAATCCCACTGATAAAAATCCCTATCCCTACACGCGAGAGATTTCAAAATATATCGAGCAAAGTCCCGTCTTGAAAGAAAAATGCCAAATCAAGGGAGAAGTGACCGATCAAACCTATGCCAATTTGCTAGCCCACGCTGAGTTTTTATGGCATCCAACTCTTGTTGATAACGGAACCTTTGCCGTTGTTGAAGCAGCTTATTTGGGCGTTGCTAGCGTTTCCAGCGATTATCCTGCCATGCGCTACATGAATGAACGCTTTGATCTTGATTTACTTTTTTTTGATGCCTTTGACAGTCAAGATATCGCGAGAAAACTCGCCTCCATGTCTAAAGAGGCTAAAACTAGGAGAGCAGCTTTACCTTCTCCCCATCATTTAGATCAGTTCACAGCAGAACGCTCTGCTCAAGATTTCTGGACGACTATTCGAGAAAGAATCTATGCAATCTAAAATCGGTATTTTTTTAGGTCATGCTCCAGGACATTTAAAGGGCAATGAAGGGATCGTGAAATTATTCTTGTCTCTTCTAAACTCAAAACAATTTCAGAATATTGTTATTGCTGTCCCTAATTGGAGCTTTAAGGAAATTCATTTGCTTTTAAAAGAAAAAGTAAATGTTAATCCGGAAAATATTGAGATTTTGTCTACAGGAAGCCGAATACATTATAGTTTTTTTATATGGAATCAATGTAAAAAGCTATTAAAAAAGCTTTCAACTCGTAGGTCAACCGCAAAAAAAAGCTACGGTAAATATCTTGATTCTATTTGCAAGGTTTTCTTAAAGCTTTCGAGTAGATATTTCCTGTTTTTTATCCTCCTGCTCCCAATTTTAATCTCGACGATTCTTTTTTATTTTATTTGGAATTTCTCAGAAAAGTTACTTTTTTTTCTTAAAAAAAAATACGGCTCTAGAATTAAAGATAAAATTAAAAAAATTCCGCGTTCGTTACTTCAACCTCTTGCGAAAATTAAAAACAACTTTTTTGTAAGACGTTTTTACAGTGAAGTTAAAGAGCGCGAATTTAAACGTTTGGTTAAGCTGATTAATCGACGAAAAGATATTAAAGTTTGGTACATCCCTGCCGCCTGCTGGCCTGAAATAAGTAAGATAAAGGCCAAAAAAATTATCGCGATTCCTGATGTCGTCTTTGTGGAATTTCCTTTTCTTTTCAGCGGAGTAATCAATGAATTTAATTATCAGAAAATTAAATCGACGTTGAGAATCGATGCGCAATTCATATGTTTTAGTGAACATGTGAAAAAGCATCACCTAACTAAGCTGATAGAACCTCCGAGGGAAAAGGTTACTATTGTACGGCATGGGTACACGGATCTTTCTTTTCATTTAAAACAAGTGAAAGAAAATCCTACGGATGCCGCCCTGCAGATCATGGATTCTTTTCAGAAAACTCAATTACACAATCACCCTTATTTAAAAGGTTTTTATCTTCCCAGCATGCGATTTATTTTTTATTCATCCCAAGTTAGGCCGCACAAAAATTTTTTAAATCTTGTTAAGGCTTATGAAGTTTTATTACGTAAACGATTTGTGAATATCAAGTTAGTAATTACGGGAAATCCAGCACATCAAACTGAACTCAATAATTATATTCATTCTCGAAGGTTACAATACGATATCCTTTCTTTGTATGATGTGGCCGATGAAGTTTTAGCGGCACTCAACCATTTAGCCATTTGTGCAGTCAATCCCACTTTATTTGAGGGGGGCTTTCCCTTTACTTTTTCTGAGGCCTATTCTGTTGGAACTCCTTCTGTCATGAGTAGAATCCCGGTCGTTCTTGAAGAATCGGAAGATGAATCTTTGAATTCGATTATGTTGTTCGATCCTTATAGTGTGGACGATATGGTTAATAAGATCGAATGGGGGGTGAAGAACCGTGATGATCTTTATCAGTTGCAAAGAGGGCTATACGAGAAATTTGCAGTTCGTAACTGGGATATAGTGGCTAAAGAATATGTCGATCTTTTTGAGCATGCCGAGGCTCCGGTGGTCGTGTAACTCCCTTCGGATTTTTGATCTCTTAAGCTTAAGATTCCTCCTTGACCATCATTTTTCCTTGGTAATTTTCTATTCATAAATGTCACGCCATGTCTAATCTTTAAGGATGTAACCTATTGGGAGTCAAAGATGAGTAAATTGTTTGCGTTAATGAGATCTTGTGTACTCGTTGTTCTTTTTTTTGGAGCTCTTCCTTGTTTTGCTCAGCTGCGTACGTTTTATCCAGCAATTGAGCCCTATCGAACCGGTTATATGCCTGTAAGTGGTGGCCACAAGATTTATTGGGAAGAATGTGGAAATCCTAAAGGAAAACCTGTTCTATTTTTACATGGTGGTCCAGGGATAGGTCTAGATCCTATGTACCGAAGATTTTTTGATCCAGATCGTTATCGCATTGTTTTGTTTGATCAACGCGGTTGTGGTAAGAGTCTTCCTTTTTCTTCCTTAGAAGAGAATACGACTTGGGACCTTGTTCGTGATATTGAGCAACTACGTGGATTACTCGGCATTGAATCTTGGCATGTCTTTGGAGGCTCGTGGGGTAGTACTCTCGCGCTTTGTTATGCGATCAAATGGCCAGAAAAAGTAGAGAGTTTAGTTTTGCGAGGAATATTCCTCGTGCGCCCACAAGAAATAAAATGGTACTACCAAACGGGGGCGCATAATCTCTATCCCGATCAATGGGAAAATTACGTAGCTCCAATTCCGCTTGAAGAACGTAATGATTTTGTGAAGGCCTACTATAGTCGTCTCACATCTCAAGATGCTGATGTTAGAAGCAAAGCCGCTAAAGCGTGGTCAGGATGGGAGGGAGCTACTTCACGCTTGCATTTTGATCCGCACTTATTTGCCTCGTTTACGGCAGATGATCATGCCGATTCTATTGCGCGAATTGAATGTCATTATTTTATTAATAATTCGTTCTTAGAAACGGATAATTGGATTTTAGAAAATATTAATAAGATTCGTCATATACCTGGAATTATCGTGCAAGGTCGTTATGATGTCCCTTGTCCGATGTACAGTGCTTGGGAACTACACAAAGCGTGGCCGGAAGCGGAGTTTAAGATCATTCCTGACGCAGGGCATTCTGCTATGGAGCCCGGGATATTGGATGCTTTAATTCGTGCTACAGATTCTCTTGTGGGCTCATAATATCGAGAAACATGGAAAGATCCCTACTTCCTCCCTGGGCGCACGCCTAGGGAGGGGTAGTCCGGGATATTGGAGCGTAGCGGGTTCGAACCGCTGGCCTCCACAATGCCATCGTGGCGCTCTACCAACTGAGCTAACGCCCCGGAGAAACAAATAAAAGATCATAGGAACTCCTTTTATTTTGCTACAATACAAAAAAAAATTCCTGTATGCCCTTATCGATTAATAGGTGGGTATTGCGATGAGTTGGTTTGAGGGTTTAACGGTATTTCCTCCTGACCCAGTATTGGGTTTAATAGAGGAATTCGATGCCGATCCCCGCAAAGAAAAATTGAGCTTAACAGTTGGAGCTTACCGAGATGAGCATCTTCGGCCTGTAATTTTTCATGCCACGAAAAAAGCGGAGGAGTTATTGCTCGCCCAAGAAAAAGACAAGGAATACCTGCCGATGGCTGGTGATGTCATTTTTCTCGATAGCATAGGTAAGCTTGCCTTTGGGGAAAAAAATTGGAAGGAATACCACTCCCACATTACCTCCATTCAGACTGTGGGTGGAACGGGAGCTCTTAGAATTGGAGGAGAATTCTTAAAGCCTCTAGTGGCCAATAAATTATACATCTCTTCTCCGAGTTGGCCCAACCATCGTCATCTCTTGCAAGAAGGTGGTTATACGATAGAAACTTACCCTTACTATGACGGCCAAAATCACAAGGTGGATTTCCAAAAGTTGATAGAGTTTTGCGAAACCCTACCCCCTAATGTTGTATTCTTACTCCACTTGAGCTGTCATAATCCGACAGGTTGCGATTTAACTCATGAACAATGGAAATTACTCTCTAAAATGATGCTCAAAAAAAGGATTTTTCCTTTTTTTGATTGTGCTTACCAAGGATTAGGGAAAGGCCTTGCGCAAGACACAGATGCGCTCCAAATTTTTATCCAGGATGGGCACGAATTTATAGTAGCCTATTCCTGTTCGAAAAACTTCTCTCTCTATTGCGAGCGAGTAGGAGCATTATTTGTTTTTTCCAGAAATAAAGACCTCTGCCCCAATATACTTAACGTACTAAAAATGAAGACGCGGGGGATCATCTCTACTCCTCCGGCCCATGGCGCTAGGATTGTAAGTTTTATTTTGAATACGCCTGATTTGTATGAGGCTTGGAAACAAGAATTAGAATTGGATGTTCAACGGATCCTTGCAATGCGGCATAAACTCAGCCTGGTTCTGGGAAAGGGTTATGCTTTTATTCAGAGTGGAAAAGGGCTTTTCTGCATAACAGGTTTACAACCTAACCAAATCGAGCGATTAAAACGTGAATGGGGTATTTATATGACCCTAGATGGAAGAATTAATATAGCGGGGTTAAATGAAGAAGCTGTTGATCTTCTCGCCTATGCAATTAAAAAAGTTGTGATCTAAATTTGTTCATCTAAATTGATATTCTTAATTCAATGAAAAGAGCCTCTTATCTCAACTTTTGCTGTCTCGTCATCACTACCATGACTCTTGTGAGTTTACCTGCATCCGTGACGCGGGCTTTGAAGAGTCGTGCAGTGGCTACATGTGCGCCTTTGTGGTCGCTTATGCGGCCTTGGCAAACAGCCGGAAGTAGTCGATATAAATTACCACCGTCTTCTCTTGAATCACGTGAGAAGATTACTCGTTTAGAGAAGGAGAATTTTCTTTTACGCGAACAATGTGCAGCTCTTCAGCAAGTCCTAGCTTCAGAGGAATTTACAACACGTCAAACGACAAGTTTGCAACAAATTCTGGGAAGAGATACGGCCGATCCGCTTTGGAAAAACTTCTTTAAAAGACGCGCTCAACACTTAGCCCTACGAACCCAGATGCATTTGCAATCTTTACCGGCCAAAGTAATTTTCCGTGATATGCGGCATTGGGGAAGCTCGATGTGGATTGATGTAGGCGAAGAAGACAATCAGAAGCTTGGAGTCAAAATTGTCGCTCATAATAGCCCGGTCGTTATTGGAAATGCTCTTGTTGGGATTGTAGAGAATGTGGAACGGCATCGATCGGAGGTTCGATTGATCACCGATGCCCGCCTAGTTCCCTCCATTCGAGCTGTTCGTGGCGAGCAAAGTCAACGCTTTTTGCTATTATTGCTTGAACAGCTCATGACAATTCTACACAAACGTGCAGGCCTTTATTCTTCTCAGCAAGAGGAGAAAACTGTGCTTTCTGCATTGAATGATCTACGTCATTCTCTCCAGCAAGGATGGGGAGATTATTATCTCGCAAAAGGAGAACTTTATGGAAGCAGCCTTCCTTTGTGGCGTGCAAAGCGTTCTATTTTACATGGAGTGGGGTTCAACTATGATATAGCGGATGAAGAGGGAGGGGCACGTGATTTGCGCACAGGAGGAGGTATTCCTCTTTTACAACCCGGAGATTTGCTCATTACCTCAGGCATGGACGGTCTCTTTCCACAGGGCCTAGAGGTCGGTATAGTCGGTAAAGTCTGTTTACTACGAGAAGGGGATTGCTCCTATGACCTTGAGGCGCTTCCTGCTATTGCAGATTTTTCCGAGATTGATCGTGTCATCGTCTTACCTCCTTGCACTGTCCCCTCTATTTAGAGGATTTTTTTACTGCAGTATTTGGATAAGTTCTTCTCTCAGGAGCGCGATCTCCTTCTCTTCACCAAAGCTTTGATCATAGAGGGTTTTTCTAGAATTTTGAAAAAGCTCTTCATTCTCTTTCCAGGTTTTTTTTAGGTAGTCATTTAGAGAAGTGAAGTCGTCAGGCAAGGTCATGCCACAATCAAAGAGGGCTCCTCGATTTTCAGCCGGAGAGGGTAAAAAATAGAGAGGCCGATTGAAAAGTAGAAAATCATATCCAATCGAGGAAAAATCACCTATGTAGCCATCGCAGCGTTGTAACAGGGGATAAATAGCAGGAAAATCGTCGATAAAATGGACTTGAGGATGTTGGGAGTAGCGTTCAAGAAAATGGTAGGTAGGCCCAGGATAAAATTGTTCAAGAAGCGGATGCCATTTGACAAGCAAGGTAAAGCCATCACCTAGTTGTTCAATCAGTTCGCTCGATAAATCAAATACGGGTGAAGGATTTTCTTTATTAGGCCAGGTGGGGGCATAGAGAATCTTGGTCGTAGTACGAGGCAAGTGGCGAAAGATTTTTTCTTCCGCAATTTGATCATAGAATAAGCGATGATCGAGATAGTAACGATAGCGATAATTCCCCGTTCTCAAAAGATGTCCGATTGATAAATGTGCTCCAGTGGTTGTTAAGAGATTCAACATCTGCTGGCCATAGTAAAGAGCAATATCTTGGTGGGGGTGTTGATCTTTACCAAAGACACTGCGCCCTTTATCGGAATTGCCATGGGGACAAAAGACAAATCTCATCCGTTTTTTATATAGATCCTCAAAAGCCGATTGAAGAGTGGCTGCCCAAAATTTGCCACAACCCAAGAGAACATCTGCCTCTTTGGCCAAGGAAGCAAGGGAAAGATCGTTCCAAGAGCAAAGATGCAATACAAGATTCGGATAAAACTCTAAGCCAACTTTGTAGATATCTTCTTCAGGTACAAGAAGGGGAATATTTAAAAGGGCACACAAGATCCCTAAATGATCCAAATGCGTTGAAGGTCCTGTGCTAATGCCAATTGCTTTCATAAGGGCCAATGGGAGACTTATTTATGTAGGAGTTGAGTTTTCGTCGATTAGAGCCATTCGAATTCTTCGAAGAGTTTTTGGAGCATGTGTTCAGTTTGATGGGGCACTGTTTTGGATTGTTCTTCTCTTCCAAAAGTGTGGGTATAAACTTCTTGACGGATCGCGGAAAATAATTGGCTATCATGAGGCAGTAGGTTTTCCATAATCGAATAGATGCGGGGATAATCAGAAGGATCGACTGTAACACCGCAACGAAAAAGAGAAGCTCCTGGGCTAGTACGCTTATCGAGCTGCCGTTGATTGAGAAAGATCATCGGCTTATTAAAGGCTAAAAAATCGTATCCAATAGATGAGAAGTCTCCAATATAAAGATCGCAAAGAGCGAGGAGGCTATAGATGTGAGGATAATGATCGAGAAAAAGAATATGGGAATCACCTGCATAACGGTCGTAGAGCTGGGCGATTTTTCTTTCATTTTGGACAAGAGTGTTAGGATGAAGCTTGATAATAAGGTTGGTCGAGGAAGGTAGAGTTTGAATAAGCACTTCGCACGCTTCATTAAAAGCACTTTCGCCTTCATGATCATCCCATGTGGGGGCAAAAAGAATCGTTCTAGTAGCTGAAGGCAATTTTCGTCGTATGTGCTTTGTTGCCACCTCATCATAAAAAGCCCGGTGCATTTGATAGTCGTATAAGCGATAATTACCTGTTAACACATAGGGTCGAACATCTCTTGAGGTCTCAGGTAGATTAAATACCTCTAGCATCTTCTCTCCATAGATAAATGCTGCCCTTTCCTCTTTTAGCAATTTCATAGCGCCATTCGCGTAGCCTTTATCGGAATTGCCGTGCGGACACCAGATAGGAAAATAGTTTTTGCCATGGGCATGACGTACAAAAAAAAATAATTCTTCGATTAAGGTTTTGGAAAGGCAGGAAATTACAGCCTGATTCTTTTGCAAAAGAGCATCCGTTACCTCTAAGGAAGAATAGAGTCTAGCATCGAGTGCCGGGTAAAAGGCTTGTGCCTGGGAGAAAATTTCTTCGTCGGTCAAGAAAAGGGGAATTTCAAGGATCTGACTTAAAGGGCCTAGATGATCTAAGTGATGCGGGTGGGGACCATAGATGAGGGTTGCAGCACGCAAGGCAAAACTCCAAGAGAGTGTATCAAAAGTAATCTTTCGTCATTTTTTAAAAAAGCGCAGATGTTCGATAGACAACTATTTAATTACACATTTTTAGGATAAGTCGCCACCGTCGCTTTCAAACGTTTAATCAATTTGGGATCAGGCGGAAAAGCTATGCGCTGTTTAGCCAAAACAATTTGATCGCCTTCTAATGATCGGTTACGAAGGTTTTGGCGATTCATTCTTTCAAGAAGGGCCGTAAGTTGGTCTGACATAGAGAGAATTTCACAATTTTCCTCATCTTCAGCATTAAATAGGGTATTTTCTGGTAGGGCAGCATCTTTTGCAAGATGTTCAAGTTGTTCTGTCTTGTGAAAACGCAGAGAACGTAGTTCATAGAGGTGTTCTAAAAGCGCTGAGCGTTCGATCATAATTTGATTCCATCGTTTTTTGTCACCATCTAATAAGCAAGCCTCTTCTTGTTGCATATTAGCTAGCATTTCTCGCATGGCTCGAATTTCTTGTTTCATTGAAGATTGAAGCTGTTCGTGAATATCTTTCCATTTACGATTCATAGCTGTTTCTCCTAGTTGTACCTAAGATAAGCAGCGAAAATCGTGCCAACAGATCCAGAGATCAAATTTTTTAATAAAACTAATATCTTTTCTTATTGTTTTTAGGTGGATTATCTTATTTTACTTGCTGATTCCCAAAAGCTCAGAAAAGCGAGATAAAACTAATTATTAAACCTCTCTTATAGGAAAAGATTGCCGATGGAGGAAAATTTTGCCGGGTCGTCGCAGCTCATTGCATGGTTTGAAAAAATTAAAAGACCTTTTCCGTGGAGAGGTCCTCATATTTCTCCCTACGCAGTATGGGTTTCGGAGGTTATGTTGCAGCAGACCCGAGCAGAAGTTGTTATCCCCTATTTTTTACGCTGGATGAAACGTTTCCCAACGATCATTTCCTTGGCTGAAGCTTCCGAAGAGGAGGTCATTAAGGTTTGGGAAGGGCTAGGGTACTATGCACGCGCTCGCCGCCTGCTCCAAGCCGCTCGCTTTCTTCTCGAGCATCATGGAGGTCAACTTCCGCAAGAGATCGAGTCATTAGCGAAAATTCCAGGATTTGGGCCTTACACGGTAGGAGCTGTGGCCAGTTTTGCCTTTCACAAAAAAGCACCTGCTGTCGATGGGAATGTTTTACGGTTTCTTAGCCGCTACTTACTCATACAAAAAGATATTGCAAAACCCTCCGTCCAACAAGAATTTCGCAGATTGACCTATGAGATGCTCCCTCAAGAAAAATCTTGGGTCGTCATGGAGGCTATGATTGAGCTTGGGGCTACGGTTTGCAAAAAAACTCCGAACTGCCTTTTATGCCCTGTTTCACAGACTTGTAAAGCTTTTGCACAAGGTATGGCCAAAAAATTGCCGATCAAATCATCAGGGCAGCCCATAATTCGTCTAACGCGGCAGGCAGCTGTAATCAAGTGTGGGGATGAACTTTTACTCGATCAAGTTCCATCTGGGCAAGTCATGGGAGGCTTATATGAATTTCCTTTTTTTGAGGGGACAGAAACAAATGTTAGGAAAGAACTAGAAGGGCTCACGGGTGGTTCCCCTCTTCTTATAGCCAGCTTTGATGAAATTCGGTATGGTTTTACTCGTTATTCGGTGAGCCTTACAGCTGCTTTGTGGGAAATTCAAACAAAATTTGCCTGGAATCGGTATAAATGGATAAGGATGGGAGAAATGAGGCGTTTACCCTTTTCTTCTGGTCACCGACGCTTATGCGATAAAGTTCTTCAGTTTTTGGGAGAGGAATCCATATGAATACTAAAAAAATTTGTGCGTCCGTATGCGGCATTTTTCTTGTTGCAGGAATTTTTATTTGGAGAATGGGAGTACATCCCTCCCCGGCAAAAGTGGATAAGACGCAACTTTTGGGTAAGTACGCGCCCTTTCATGCCCGATTTAGTGCATCGACAGGCAAAGATGCCTCCACAGCCCTTCAAGAAATGTTAGAGTTAAAAGAAGATCTTCAAGCAGCCAATAATGAACCACTCTTACACGCCTATACCTTAGTACGCATTGCCTTTCTTTACCAAGCTACAGGGCAGATCGAAAATGAAAGAAAAGCTTGGCAAGAGATCGAGAGCCTAAAGACAGAAGGTCCATTATCTTCTAGCTTAGCTCTTGTGGAGGAAAATTTTCATCATGAAGGCAGTGGCTTAAGCGAATATATACGCTCCCGCCTCTCCCTTTAACCCCTACATAGAAGACTAGGATGATAGGGGTTGATGACCACTTTCTTCGGTGCTAGGGCAACGTAGCATTATCGGCTGCTGTTACCATACTTCTTCCTGCATGAGCCCCTATTAATAGGAAAACAAGAGGAGGGATGAAAATCGCCAAGACAAGAGCCACAGCGGCCATGATGATCAGGGTTGTACGATCTTGTCTAAAAACAAATTGCCATGTTCCTCGTGCAAAAGATTGGACTTGTGTGGGTAATAATACACCGAGAATAGCGCCAATTGTGCCAAAAATTACACACCAAGCAGAACTCCATAGGACTAACCCGAATAGGCCGGCAAGAAAGAAAAATAAGCATAGAAAGACTTCAACTCGATGTTGCTTTGCAAAGTTTTCAAGTTCTTTAATTGAGAGCCCTTCTTTTGGTTCTTTATTTTCATCCATATTAAACCGTCCTTATAAATATAAATTAATCTCTTTAAACTTTAATTTAAAAACTTTTTGTATTTTTAGCAACCAAAGAGAATTGAGGTTTTGTAATTTTTTGTTCATTCTTCTAAGATAATTATTCTGATACCGAGAGAAACTCTTCTAAAATTAGTTTCTGTCGATTTTCTGAGCTTTTAAACACTTGCTAAAAGTGCTATCATGGCTTTTTTAAATTTGGGCTTATTAGTGATGAATACGTTAAGATGTCCTGAAATGTCCAAATATACACTGTTTTGTGTGCGCAGACCTCCAGGCATCAGTAGAAAAAAAGAACGATCTTTAAGAAACTTCGAGCTGCTTGCAGTAGAATTATGATTATCCTTCGGTCAGATCGCTTTTCGTTTGCTCCTTGGCTTCAGCTGATGTCCCGTATTAGCATGGGGGTAGCGGGCTGTTCTCTGCTTTTTTTAGGGTATTTAGCTTTTGGAATATGTAAATTTAAACCCTCCTCTTATCGTGAGAGGTCTTGGCATGTTCCTTCGTGGGACTTTCGTAAAATTGAAAAAGGTCTTTTGGCACTACAAGATGTTCTTACTGAGGACCCCACGCTTTCACGAGCCATAGCTGTACGAGCCAAAAATACACGACCCGACATACTTTACAACCCTTCCTCTGCTCAGATGTTGTTGAGTCTAAAAGGAGCTAAAGAAATGCGTGCGGCGGCTAATGGACAAACTCTCTTTCTTCAAGGAGAACTCCTCCAGAAAGGACAAATGCCTTTGCATGGCCCTCCAGCTCCTCTCGAGTGGAGCAATGAGAAAAGTTGCCTGGAATTGACCCCTTTTGTCTTTCCATCTGCTCAAGATGCAGATGCTGTTTTTTTTAAAGCCTCTATGGAAGATGAAGAAGGTAGTCATGAGTTGATTACCCCTTTTCTTATTGAATCCGGAACGGAAATGGGGAATACCGATAGTGCTGCTTTGGAGGTGCGTGAAGAGTGGTTTGAAAATTTGCAATCGGCTCATTTTTGGATGAAAGATGCGTTTCTCGAGATATACGGAGCGCGAAATCAGGGACCTGAAGATGTTAAAATTGCCTTTGAATCGAAAGAAGGTCCCCATATTCTCCTCGCTAAAGAAGGGGAATTTCTCGTTTATCAAGAGGGACATTGGACAGCGGCTCCTCTTCAAAAAGCAGCTGATAAGCCCTTAGCGCAAATTCTTCGTCAGCAAGATGGGCATCTAATGATGCAAGTTTGGGATAAAACGGGCTTTATTCATAAGACGATCCTTCTCGCCCCAGAGACTCCGAAAGCACCTAAAAATACAATTGAAACCGATTTCCTGAACTTGCGAGTGCGCAATAATACCGAGGTCAGCTGCCTATTGGGCAAGCGAAGATTGGTGCTCAAAGCCGGGGATTGGTGGTTAAAAGAAGATAATCATAATTGGCGTAACTTAAAAAGAGTCAATGAGATCGACGATTTCTTAGCCTTTAAATGCAAAGGGGAGTTGTTTGTCGTTGACAGCTTTGATAAAGTACAAGGCCGAAGTATATTGAAGGGGCGACTTTTTGATAGTCTGCGCCAGACCGTTCAGATAGTTTCTCTGCCAGTTGCAGAAGGACGGCCTATGCCAGCAACGGTCAAGCATCAACAGCCTCCTTCCCCCTCAGATACGATGAAAAAAACGGCGGAACCCGGTCGACGCGTACCGATCCCCCTTACCCCAAAGGGAGCACAGTAGGTAAAAGCCATGAAATATCTGCATATTTTCTTACAGGCCCTTACTGCTTATACAATGGCAACCTCGCTCTTTTCCGTGCAAACTGTGGAGGAAAAACGACGCTCAGCTATTGCAACCAACGCCGGTCAACAAGACGTAGATGCCCTTAAAAAATTGAATTTTGAATTGTCGGGAGAAAGACGCAAACTCGAATATCTCGGAGAGCAAGTCGCTCAGCTTTATCAAAGAGATGCATCGGAAGAAGAGTATAGCACACTACTTGAGGAAGTTAAGGCTAGAAGAAAATACATCATTGAACTCGAAAATGCCTGGCGTGAGTCCATTGTTACGGACGCTAAACGCGAAGAAGAAGGCTACGCTTTATGGGACCAAGAAGAGACAACGCTTTCCAGTTTAGTTATGGAATATGGCGCCCCCGATTATCTCTTCATAATTCCACCAGAATTAGCTTCGATTAAAATCAATATGCATTCGGGCATCCCTATTCCACGAGAGGCATGGGGAGAAGCTCTAGAAATTATCCTCGCTCATAATGGTATTGGGATGAAAAAGCTCAATCCCTATGCGCGTCAATTGCATGTTCTTAAACAAGATCTTTCCAATGTGCATGCTCTTGCCTCTACAGAAAAACAATTGCAATGGATCTCTCCGCAAGCACGTGTTTTTTATGTTTTCTCACCTCCTGTAGAGCACTTGCGCAGTGCGCAACAATTTTTTGAGCGCTTTTCAGATGCTCGCCAGACTTTTGTCCATCAAATAGGGGGTAAAATTGCTATTGTTGCCTCGCGCGATGATGTCGAGCGCCTCCTCAATTTATACCGTACCGTATGGCAGGATTCACAAGGCAAGATTACCAAAGTTTTGACTGTCTCTAAGATCGCTACGAAAGAGATGGAGAAGATTCTCCAAGGTTTTTTTGGTGAGACTGTAGATCGGGGTAACCGTCCTCCTTTTGTAAATGCAAAAGCAGAACAAGAGAGTTTATCCGTACTTTCTCTAAATAGCGGCAACGCTCTTGTATTGATCGGTTCTCAAGAAATTGTTGATCGTGCAGAAAAAA
>Ga0207143_1044_pt1 | contig 19267 bp, 24 predicted proteins | sample Alteio_BWMinHeat_3_FD_153566 | JGI IMG/M metagenome (GOLD analysis project Ga0207143, IMG submission 153566) | Enriched cells from forest soil in Barre Woods Harvard Forest LTER site, Petersham, Massachusetts, United States -... | ecosystem: Environmental > Terrestrial > Soil > Temperate forest >... | reverse complement strand
ATGAGGCCCAGTTCAATCATTGCCATCAGATCATCCTGACCGACGGGTGAAAATTTCGTTCGCTTGGCTTTGATATCGCGCAATGCCCAGCGCAGACGTATCGCGGTATCGAGATTTAAGCCGTCCAGGACTGAACGTGGTTGCTCTGCCGTCGTTGCATTGGCTCCATCGCCCTCAGTCTCGATCACGTTATCCTCCAACACAGTCTTGTCGGTATTCGGTTGATCAACCGAAGTGGTCGGCGACGGTTCCACGCTGGTTAGAATTGGCGAGTCGTCGCGAAAAAGCTTCGCCAGCGATTCGCTACCGAGTGCAGTAAGTCCAACAAGTGCAAAATTGAGTTTCACGGTTTCCCCCTGGCGTCCTAGAACGAAAACCCTGCGCTAACGGCGAGCCGTGTTCTGTCGAGAGTCGCCATCTGGCGTTTTTGCTGCTCGCGTTCGTAAAGGCGTTCCACGATCGCCGTGCGCCGTGCGCCGTGGTATCAGCCCGGCCTCATCCGCAAGCCGCTGCGCAAGATCGGCGTGATACTGCTGCACGACGTCGAGCAGTGCTTCCGTGGCGAGCTTGCGATGATAGTTAGCAAGTAATCTGTGCATAGCTGCGAGCTGGTCATCGGTCATGGTCTTGCTCCGAGCCGAAGGCGACGAGGCTCCTTCGCGCGCTGGCCCGTTATCGATGACGTGGCGCTCGGTCCGGCAAATCGCGTCAAGAATGCCAGCAGGCTCGCAGCGGCATTACCGTCATCGCCATGTCTTCGTTCACTGCGGCCAATCCTTGCAGAGCATGATCCCGACCATGATCATCGAGCCGGCCGCGACCACCACCGAGCAGATCACCGGCAACTCTTCGAGGACAGCGAGAACGGCTGCCCGCCCCTATGGTTTCGCGCGAAGCGCAAGCTTGCCACACCCATTCGGAAACTCCGTTTGGCCCCAGTAGCGAGTTTCTAACAACGCGAAGCAGCTCGCCAGCAATCTGCCAATTCGGGTGCCACCTGCGACCACACCGGCACCCGTGCTCTGGCTGCTGTCCTACAGCGGGCGCAATATAGGCGATTTGAAGCAGAAGTTCTGTGCTTGAACTGCAACTCTCGGTTTTTCAAATATGACAGCAAAATGGCCGTTGATGGATCGCTTTTGGGCTCCGGAACTTGCAAAGCAAGCTTGCTCCTGGGCGGTCAATATTGGCGATTGGAGATGCCGTTTGCTGCGGCGCATGAGTCCGTTAGTGGCGGCACAAAGCTGACGTAACGGTCGCCTTGATGAATTTCCGCTATTGAGGGAAGAGCAGACATCGAACCGTCGCGGTTGAGGTCAGCTTTTCACCCAGGCCGGACCTCTTCCAATCAGCTTGGGCAAAGTGTCGGATACCGCACGGTTGGAACTCGCATGGCGGTGGCAGCGTTGTGAGCCGGGTAAGGTTGCACTCATAACCATAATCATCGGCGTCGGGATATTGCTGCTGATCGGCGCGGGTCCGAAGGCCAGCTCCGGAAGCCCGACCCGCCGCACTGAGAAACCTGCCGCCTGTCGTTGAGCGTCACCGTCCTCCGAAGGCGCGTGCCGGCGCTGTCGTGCAGGACCTGTGTGCGGCGTGGGCCGTCGCTTCGGTTTCCATGCCGGGGTTGCAAATCGAGCTGGTGTCCTTGCTACGAGCCACGCTGGCAGCGTCATAGATGTTCCGGAAGGGATCGGTTCGGTGCACGTTCAGCTCGGCCAGATCGCGATTGTCCAGAAAGGTCATCTTGGCCGGAGGCGTCGCGACGATCTTGCCAATGACTGAATGCGGCACTCCGAGTCCGACTAGTAGCCGCGACATATGGACGGTTGTGCGGACGCTGTCTCCGTCTTCCGTCCCCCGATCGTTGGAAACGGAATGCACTCCGATTTTGCAACGCCGACCGATGTACCGTTCCTTCGCGGCGAAGAAGATGAAGGCGCACACCGAGTCACATTCCTTGGACGCGTACACAACGAGCCCCTTGTCTCGAACGACCCGCGCGATGTCCAAGCCCTCTTCGAGGGAGCCGCCGCCGGACCTGATCTCCAGGCCCACAACCGAGCTGTTTTGCAGGATCGTTTTCAGTCGGCGGTAGTCCCCGGCAGTCACATTACCGCGTAGTCTGAGGACGACCCCAGAGTCGCTTACCACCCGTCGTATCTGAAAGGCGCTGGCCGGCTGGACAAGCGCGATAAGCACTAGTAGGAGCGGGACCAGTTTGAGTATCATTTTCGCCTTGATGAGCATCAGGGATCCGGCATTTGTCCCCTCAGCCCCGTGACGACGATCGGTCCTTGGCCACCGCTCATCTTGATTTAGGTCAAGGTGGCGCCGCCATCGGCCAGCGGGTTTCCGCGTAGATTGTCGATTAAGATGTAAACGCTGATCAGGAAAACCCAAGACGGAAATACCGCGACACTCCAGCTAATGAAAAAGCTCCCGATCAGAAGTATCACCGCCAGTAACAATCCGAGAAAAGCAATCCAGCGCGGAGCAATGCCGGTGCGAATCACAACGGTTGACGTCGAAATCATGAACACAGCAGCCATCTTAATCGCGTACACGTTCATGATTATATATGAAACGGCACGTGCGAAGCGAAAGGTGGTCGAACTAATCAGTTCATTGGGCTCGGAAACAGAGGCCACTAACATAACCGCGCCTATTACGGCCGCGGCGGCGAACAACATCGCCAGAAATAACAAAGCGCTCCCGAAAAACACGCTGGCGAAAAAGCGGTCCTCAAGCTGGCCGAGCCGATCTCGCAGCACGCCGATAAACCATATGAAGGCGACACTGGCAAACGGCACCAAGTTCAACGCAACTGTGATCGCTCTCGTGTCGGTGGTAAGCCAGGCGCCAGGCTCGAGCGGATCTGCTGGTATGGAAGTCCGTAGTAGCCACAGGATCAATAACAGGAGCAGCGAAAAGGCGATCCCTGCGATGGCCGCGGCCTTCGGAGTTTTCAGCTGTGCATGAGTGAGAACGCTATTCTCGGGCATTGCCACCGATCCTTATTTTTCTCCATCGCAATCAGCGTCACCCAAGCGAGGCTCGCGATGCCTTGCATTGCTTCATCTTTCCGGAGTGCCCACAAGCCCTGCGGATCCTGCAACGCCATTAAAAGTAGGGAGTGGCTCAACCTGATCTCCAGGATCGCCGGAGGCCTGAGTTCCCGGACCGACAACGTCTGTTCCTGGCAGATATCGTTGCAAAAGTCGAAAATCGAACGACGCTGAAAATCTCGTGAAAGCCGATGTTTAGACGTTTCTACCGCAGCAATGCTCGCTAGGCCCGATACGAAGGTCCGGTGGTCGTTTTTGTGTAAAACGATGGGTCCCTCACGTCGCCGCGTGCGGACCGCATCAGTGGTCCTAAAAAATTGTGTTCGTCAGCCAGACAAAGACTTTTGCAACAAAATCTGCACGAAACGGACCTCAGGCGATGTCTGCTATTTGGTCGATAACGGGGGCAAAGCAGACATCGCAGGGGAAGCTCGTTTTGGTAGCGATTGACCCAATTCGGACATGAAGAAATGTGATGGCAGGCAACTACCCCGCGCGAGAAACATGGTTATGTGGCGACGTCTTGGGGCCGAATTCTTTGGTACTTTCTGGCTGGCGTTCGCTGGTTGCGGCAGTGCAGTGCTCGCTGCGGGCTTCCCATCGCTGGGCATCGGATTCCTGGGGGTCAGTTTGGCCTTCGGACTAACCGTACTGACCATGGCTTATGCGGTCGGCCACGTCTCAGGCGGGCATTTCAATTGTGCCGTTACCATTGGGCTCTGGGCCGGAGGCCGCTTCAAGGCCACCGACGTTCTTCCCTACATCCTCACACAGGTGGCCGGCGCCATCGTGGCGGCTGCGGTACTCTATGTGATCGCCTCGGGTAAACCCGAATGGGTTCCCGGTGGTTTTGCGTCCAACGGCTACGGCGATCTCAGCCCCGGAAAATACGGTCTGGTGTCGTGCTTCCTGAGTGAAGTCATCGCGCCTTCTTCTTCTTGTACGTCATCATCGGCACCACCTCGAAAGGCGCAGCGGTCGGATTTGCAGGGCTACCCATCGGACTTTGCCTGACGCTCATTCATCTCTTCCTGATCCCCGTCACCAACGCCTCGGTCAATCCGGCGCGAAGCACCGGCCCGGCGCTGTTTGCCGGCGGAGCGTATATCGCGCAGCTCTGGTTGTTCTGGCTAGCGCCCATCCTCGGCGCGGCGGTTGCCGGCGTAATCAGCCGCTGGCAGCATGATGAGCCGGACATGTTGTGAGCGCTGTTTCTTCTCAGCAGAAACGACAAAACCCCGGCCTTAAAGCTGTTTCTTGTCGGAAGAACTCGCGGAAGCGTTTAGTCGGCATGTCCGTTTGTGGCAGATACTGTTGAAAAAGTCTTTTCTGGCTGACGAACAAAATTTTTCAGGACCGCTGATGCGGTCCGCACGCGACGACGTGAGGGACCACATCGTTTTACACAAAAACGACCACGGACCTTCGTATCGGACCTAGCGAGCATTGCAGCGGTAGAAACGTCTAAACATTGGCTTTCGCGAGATTTTCAGCGTCGTTCGATTTTCGACTTTTGCAACAATATCTGCCATGAGCGGAAGTCGGGTCTACTTCGCTGGGGTCGTGCCACGGCACCAACTATCAGACAAGAGGGAGCTTGATCCGGAAAGATGCGCCGCCGTGATCCCGATTTTTTGCCGATATCAGCCCATGGTGCGCCTCGATAATGGTGCGCGCGATGGACAGCCCCATGCCCATGCCTTCGGTCTTGCTGGTGAAGAACGGATCGAAGATTTCTTTTAATTTGTCCTCGGGAATGCCCGGTCCGCGATCTGACACGGATAGCTGGGCAAAGTTCTCGACGCGCGAAGTCCGGAGGCTGATGGTGCGATTTTCGCTCGGCGTGTCCTTCATCGCGTCGATCCCGTTCACGACAAGGTTCAGAATGACTTGTTGAGGTTGGATGTGGTCGCCGACGATCGGAAGCGCATTCTCTGTGATCAATCTAATCAGTTCGACCTTTCGTGCGACAGCCAGCGTCGAAAGAAATTCGACGGATTCCCGTGCGACGTCGTTGAGGTCGAGACTTTTCAGTTCGAAGGGTGCCTTTGTTAGGAGGCTCCTCATCCTCCGGATGACTTCGCTGGCGCGCCGGTCGTCCTGCAAAATATCCTTCACGATATCCTTGAGTTCAGCGATATCGGGGCTCGATGATTGCAGGATCGCGTCCGCGGTTTCGGCATTCGTCAGAATAGACCCAAGCGGTTGGTTAATTTCGTGAGCGATCGAGGCGGTCAGTTCGCCAGCGGTCGAGAAGCGGATGACACGGGCCAGTTCTGCCATGCGCTGCCGTGACTGCACTTCGGCAAGTCGACGCCGACGATGCTCACGTAGCAGGGCCGAGATAAGCCCGGCTTGCAACAGAATAACTGCGGTGATCAGCGCGATTTGCCAGGAATACCGCTCCCACACCGTTGGCTCGCGGAAGTAGATTGTGCTGCCGCGCGGAAGCAGGCTGTTCTTGATTCCCCACTTCTGCAGTTGCCGCCAGTCATACCGGGGCGCGGCCAATCCCACCGGCACTATCTTGATATCGCCGGGAGTCTCGCCATTGAGGAGTCGCACCGCGACCTTTGCGCAGGCGTCAGCCATCTCGTGGCTGGAAAACATCGGGCCGCCGACAATGCCGTGACCAAAAAGACTGTCGGTATGGGTGAAGATCGGAGCGCGGTCCTGCTCGATGAACCGAAGCAGGAGAGCATCTCCCTCCTGCGGTACACCGCGGCCGTCCACGCGGATGGTCGGGTAAAAGATCGCGGAGTGCGCTGGCAGCGCGGCGACACGCTTCACCATGTCGTCGGCCGCCAGGTGGGTGAACCATTCGAGCGTCACACGGCGGGAAGAGCGCTGAAGCGCGCGCTGGAACAGGTCATTCCAGAACTGCTCCGTCGCGGAGGCGCCGGTCATCGCCACGACGATATGGTCGGTGTCGGGAAGCAGACGCAGGATATGATCGATATGGACGGTGGGATCGTAGATCGTAGGGCAAGCGGTATCATTGGCAGTGAGCGCGAGATCCTCGTAGGTGCGTACATCGGAGGTTGCGATCAGCAGCGGCGACGACGGAAAGAGTCGCGCTCTGTTCCGCAGCACGAAGCGGGTCACCGGTGCGCCCATCGCCACAATGAGCCTGGGTTTACGGTCAGGCAGAAGCGCGTTCAGATAATCGATGAATGGGCCTTCCTCCCGGGCCGGGCTCTCGCCAAACCGTTCCGCCTGAAGCGAGGCTTCGTAAAGGTCGATCGGATTCGGAGCGAGCTTTCTCAGCGCTTCGCGAAACGGCGGCGTGATGGTGTTCCAGGGTGAGAAGTCCGGACCAAATGAATGCAACAGGAGAACGCGATCGGGGTCCGCCGCATCAGCAGACTTGGCAAGGATGAGAAGGCACATCCCTCCAAAGCAGACACGACGTATCCACTTCATCGTTGATTCCACCAGCTGGTGCTCGCAAAACGGCGCGAGCCTGTTTTTGCACATGCACCCGCGAAATTGTACCGAAACCGCACTTGGATGTCATGTGTCGTTGACCTTGATCAGCGGATGTCCGCTTGGGGTCAAAACCGGAAAAGCTCAATGCGAGCAAATGTTTTCCGCTGTTCACCCAACAACGGACATCGCCAAGATACTTCGGCATGTCCGTTTCGTGCCCAACAACAGACATCCAGGCGGACTTGGGTGGTCTGATTTTGCATAGCCAGCCGCGCGGAAGGGCACGTAACTTATCGAAACTAGAAGCTTCTGGGAGCAGCGAGCGGCAAGCCGCATCTGCCCTGACCTCAGTGCCTCTCGCCGTGATCCTCACTGAGCCATCAGGTTGGATACGGCTTGAGCTTTGACGATGGACGGAGGGCTCCATCGGCCGGTGAGCGCCTCCGACTTGGGACTGTAAAGGCGCATTGTGAGGTTGAACGGTCCCTTCGGTGCGGGAAGCCAATTCACCTCTTTGTCTGCCCCCGGGCTCTCGTTCTGGAAGTACAGGTCGAGAGAGCCGTCTGGATTGTATTTGAACGGCATCCAACTGCTCAGTGCAAAGCGATTGAGGCTGTTCGCCACCTGAAAACCGTCGCGGTCATAGAGCGTCAGCGACCAGAAGGCATTCGCCGGCGGCGTGGCACCCTTATCGAAATGGATTGTGTACTTGTTTGCTCCGTCGAGAGGCATGCCGTTTTCATCGCCCAGGTTGAGCGGGTAGATCGCATCCTCAGGCAAGTTCGCACCGAGGCCCACCTGCGCAACTATGGCGCGCTTGAGATAGTAGTTGCCGTAAACGCCCATGGTATCTGTGTTCATCGACCAATGGTTCGCAACACGAGCGAGGGCATCGACTTGTGTCTTCGGCGGCGTTTTCATGTCGACGCTTGGATCGAGCTTCACCGCGATTGGCTTGGGTGATATTCCCCGCTCCGAAAGCGGCGTGACCTTGTAACCAGCCTGAATTTTGTGAACCGCATCGTAATCCGAAGGGCCGTCAGTCTTGGTGCGGCCGATGATCCAGACATACGGCGTCGGCGCTTCGATTTGCGTTAAAACTGACGGAACGGCTCCGCTCCAACCAAGCGGCGTGACGAGGAAATTGGCCGCCTGCGTGCCAGTAGTGCGCCAACCGGGTGAAGCAAACACATCAGACCACATGTCGAGCATCGGCAGCAGATAATAGCGCCCGCCCGTGTCCGGGACCGACACGACCATCGGCTCTTTTGTGAGGTCGAGGTATCCAAAGGAATACAGCGTATCAAAGTTGGGCCGTACGACCTGTCTCATGTCGGCAGTGGGAAAGGTTGGTACGTTGAACAAGGAGTTCATCGGTGCGCCCAGCCCCTTGCCGGGCTCAACATTCGTGAGCTGTTTGCGGGTCACGTCCATCGTCACAAGCGGGTAGAAGTAGATGTAGGCATCCAAGGCGATGGATCGCGCATCTTGTTCGTCGACGGCGCTCTGCGCTTGCGCAACGAGTGAAAGGGCGGGACAGACAAGAAGGCTCAAAATCAAAGCAGTCGTACTCTTAATCATGCTGCTCTCCTGTTGAAGTCATCTTTGCTCGTCGGCCTAGAAACGACGTTGATAAGAACTAGGCGCAATCCGCGCTACACCATTATCGAACTACCAACCAGCGGGTAACGCTTCTGCTCTTGCAGCCGGTCGATAGGCCGTCCACCGGGAATGTGGGGCGCGTTTCGCTACCTTGCGTTTCGTTCTAACCGGCAGAGGGGTCTCTGAAACTTCCGGCGCCGGTGCGGCCAGCAGGGCAAAGGCTTCACGCGGCTGGTTGGTGACTGGTGTGACCGCAACGACTGGCGGCATCTGCGCTACGATGGTGGGAGCACTCGTGTCGAAAACTATTCGCTCTGGCCCCTTATGATCTGATTTTATCTTGATTGTCGGCTTGTTCGCTTCCCCACTGGTGACGCTCTGAGTTGGGCCCATCGGCAGTAACCAGTCTGCGATGAACAACATCGCCAGAAGCAGGCTGCCGACAAAAGCCATGTAGCAACCGATAGGCACCTTATTCACCGCCCATTTCTCAAAGCGACCATAGTGTGTTTCTTGGCAAAGAAAGCACAATAGGAGCGGACCGCACCTTGATGCAGGTCAAGGTTCGTTGTGGCTTGGGCAGGGTTGGGGTGCTTGGACGGCTCTACGGGAACAGCCGTGGGATGTCCGCTCCGGGTCAATCGCCTCACTTTGATCGCTCGCCGCCCACTTCCGGTCTTCCCCCGGAAACGGACATCCTCCGAGCAGGCCGTCATGTCTCAAAGGTGCCGACTTTGTTGCGAAAGTCGGTTACGGCGGATGGATGCCCGTCAGCCATTCGACTATTGACGACCGGCTTTGATCTGCCGGTCCTGATGCTGGTTACGCAACTCCAACGCTACGCGATACACGGAGCCATAGTGGGTGGTGGCCGAGCGCCCAGCGATGCGAACCGACGGAGATTCTGAGCGATGCCAGCGAGGACAAATTCGTCCTGGGCACCTCGAGGCCCGCGCAATCGGAGCCGGCCAAGCTTCAGGATGCGCTTCAAGTGGGCGAACCGCATCTCGATCTTTTTGCGTTCACGTCGTGATTGCTCGAAGGCTTCGGTGTCCGCGAAAGACCGGGCAACGTCTCGCGCGTGTTCATGGACGTCGCGCGGGATCCTACGAAACGGGACCTTCGGGCAGCACAGCGCTTTGAGCTCGCAGCCGTCGCAATCATGCTTCCTCGCCAGATAGAGCAGCGTGGTTCCATCATTCACCAATGTTCCGGTTGTCGTCAGGGTCTTACCCGCAGGGCAGTGGTAGACATCGCTTGCCGGATCATATCGAAAGTCGCTGCGAGAGAAGGTGCCATCATCTCGCTTCGATCTGTCGAACACAGGGATATGTGGCGCAATACCCTTCTCCTCGACCAGCCAGTTCAGCATTGAGGCCGCCCCGTAGGCGGTGTCGGCCGCAAGCCGCTCGGGCTTGAGACCGAAGCGCTCCTCGGTTCGCTCAATCATGATCTTTGCCGCGCCGACCTCGGCCTGGCGAATGGCCCGAGAGGCTTCAACGTCAACGATGACGCCGAACTTCACGTCGATGAGATAATTGTCGGAGTAAGCAAAAAATGCCGGTCCCTTGTGAGCTCCGGTCCACTGGGCCGCAGGATCGGATGGCGAGACGAACTTCGGCACCACGTCGCTGGCGGCGCCCCACGCCGTATCGTCGAGGGTTGCAAGATACTCCTTCACCGCGCGACTTGACCTCGCCGGATCGCGATCCCTGCGCCAATCCTGACCCGCGATCGACCGCTGCTTATTGGCGTCAGCCTGAATCAGGCTTGCGTCGACTGCAAAACCTTCGCCACCGACCAGACCGGCCGCGATGCACGCCTCGACGACCCGTTCGAATACGCGACGGAAAACATCTCCCTCCCGGAAGCGCTCGTTGCGGGCACGCGAGAACGCCGAATGATCGGGGATAGTGTCCTCGATGCCGAGCTTGCAGAACCAGCGATAGGCGAGGTTCACCTGCACTTCACGGCAGACCAATCGCTCCGAGCGGATCGCAAAGACATACCCTACCACCAGCATCCGGATCATCAGTTCCGGATCGATCGACGGACGACCCATGGAGGAATAATGAGGTGCAAGTTCGCCACGAAGCCAGGACAGATCGAGAGCAGCATCGATCTTCCGCACTAGATGATCTTCAGGAACCGCCTCGTTGAGATGAAACTCGTAGAACAGTTGACCTTGGTCACTCTTCAGACAGCCCATCATGAATCGACCCCGCCGCGCTTCGCGTCAACACAACGCAATCACGCTTCGTGGCCTCTCTCAACCGACTTTTGCAACAAAATCTGCCAACAGACGACATTAGACACGACGCTTGAAATTAAAGAGGCCACCAACTGAGGCGGCCTACTTCATTGTTAACTGGAAAACGGACAGTCCTAAGCGCATAGTGGGGGCATGTCAGAAGCCCCCTGGGTCATCATCGATCCTGTAAATGCGGCGCGGTTTATGACCGCAGCGAGCACATTGCAGAGGCGCGCGAGGTCAGCAGCTTTGAATGCGCCGTATGCGGTGAAACCATCGAGAATTGGAACTCCGCTTGGGTTCCTCGATATCGATTCATTGCCTGTCCAGCTAAGAATGCCGAATGACTGACCGCCGCAAATGATATCCTTGGACAGCGCGACTAATCGCTCCCACTTGTGTTCCGTTATAAGGAGACCGCGATGACAAAGCTCCATCCCGTGCACGTCCTTCAGGCCAACCTTGTAGCAACGCGCCTCAAGGTCGTTGAAACACTAGCGGCGAAAGAGGGCCCACTCGCTCCAGATGCGCTACGGGAACTTGCGACAATCCATGCGGCCCTGTCTGCTGTTCGGGAAGAAATCGAGACGCATGGGTTAAGGTTGGGATGGGGCAACAAGAGCGAATTGGACTAGTGAAGTGTGTCGAATTAACCCTCATTTGCCCGCGAGCGCGAATTCTCGGAATCCCTGAGGGAAAATTTATTGCCGTGGAATGTCCGCTGGGGGTCAAACCCGGACTTCAGTGCGGTCCCGAACGACTTCCGCTTTAGCCCCAGGAGCGGACATCGACGAACGGGTTATAGTGCAATTTTGTAGGCTTTGGCTCGCTTTAATGGCGGTCAACTCGTGCGGCAAGGCGTTCCAAGCAAAAGCCCCGTCCGGCAGGGCTGCGGAACGGGGCTTCCACTCCCCCTTGATACATGCGCTGGCTGGAGGTCCCCGCGCACGCTTTTCAGCATTAGCGGCGTTACCGGCAAAAGTTTGTCTATCACCCGATGAACTGTGCAAATAAGTCGGCGTTTGTTTGGCATGCCGCCGTGCCAGCGGTTTGGTTGGGTCCGACGTGTGTCGTCCGAGACGACGTCGCGGGTCGGGCCGCTTCTCTGCGCATCAGGTTATCGCGACGGAACCGGAGCAGGCCGAGAGCCAGCAGTCGCGCGAGAGGCCGTCCGGTGTCGCGCCCGGGCGGCCTTTTCTTTCAAGCTGACCGAGACGCGCGAGATCACGCCATACGATTGGGCGCATCCCGACGAAGAGCGGTGAGGGTGCCGCCCCCATACTCAGCTAAATGCGATAGCGAGCAAACCGGAACACAGCAGCACAAGGCCGGCCGCTGTTAACGCGAGGAATCCACCGGACACGAAGTCAAGACTACGCATGGTACACCTGCCGCTCCAGATGCTCGTGCGAATTTATTAAAAATCTCGGAATCGGCTTCTTGCGGGCGCCCGATCATGGATGATCCCCACCCTGATAAATTAAGTGGATTGCGCGCACCGGTTCACGTCCATTGGGACAATGGCCCTTGGGGCAATAGTTTGGACAACGGTACCTGTCGTAGTTTGACGAGGGGAGCTCTCAAGCAACGGTCGACGGCTGCGCCACTTGTCTCTGGGTCAAGGCTTAAGCCGAAACACAACGGTATGCATCGCTACCGTTTTCTATGCATATCGGAGAAAACCTATGAAGTGGTTCACCAAGTCCGGCAGTTTTGCCATGATTAAAGTCATCAAGTCTAAACGGATCTCGCGTTGCCAGCCTCTTCGTCTTCTAGGACTGACAGTTGCGTTTGGCGTCGCAACGTCCGTAGGTGTCATGACTTCGGCATCCACGGCAGGCGCCGCTGAGGCAAGCGGACTTGTCCGTCGTGCTTCCTGCACTCTTGTCCGGTATTACGTGGCCACATACAGCGCGCCTGTTGCTGAGGCGTGGGCACGGAGCAAGGGCGCGACAGACGCAGATATTCGGACTGCTCGGCGCTGTATCACGCCTCAACGAACAGCGCAGGTCGGCTAAGCAACTGATCAGAGCGATCACAGATCGCGTTACGACTTTTGGCCCCGCCTTTTGCGGGCTACGAAGGTGAACGGGGCAACGAGGAACCCGGAGCGTTGGTTAGTCGCCGAACATTATGGATTAAGTAGCTCAGGTAAATTCCGATGATGGAGTACGCCATTTTCATCGCCATGGTAACCCGCCGTCTCGCGCTGATAACGTCGGATCGGCTCGGCCGGCTCCAACGCTGAGAGCCTGTTGAGGCCCAACCGTCGCAGGATCCGGCTGACCGTCGCCGGCGAGACGCCGACTTCGGCGGCGATCTGCTTGCCGGTGTGGCGCTGCCGGCGCAACGCCTCGACTGCGGCGCACGTGGCAGGCGGGATTTGGCTTGGCAATGAAAGGGGTCTTGAGGAGCGATCGCGCAATCCATCCACACCTTCCGCGCGGAACCGTCCGACCCATTTGGCGACCGTCTTCGCTGTAGTGTTGAATCGAACTGCGGCCGCGGCCTTCGTCAGGCCGCCTTCGATCACGCTCCGCACCATCGCCTCTCGACCTTTCGGCGTCAGAGGCGCGTTCTTATGGGTGTCCATTCGGTTCTGGAATCTGAAGCTTCAGCAACCTCAGCTTCCTCGGTCAGGGCCGAATGGACAACCTCCTGAAAGCTCACATCTAGCCGTAAGTCGATATCGGCGTTCGAGCACGGCACGTCGCGAAGCGGCGAATTCATCCGCTCGCATATATTTCGCTTCACATGACCGTCTCGGAGCCACAGGCGCTTGAGGGGGACCGTCCGCGCTGAACGCGCGCGAGCCGCCGGGCCTCCCCAGCGGCTCAAGCGTTGCGTAGCGTTGCGTAGCGATGTGGTGCGACGCGCTGCGTCGCGTGGTGGAACGTTGCGATGCGCCGAGGCGCGTCGCGTTGCCAACCGTGATGTCGATACGTCCCACGCGTCTCATCGACGACCCCAACATGGTGCTGTCGCGAGGCGACTTCAAGACAGCGTTGCTGCCATAAGGCGTGCGCCAAAACGTGCATTTCCGCAGGGCTCCAGCCACCTAGGCAAACCCCCAGGTCCTGCTCCTCAAGAACTGGACCGTCACCGGGTTTTAATTCTGTGAACGCGTAAAGGGCACAAAGCGAACGAGGGTGACGGCGCGCGTGGTTGTCTTGCCAGGGGCGATTTTTTCGACGACCGTGAGGTGCTGAGTGGTGTAAGCGGGCCCCACCGGCATGACAGCGGCTTCCCAATATCGGGCTCGGGCACGGCGCAACCGCGGAATGTTACAGCTATACCTGCCGAGGTCTGCGAGTTGAATTTGAGGAGATGGAGAAACGGTCTCGCCGTCGCACCCGTGATCTGGTGACCCAAGCGGCCTCTCAGGGCCTTTCTCAGAATGAGATCGGGTGCGCGCGGATATCCATGATGGCCAGGAGCACAAACGCTCCATGCAAGGGCCGGATACAGATGCGCAAGACCAACCCCCTCCATTTTTTCACATTCGGCTTGCAACGCACGGCCGGTCCATACAGATGGGTCAAAAGCGGAAAAGCTCCAGATGAGCAAATGTTTCCGCTCTTCCCTCAACATCGGACATCCAGGCCGCGGTATGTCAGCCCCCGTGCCCAGTCTTGTAGCTTTGACTACCCAAGCGGGTTTTCTCTTTTAAAAAACTCGAACTTTTGCGTGTGAAGGTCCTGAGCCGATAAGCTCCAGAGATTTGACCACCCCCACCCCGGGGGCTCGAGCGGATGCACTCGCTTATGGTGATAAGCGCGTCGCGTCAAAGTCAGATCTCGACGCTCGCAGACGCAATGTTTGCTTTAACCCAAATGAACTGACATCGTCAGCTAGAGCATCCGAGATGCTTTATTCAATTACTTCCACCTAGAATATGTTAACGAAGCGAACCATAAATTCGCCCTTCGGAGCAATGTACAAGAAGGCCATCGAATCAAAGGGAGATCGAAGTGGCCAAGAAAGCAAAGAAGAAGATTGTTCGACGAGAATACACCAAGGCCGACGTGAAGGAACTACGAGCCCATTCAAAAGCGAAGACACCGGTTGCTAAGATTATGAAGCTGACCAAAAGAACGGAAGGTTCGTTGCGTCAGAAGGCGCGCAACCTCGGCATCAGTCTCGGGCATCGCCGATAACGGAGCGGCGAGCATATAAAGTTTTTAACCCTGATCATCAGCTGGCAGAACGCCGGAAGCGATGGTGTCGCTCCATTCGACGATCATGGCCAATAAGACCCACCAACCTCGGGTTAGTGTCGTCGTTTCGGCTTTGTCAATGTTTTCTTGATTTCAGCGCCGCAGTCAGAGCACTCGTAGATGAAGTCGATTTTCGCCATGCTCCAGTGGGGCTCGACGTCTCTTACGTACAAAGGAAGTCCTAGGCAGCGGGGACAAACGATTAAGGCTGACTCAATTTCGCGGTGCTGGACATAGGCTGGCATATCAGGTCTCCCTTATGGGGGAAGTGGTCACCTTGCCCTTAAGCCGAAGATCACTGCTATCGCGTATGACAATCGCTCGGTATCAACTCTCCCGAACACACGAAGAACAAATGCGCTATCTTCGTGAACTGTGACTGAACCTACACATCTGCAGCCCAATTTGTGGGCCGGAAAGCTAGCCTCGTTATAAACGTAGCGCGGGATAATTCGGTCCGACAGTTTTGGCGAGAGTTTGCCAACAAAGTGATGATTTGGCGGCGCCACTGCTGTGGTGTGCCCAATCAATGGCGACGGGGCTCACAGGTGCAACTGGCGAAATCGAAGTGGTTGCGGCAGGAGTTGTCCAAATGTCATCTTGACGGCCGGAGGGTGGATCGGAAACGGACAGTCCACGATGGGCCTGCGGACACGCGAAGACACCTCAAAAATTGAAATTGAACCCGGGGTGCTGGGGAAGGCGTCCATGTCGGGTCAAACTGAGAAGAACTCAGTGTGAGCAAATGACTTCGGGTTGCAACTAAAAGCGGACCTTGCTCAATGCAGCCGGCATGTCTCAAAGGTGCCCAGGAACAGACATCCTACCGGTTGTTGGACTCGATCTAACTGCGTTTGAGCGAAGCCATAGTCGGGCGGTTAGAAATCGCTCCCTGATTTGTGTAGCGGGCAGCGCTCCCGGCACGAACAATCTTGGGTTTCTTGGGCGTTTTCGGCACGCTGTGATCGTCCCGCACAGCGAGCCGTTTGCGCTTCTTGGTATCCGATTCCGCGTGTTGAGCTTTGGTGCCGCCGCGGTGGGCGGCATATTCTTTGCCGTCGATCGGCGCCAGATGCGGCGGATCTCGATCGAGATACGGTCGCCCGATTCCAAACTCCTTGCCGCGTGCATCGATCCATTTCCAGAAGCTTTCAGTGGAAATCCATCGCTGCGCCCGTGTCGGGCCTTTGACACTCACGACATCGGCGGCAAGCCCGTGGCCATAGCCGCCGCGGAAGCTTCCGCCATGGTATGACCTGTCAGTCGCCGCCTTCAGGCCGCTTGCGATCGATTGACGGTAGTCATCGCGGAACGCACTGGTTATGCCAGGCGACAGCCCCGCCTGCTCCGCCGCGTAAAGCGTATAAAACAGCTTCAGCTTGAAGCTCCGTTCCATGCCTCCGATCACGTAGTCCATCATCGGCATGCCGGCTTTTTCCGCCGCCTTCGGATCCTTCCACGTGAAGTCCTCATCGACGAGCCTGGTAAAGTTTTTGATGACAGTCTTCGTTTTGCCCCTCTTCTTGACTGCCACTTTTCTCCGCTCCTGCACCTTGATGCTGTCTTCCTTGGGCGTCCGTTGGTAGAGCGCCCACAGGTATCGGTCGATGCAGGTCTCCGCTACCAGGCACTCGTCGAGAATTTCGATGCGGCTCACAGCGTCCTTGACGTCGTTTGGCACCAGATCTGATGGGCTCGCTGTCGCCACCTGCACGGGCGGTAAATCGGCCGGCGGCATCTGCGACGGATCGGGCAACGCGGCCTCGACGATCGATTCCGGCTCATCCGAGGCCGCCCTCGTGGCGGTGGCTGTCCCCGTCACCTGTTCGGCGGCCGTCGCCACATCCGCGGTTGCAACAGCGGTGTTGCCCATTGCGGTTGCCGGCGGTGGGTCCGCAATCTCCGCGTTGGCCGTGAGAGATGCTGCGCGGCGGTCCTCGATTGGCACTGCGCCGGTGTTCTCGATGCCGGTCGAACCGAAGCCGGCAAGCGGGGCGACGACCCAACTCGCGAGAACGGCCGTTCCGCAAAACGCCACCGCCACTGTCGCAATTCGCCGCGGGTTCATGATCCCGTCGCCTCCAAAGGCTCCACTTGAGCCATGCTGCACAGCCAAGCATGCGACAGGCTGAGTTTTCGGATCAAGATATGGCCGCGCGATGGCGCAAACTGCGGGTCATCAACATTTCCAAAGAGTGTTGCCCGAATGCACTGCGCCGCCGGCAAACAGTGTTGTGTCATTCTCAGACGTAAGCGTGTAGGGAAGCTTAAGGACCCATGCGACGCATGCGGCCGGTTCGGGGGGCGAGCCCGCCATGGTTAATTCGGACCAACAGACGCGCTTGAGTGGCCGTAAGCGCGGATGCCGGCCCCTCGAGCGGTCTGTCGTTGGCGATTTATGGGATCTTCTGAGCGAACCGAACCCATTGCCCCAGATCAAAGACCCGTCACAACGGCAACTCACACCGTACATGGATCGCCCCGGCGATCGGCGTGACGGCTATTGCCGATTGTCTTCTTCCAGCAAATTGGCCTCGCAATTGTGAATACGGTCCAATTTTCGACCCACTGCGACCAGATTTGAAGGAGAGGCTACGGTCGGTAACGCCGCGTTTTTGGTTGGACCTCGCATGCAACTTCACTGCATGAGGTACTGAATGAGGAAGCAGACTCCATTAATAGCTTTCGCCGCTTTCATGCTCTCTGCAGGGATCGCAGACGCTCAGTTTCTGTTTTGGCCTCAGTACCCGTTCTGGCGAGGCCATTACGCTCCGTTTAAACACAAGCACCACCACCGGCCGACAAACTCTGAATCGGCGAAGAACGCACGGCCCGAAGACCCTCCGAAGGGCCCGCTCCAGATCATCATCTCGATCGCAGACCAACAGGTCTCGCTTTTTGACAATGGGGCCCTGATCGCACGTTCCTCGGTGTCCACGGGAACTCAGGGGCATCCTACGCCCCTCGGCGTGTTCAGCGTGATCAGCAAACAACGATGGCACCGTTCAAATATTTATAGCGCTGCCCCCATGCCGTACATGCAGCGCATCACCTGGTCAGGGATAGCGTTGCATGCCGGTGTCGTGCCTGGGCATCCGGCCTCACACGGCTGCATCCGTTTGAAAAATGACTTTGCCATTCGACTCTGGCATCTCACGAAGCGCGGCACGCGGGTGATCATTGCGCACGACGATGTCCAGCCGGTCGAGATAACCAATCCGCACCTCTTTAAGCCGAAAGCCGTGTCCGATTCGCAGGAACTTCAGACCGCCACGGTCGCGGGTAAGAGCATTAGTACAGCCGCGGCAACGCATGGATCACTAGTGTCCAACGCCGAGACGCCAGAAGCCACTAGTCTCCAGGTTCCAACCTCGGCTCCCGCCGGAGGCGCACCTAAAAAGATGGTTCCGATCTCCGTCTTCGTGAGTCGTAAGTTGAGCAAGCTCTTCGTGCGTCAGGGCTTCTCGCCGTTGTTTGATGTCGCGGTCAAGATCGAAAATCCGGAGGAGCCGCTGGGAACGCACGTGTTTACCGCAATGGAATTCCAGAGCGAGGGAGCGGCTATTCGCTGGACCGTCGTGTCGATTCCGGAGGAATTTCCTCGCATGTCCGAGGGTGCCAGGAAAGAGCGCGAAGCGCCCGCGAAGCAAACCACCCTGTCGGTACCGTCGCCCGATAAAGCCAACGCTGCCCTCAACCGCATCGAAATACCCCAGGATACGGTTGAGAGGATCTCTGAACTACTGACGCCGGCCTCTTCATTGATTATTTCCGACAGCGGACTTAGCCATGAGACGGGAAAAGACACGGATTTCATCGTGGTAACGCATTGAATCCGCGCGACCGCGTAGCAGGCTTCCGGTTGATGCATTTGATTCCGGGCGTCGGGTCCGCCTCGGCACAGCGGGTGCTCAACCACATGACTGACAGCGCCGATCCGATTGCAGCGCTGGCGCACGCGCCTGCCCCGCCGCGCACCGGGGACGACTGGACAATGTTCATTGGTGCCATCGTAGAACTACGTCATTCGAACTGGCCGGCCGACCTCGAACGGGCGCGTCTATGGTACGTACGAACCCCATCTTGACCGTATCTACGAGGACGCGGAGATCCGGCGCGCCGACCTGATCCAGCTTGAGCAGATTGCGAGCGGCTATCCGTCGCGTGAGCGCTTCCTCACCGAGCTGACGCTCGATCCTCCTGATGCGACCAGCGATCAGGCCGGTATGCCGCTGCTCGACGAGGACTACTTGATCCTCTCGACAATTCATTCTGCCAAAGGACAGGAATGGAAATCCGTCTTTGTGCTCAACGTGGTCGACGGCTGTATGCCTTCGGACCTCGGCGCCGGGACCTCGGCTGAAATCGAAGAGGAGCGCCGCCTGCTCTATGTCGCGATGACCCGGGCAAAGGACGATCTGCATCTAATGGTACCCCAACGTTTCTTCACGCACGGCCAAAATGCGCAAGGCGATCGCGCGGCGATGATCGCTGCCCAAGTGTTGAGGAGCGGTTGAAGGAGATCACCGGGCGCCGGCGAAACAAATTGCGCCTCTGCGCGGCGTTGGCGTCCGCCGTTAAGCATTTCGGGACACATCGACCGTGAACGATGACACGGACGAGTGCGAGATTGTGAAGTTGCGAACGGAAATACTCGAACTCGGCTCTGATGCAGCAACTCGGTTGTTGGTTTGCCGGAA
>Ga0207143_1043_pt1 | contig 19465 bp, 12 predicted proteins | sample Alteio_BWMinHeat_3_FD_153566 | JGI IMG/M metagenome (GOLD analysis project Ga0207143, IMG submission 153566) | Enriched cells from forest soil in Barre Woods Harvard Forest LTER site, Petersham, Massachusetts, United States -... | ecosystem: Environmental > Terrestrial > Soil > Temperate forest >... | reverse complement strand
CAGGGAAATCTTCGTAGTTTGACACTTCGTGGTTTTGCCGCTAATCCTTGCAGCCACCTTCCAGCTATTTCTAATTCAAATGTCGAAGCTGAACTACATCAGATCAGAAGTAATTCCCCTGCGAGGCAATCCAGAGTATGGTGAAAAATGGGTGCAAGAGCGCATCGCAGAGGATCCAGCACTTCTTGGCTTTGGGGAGCTTTTTATTAGAGACAAAGAGCGAATCCAACCCTCGGGCGGTCGGCTGGATCTGTTAATGCAAGACGGCGAGTCGACACAACGGTACGAAGTGGAGATTCAGCTCGGAGCGACTGACGAGACGCATATCATACGCACTATCGAGTACTGGGACGTCGAAAAGAGACGCTACCCGCAGTATGAGCATACAGCCGTTCTTGTGGCCGAGGATGTAACTGGCAGATTTCTGAATGTGATTAGCTTACTCAATCGCTCAATTCCCCTCGTCGTTTTGCAGATGAAGGCGTTTCGCGTCGGAGAAAGCGTATCTCTCGTTTTCACAAAGGTCCTTGATACTGTTCAATTGGGACTGGTTGACGAGGACGAGGATGTTTCGGAAGTCACTGACCGCGCGTATTGGGAGAATCGTGCCGGGAAAAACTCGCTGTCCATTCTCGATGAGTGCTTCGGCCTAATCAAGAAATTCGACCCTTCGCTCACACCGAAGTACAACAAATTTTACATCGGTTTTTCGACAGACGACAAGCCGCGGATCGCAGTAATTTTTCGACCACGCACAAAGTATTTGATTGCCGAAACCCGTGTGCCATACTCGGACGAGCTGCAACGAGAACTTGAATCCATTGGCATTGACCTGATGGATTATGACAAAAAATGGGGTCGTTTCAGGCTCCGCTTGACAATCGAGGATTTGCGTAAGCGGGAATCAATGATAGACAAAATGTTTAGGCTGGCCTTCAAGGAATTCTAACGATTGTGATGCTCGTTCGCGCCAAGTCGCAGTGACGCAATGGCGACCAAGCGCACGTTCTGCCGTCCTGGATACTCATAAGAGTTACCTTCTATCCGCACAAGGAGAATACGTCTATCATCATGACTCTTACACCGAAAGAAATCATTGCAGGCTCAACAATTGAAATATTGACGTTTGCGACTCCTCCCACAATAATTCACTTCCCCGGTGCACTTCACGCCTCATGGCGCAAGTCGCTGCCAAACGAATGGAAACGTGACTATCCAGACATCTTTGACGACGATGATTTGCGGCTCGCACGAAGTCGGCCCCATCACCACTTTTGCGAATGGCTTTCAGCGATTCACATTTTCCACCGTGACGGCGCCCTGTCGTTGGTGGAAAAGTATGGCTACACACAATCGGAGCGAAAGGTAGGTGTGCTCAATGAGCATTTTCCGCACCTTGTGCCATTTCTCAGAGGGTTCAGAAAGCGATTTGGCGTGCAACCACCAGATTTATTCATCTACCAACCTGGCTCTCCTGCGTTTCGGTTTGCAGAGGTAAAGGGCCCCGGCGACCACCTTCGCAAAGAGCAGGTGGCGAGCCACACGGCAATCACAAAAGAATGGGGTGCGCCGGTTGAGATCATCGAAGTCAGGGAGCAATAGACACATCGAGCGGACAGAGTTCTGTTTGCTTCCGACGCATCTTGGCTGCGTCCACACCACATGCAGAAACTATTTTCCACTTGACCGCTCTGACGCATTTTCGCGTCGCGATTTCACACGCTGCCTATTGCTCTCGCCTTGCTCACAGATTACGTTTGTGTTGTAAATGTTTGCTTTTGTTTTCACTTTACAAACACAACGATGAGAGTCAAGATTGATGAGGTGCGTGAACGAGCGTTCAGTTATGGTGCGGCGACATTGACCGATGCCGAGTTGGTTTCCATTGTGGCGACGATGCCACTTGAACGAGCGCGAGGTTTGTTCGAGGAACTTGGGGGGCTAAACAAGCTTGCTTCCTGCGACGTGCAGACGATCTCGAATGGCAAGTGCGCCGGTCCCGCGAAGGGCTTGATACTGTCCGCGGCGTTTGAACTTGGCCGGCGAGCACAAGTGAAACAATTCAACGCCGGTCAACAGATCAAGCAACCCAAAGACGTTGCCGACAGATTCATCCCATTGATGCGTGACTTGCAGCATGAAGAGTTCTGGGTGATTCATCTCAACAAGGCAAACATCATTATCAAGCACGCGGTAATTTCCAAGGGAGGCGTGAGCGCGAGTGTCGTCGATGCGCACGAAGTTTTTAGAATGGCGATACTCGACAGAGCGGCATCGATCATCTTGATGCACAATCATCCGAGCGGCAATCCCGAACCATCACGCGAGGACATTGCACTCACCAGAGCCATCGCAGACGCGGGAGCGGTGCTGCAACTTCCGGTGTACGATCATATTATTGTGGCGGGGAGTCAGTACACGAGTTTCAAGGAGAGACGATTGATGTAGGTAAGCAAGGGCTGGGCAACTGGGTACTCGGGGTGTGGAGTACCGCAAATTCAGTAGTGTGCTTTAAACTTTTCAATTCGGTTGTACCAACCGACGATCCAATTCTGAATCTCTCCGCAGAAGAACACGAGATAGAATAGCGATACTGTATCAAAGAGAACCCACCCAAGTCGCGGTTTCGGAACACCATCCAGAACCAAATCGATTTGAATGAACATTGCAGTCAGAAGTGTTGGAAATACAGCCCCGATTTTCTTCTGGCTTGCCACAGCCCGCGTTACTTCCATGGCCAATCCTCGACGATTGCGTGTGATGCGTTCCCAAGTTGTAAACCATGCGCACCGAAGTACAAGGAAAAGAATGCACAACTGCAATACGAGAAATAATCCAGTATCGGAAACCAACCAGCAGAGCCAATTGCACAAGCAACAGATCGATTCGAACATAAGTTTTTTAGAATATGAAAATCATGAGACTGCCCATTCCGCACTCAACACTTCCTCCTGCTCCAGTACTGTCTGCGTCGCCTTCTCCTGCTTGTCCGGTGGATTGATGATCTACAACCGCAGATTCAAATTACGAATCGAATAATTGATTCCCCTTGCCTTTCATCCCGCCCGAAACATCGCTAATTTCAAAAATTGTAGCGCCCACACAAAGCACTTCCCGTCCATTGATTTTCGATTCAGCTTTTCGCGATGTCCCTTCATCCCAAATTCCCGCGATCTCCCTACGCACCGCTCCTTCCGGAACAACGCTGGTTCCCGGCCGATGAAACTCTGCGGAGCACTGCCTATGAAAAACTTCTTCCACCGCTCGTGGCTAAAGTGCGTCAAGAAGTTTTTGAGTGGAGGAACGACAATTATTTGGGTGCATCACTGACGTCGATCGCACTGTTAAAATGGTGGTTCGGCAATGAACACCTGATTGAAAACGCAAACGGCTCGCTCTCCACTTTCCGATATTATTTCGCGCAACGCGAAGCCGTTGAAACAGTGATATGGTTGTACGAAGTGCGGCAAGCTCGCGACAAGTTCGATCTGCTTCGTTTCGACGCATCCGGCGCCGTGTCCTCCGGCATGTTTGATGAAGAGTGGCCGCGATATGTTTTGAAGATGGCGACCGGTGCCGGCAAGACAAAAGTATTGTCACTGTTACTCGCGTGGAGTTTCTTTCACAAATTGTACGAAGAGGGTTCAACACTCTCCCGTAATTTTCTTGTGATTGCTCCGAACATCATTGTGCTTGATCGGCTTCGCGCTGACTTCGACGGACTCAAAATTTTTTTCAACGATCCGATTCTTCCACCAAACGGAAGCGAGGGTCACAATTGGCGCGATGATTTTCAGTTGACATTGCATATTCAAGATGATGTGCGGATCGTTCGCGAAACGGGAAATATTTTTCTGACAAACATTCATCGAGTGTTTCTTGGTGAAGTAGTTGAGCCGTCACTCGAAGACGACGATCTGCGTGATTATTTTCTTTCTCCGTTTGGTGAGAAGCCCACAGGCAAAACAACTGACAGCCACACAGATTTGGGTGAGATTGTCCGGGAAATTCAAGAGCTCGCAGTGTTCAACGACGAGGCGCATCACATCCATGACAAGCGTATGGCGTGGTTCAAGTCCATCCAGGACATTCACCATCGCATGCTCCAGCAGGACTCGCGCCTTGCCCTTCAAATTGATGTCACAGCTACACCGCGCCACGACAACGGCTCTATTTTCGTTCAGACGGTCAGTGACTACCCCCTTGTCGAAGCGATCCATCAGGAGGTTGTAAAACATCCAATTCTTCCCGACGAAGCAAGCCGGTCAAAACTTAGCGAACAAAAAAGTTCACTTTTCACCGAGAAATTTGAAGACTACCTCACTCTCGGGATTGAAGAATGGCGCAAAAGTTACTCGGATCATTTGCCGCTGGGAAAGAAGGCCGTTCTTTTCGTGATGGTCGATGATACTCGCAACTGTGATGATGTCGGTGCATACCTTGAACAAGTTTGTCCGGAGCTTCAAGGTGCCGTGCTTATTATCCACACCAAGAACAACGGTGAAATCTCCGAAGCTGCCTCCGGGAAGAACAAAGAGGAACTGGAATTGTTGCGAAAGCAATCGAATGAAATTGATTCGTGGAGTTCGCCCTACAAGGCAATCGTATCGGTGATGATGCTCAAAGAGGGATGGGACGTCCGCAACGTCACAACGATCGTCGGCCTTCGTGCGTATGCAGCACAGAGCAATATTCTTCCAGAGCAAACTCTTGGGCGTGGTTTACGACGCATGTACTTCGGCAGAGACGACGTTCGTGAAACGGTTTCCGTGATGGGCACTCCGGCATTCATGGAATTTGTAGAATCGATTCAAAGTGAAGGCGTCACGTTTGAACGTGTGCCAATGGGCGCCGGAGCAACGCGCGAAGATTCGATAATTGTCGAAGTTGATACGGAGAACAAGAAGAAGAATCTTGATGATCTTGATATTTCACTTCCGCGGCTTACGCGCAAGTACAGTCGCGAGTTCAAGGCACTCGATGCATTGAACCCTGCTGCATTCGGTAATAGCCCGTTGCCACTGAAACCTTTCACGCCGGAACAGACTCGCGAGATTGTATTCAAAACCATGTTGGACTCCGAGATCCATCACACCGTTCAACTCGATGGCTCCGGCCCTGCTGATTATCGCTCCGTCGTTGGTTTCTTTGCCCGACAACTTTTGAAAGACCTTCGCCTCGTCGGTGGATACGATATTCTCTACGGCAAGGTGAAACAGTTCATGCGAGAACACTTGTTCACGCCTTCACCAGTTGACCTTGAAGACCCTGTGGTGCTTAGAAACCTTTCGGAGCCGGACGCAGGAAAAATCCTCTACGATACCTTCAAGACGGCAATCAATGCGTTGACCATTCAAGAAAAAGGAACGACACGTATTGAAGATCGCATTCGACTTCGTGAGATGCGTCCCTTTCGCACGGAGCACCGTCCCTATCTTGCAGCAAGCAAATCCATCTTCACAAAAATTGTCGGTGAACCGAACTCCGGTGGATTCGAACTCACGTTCGCTGCATTTCTTGAAGCAGCCATTGACGTGAAAGCATTTTCCAAGAATTACCTTGCGGTCGGATTCAAACTGGATTACGTAAAAGCCGACGGCGATCTCTCAAACTATACTCCTGATTTTCTCGTTCGCACATCCGACGGAGTGACATGGCTTGTGGAAACGAAAGGGCGTGAAGAACTGGATTTGCCATTGAAGCTTGCAAGGCTACAGCAATATTGTTTAGACGCAACCAACGCAGAAGTGAGCGGCGTGAAGTATGATTTTGTCTATGTTGATCAAGACTCATTTGAGACTCATGCGCCGACAACGTTCGCCGCGCTCGCTGCAAGTTTTACTGAATACAAGAACTGATAATGGCACGACAGGAAACAGAACGCTACGAACTTACCGACGCTGAGAAACGTGACCTGACGAAACTCATCAACGAGGGAAAACCGATTCCGGAGAAGTACCGGTTCATTCTCTTTGCCGACAAGCGCGAAGTGGAACTCGTGTGGAACGGAAAGACGCGCGAAGTCTGCACGGCCATTCTTCCGTTTCAAACACTTGAACATATCGACGAGCCGCGCAAGGAAAAACGCGACGACGAAGAACTTGCGCTCGATATCGCAGGCCGACAAATCAAGGGTTGGACAAACAAACTGATCTGGGGCGACAACAAACTCATTCTCTCGTCGCTGAAGTCCGGCGCGCTCCGCCGACAAATCGAAGATGCCGGCGGATTGAAACTCATCTACATCGATCCACCGTTCGATGTCGGTGCTGATTTCTCAATGGACATCGAAATCGGCGGCGAGACGTTTCACAAAGAGCCGAACCTTCTCGAGCAGATTGCATACCGTGATACGTGGGGCCGTGGAGCAGATTCGTTTATCGCGATGATCTACGAGAGGTTGATTTTGATGCGGGATTTGATGCACGCTGATGGGAGCATCTATGTCCATTGCGATTCGCGAGTGAACAGCTATATCCGAGGAATTATGGATGAAATATTCGGGCGTGACAATTTCGTCAATCAAATCTCATGGAAGCGCACCGGCGCTCACAATGATCCGCAGAGATTTGGCACTATCACGGACACCATATTCTTCTTCTCTCGTGCGGAACAATACATTTGGAATCGGCAATTCACCGAGCGCTCAGATGAGTCAATTGAGAATTCGTTTTCTTATGCGGAAAGGGCAGATGGAACAACGGTGCGCTTAAAGAAAGACCAAAGACCTGAAAGAAGCTGGCGACTTTTTCAGTCTGTTACGCTTCGCAGTCCGCATCCACGACCAAACTTGATCTATGATTTTAAAGGTTTTCATCCACATAAGAACGGATGGTCGGTGAATCGCGAGAGAATGGAACAATATGAACGCGAGAACAGGCTCATTTATCCTGAATCGAAAGACGGCGCGATTAGATTGAAAATGTATCTCGATGAATCACCGGGAATTCCAGCTCAAGACTTATGGACTGATCTCGGGAAAGTTGAAGCGATTTCCAATCAGAATCTTGATTATCCCACTCAGAAACCAGAAGCGTTGATCGAACGCGTTATTAATGCGAGCAGCAATCCGGGCGATCTCGTTGCAGATTTCTTCGGCGGCAGCGGAACAACAGCAGCAGTGGCCGAGAAGCTCGGTCGCAAGTGGATCACAACTGATCTTGGAAAGTTCGCTGTTCACACGACGCGCAAGAGACTCATTCAAGTTCAACGTGAATTGAAAGCGTCGAACAAAAACTTCCGTGCGTTTGAAGTATTGAACCTCGGCCGCTACGAGCGCCAAGCGTATCTCAACGTATCAGGTCGTCTCACCGGCAAAAAGAAAGATCAAGCGATCGCACAAAAGGAAAATGATTTTCGCGAGTTGATCTTGAAGGCGTATCGTGCCGAGCCGATTGAGAACGGAACATTTTTTCATGGTAAGAGTGGCGGACGATTGGTGGTTGTCGGGCCGATTAATTTACCAGTAGGCCGGTTGTTCGTTGAAGAAGTAATCACCGAATGCCGGAAGCGTCGTGCCACACGGGTTGACGTGTTGGCATTTGAGTTTGAAATGGGATTGTTCCCGGCGGTGCTGGACGAAGCGAAACAAAAAGGAATCGATCTTGCGCCTAAGACAATTCCGCCGGAAGTATTCGATAAACGCGCTGTGGAAAAAGGGCAAGTGAAGTTCTTTGATGTTGCATACATCGAAGTGACGCCGCGGTACGACAAGAAGGACAAACTCTCGCTTGCCGTAGAACTGAGTGACTTCTCTGTTTACTACTCGCAGGGCCTCGTTGATTCTATCGCCGCTGAAATGAAAGAAGGAAAGAGCGAAGTGGTCTGTAAGCAAGGCGCGCTGGTCAAATTGAGCAAAGACAAAAACGGCATCGTCAAAGAAGAAAAACTCACAAAGCACTGGACCGACTGGGTAGATTATTGGGCTGTCGATTTCAACTACGAGAGCCGAAAGGAAATCATCAAAGTCGCAAAGAACTTCGGCGTCGATGACGTACTCCCCGGCATGGCCGATCCCGGCGAGTTCATCGAGTTCGAAGAGCAATGGACCGGCGCCTACATCTTCGAGAACCAATGGCAGAGCTTCCGCACACGCAAGGATCGCAACCTCGAGCTCACCTCAGCGCGCCACACTTACCCCGCGAAGGGCCGCTACACAATTGCGGTGAAGGTGATTGATATTTTCGGGAATGATACGATGACACTGGTAGCTGTGGGGATAGGGTGAGAGAATGGACGCTAAAGGCACACAGCTCAGCAATCCATACTCCACAGGTGGAGGAGGAAATAACTTTGAAACAGAAGTTCAAACGGCATTCGTTGTATTAATGCTGACGGGTGGAGTTGCACCGTGCGTTCCCTCTTGGCCCATTGTGAAAATCAAGCTTCAAGGAAAAAATGCCTCTTTTCAAACTGATGATTTCATTGCCTTTGTCGAAAACAGACAGTCGAAGCAAGGCGCAAAATTATTGGCTCAGATCAAGCATTCCTTAAGCATCACAGAAAGTGATATTGTATTTGGTCAAGTTGTTCAGGCCGCATGGCTTGATTTTCAAAATCCCGCCATCTTTGATAAGGACTCCGACGCTTTAGCTTTAATCACAGGCCCCCTTAGTCGTTACGATGTTGAGAATGCCAGAACTATACTCTGGTGGGCTCGACACACTGACAGCCCACAAGAATTTTTTGACAATGTAAACCTCGGCAATTTCTCAAGTGAAACAAAGAAGACCAAACTGAGGGCGTTCCGATTTCACTTGAAGAATGCGAATGGAAATCAAGATGTTGATGACGATAGAACTTGGGCGTTTTTAAGGTGCTTCCATCTTCTCGGATATGATCTTGACTTCAAGTCTGGCGTGACTCTATCCATTCTTGAATCGCATCTTCAACAGGTTTCTGATTACGAGGTCAAAGGCTTGTGGGCTTTGGTGAAGCGAGAAGTCGCATTTGCCAATCAAGATGCTGGCACAATCACATATGATTCTTTTTCACCTGAGATTCGGGCACATTTTAAGAGACGCATTGATCAGCCTGAAGTCTTTGTCGAACCCTCAGCGCAAGTGGCGCCAGCACAACCCATGAACTCACAAAATCTTTTAGATGCAGCGCAGGAGAATGCAGTGGTTCCTGCACTATTGATTGGGGAGTGGGATGAAAACACAACAGGCGATTTGGAGTCAATCGACAAGCTAATCAGCGACAATGAGTAATTCCAGAGAAAAATGGAAATCCACTATGCGAGACATCCTTCTTTTGGAAGGGTCTCCGCTTGTGAAACACGACAGTCGGTGGCAAGTCAACAACCGACGAGATGCTTGGGTAGCATATGGCCGCAGAATATTTGACTCTCATTTAGACAAGTTCAAAGAAATAGCCATTGCAGTGCTATCCGAACCTGATCCTAAGTTCGAGTTAGGATTGGAACTGCGGTTTGCTGCTGCACTACACGATAAGGTGTTGGCGCATTCTACCCACTTAAGAAAGGGGATTGCTGAAACATTAGCTCTCTTGGGTTGTTATCCAAGTATTCTTTTGTCGTGCTCTCAAGGCAAGGCTGAATCCATTGCAAATGCAGTTGTCCGTGAGGTTTTAGGAAATTCAAGTTGGGTAGTGTGGGCAAGTCTTGACAGACTCTTACCAACTATCGCCGAAGCTTCACCCGAAAGTTTTTTGTATTCTGTTGAAACTGGATTGCGTGAGAAGCCCAGTCCTTTCTTAGCAATTTTCGATCAAGAGAGTGGTGACGTCACCGGGTGGAACTATATGTCTGGTATTCTTTGGGCGCTTGAATCACTTGCTTGGAGTCCTAACCACTTGACCCGTGTGATTAGTTTACTTGGGGATTTGGCAGAGATGGACCCGGGCGGAAGGTGGGCGAATCGGCCTGTCAATACAATTACGGAAATTCTCTTGCCGTGGCATCCTCAAACCTGTGCTGACACGACCTTAAGGGCCTCTGCTGTGAAAGTGCTGCTTGAAGAACATCCAATTATCGGTTGGAAGGTATTGATCACCTTATTGCCGAACGTTCACTCAACGACATCGGGTACCTCCAAGCCAGAATGGCGGTCCTACTTACCGATAGATTGGCCTACCCAAGTAACACAGGAAGAATTCTGGAAGCAATCCAACTATTATTCTGATCTTGCCGTCACGGTTTCTTTTCTCGACATGGCGAAGACTCAAGAGTTGATAGGCCACATGAGCTCACTCGGGCAATTATCTTGCATGAAATTTCTCTCACATCTTCATTCTGTCGAAATGATGAGTCAAGAGGAAAGTGTAAAATTTCCCATTTGGGAGTCCCTCGTTGACCTCGTTGCAAAGCATCGGAAATACAGCGATGCCTTGTGGGCTCTTCCCTCTGGCATGGTAGACAAAGTTGAAGAAGTTGCGGCGGCACTCGCCCCAAAATCACAACGGTTAGTCTTTCACCGACTTTTCAGTGAGCAAGACTATAGACTTTACGAAGACCGAAATTTCACAACGGAGGTTTCAGGCAAGCTGGTTCAACAACGGTTGTCCGCTGTGAAAGAAATTCTTTCAACCACGCTATTGTCCGGTGTCTTGGAATTTGCGCAGGAGGTTGAGTTTCCCCAAAAGGTTGGTGAAGCACTTGGGGGACTGGAAGACCTTACTGAGAATGACCTGCTTCCAGAATACTTAACTACGAAGATTGCCGCCCTATCTCAGTTTATTCAGGGTTATGTTCTATCAAGATTTCATAAGGGAGAATGGGATTGGATAGACAAAACCGTAAGTACAGTTTGGACAATCGAGCAACGAGCACGATTTCTTTCGTTCCTGCCATTCAGGCATGAGACTTGGGATAGAGCTGGAGCTTTACTTGGTGAAGAAGTCTCTGAGTATTGGAAAATCGCTCCTGCATACCCGGCGAACAGCAATGATTTATTGAAAGCTTCAGAACTTCTTATGGAACACAAACGGCCTCGTGCTGCCGTTTCGGTTCTACAAATGGTGATTTACGAAAAACAAATTTTCCCCGCAGAACTTGCACTTAGGGCATTGGAAGAGAGTATCGAATCCTTGGAATTGTTGAATCGATTGGATTCCTTCGCTGTTCAGGATATAATAAAATGGCTCCAACTCGATGAAAACACAGATGTCTCGAGACTTGCAAACATTGAATGGGCTTATCTTCCGTTGCTCAATCGTCTTGGTGGAGGTGCTCCTTTAACATTGGAGTACGTTATGAGTGAAGATCCAAACTACTACTGCGATATACTTGGATTGGTGTATCGGTCGGACAAAGTTGCCCCTTCAGACTCTGCACCCACAGACGCCCAGAAAATCGCAGCACAGAATGCTCTTCGCTTGCTTATTAATTGGGAAATACCGCCTGGAAGCAAACGCGACAATTCCTTTGATGGCGCTGCGCTCCACAAGTGGATTGCAGATGTCAAGGTGATAGCGGCAGAGTCCGGTCATCTTCGAGTAGCATTAAATTATGCCGGAAAAGTGCTGGCTTACGCACCAGCCGATCCCAATGGACTATGGCTTCACAGGAGTGTGGCTACCGTGCTTAACGACCGAGATGCAGATGAGTTACGAAATTCTTTCATCGGCCAGTTATATACAAAGAGAGGAACATTCATTCAGACGCACGGTGAAGATGAGCGCATTCTTGCCAAAGACTTTGCCGCCAAAGCCGATGCGCTTGACGTTCAGAGTTATCATAGAGTTGCCACGGTCGTGCGAAAACTTGCCAAAGGATATGAACGTCAGGCCGAAATAGATGCAAAACAAGGTTCGGACGAAGCCTGACGCGTACTACCAAAATCAGCATTTGACTATACAGACTTTGCGCTTCTTCGCACATGCCGTCAGTATGTTTCCCCGAACTTGTTGCGGATTTGTTGCGTTCGCATTTCCCCCAATAGCGCAACTTATTGCAGTGTATAGATATCCTCCCTCCCTTGCATAAAACGGGGCGCAATTTACAAAATTGTGGAGTGGGGCTCCATCGTTCCCAAACGTGTTCTTAGACGGTGTTCCCCTCCGAGAAATCGCTTAAGTGACCGTCCAAAAGACCAAACACAGAGGTCGTGTGGATAATTTACGCCCTTCTTCGCCATCAGAAACGTCACTAAGTTTTGGGACTCATGACTCTGGAAAGATTCCCGTTCGGCCTTTCTTGTCTGTGTCCGCACATTATCGCGGCGACGGCGTTCCTCTGTGTGCTGATTAGTCCCGTCTTTGCACAGCAACGCGATTCCTCCTGGGGCGTCGGCCCAGACATCACCCCCGTGCAAGACGAGAACAAATCCATCGAGCTCGCTCCCAGCTTTGCCCCGTCCAACAGAGTGTTCCTATTGCCAACCGCCAATCCCATCGGCGCGGGAAAGGGTTTCATCAGCGACAATGAATTAATGTTTCTCTACGGCGGCGTCGGCATCGGGGACTATGTTTCGCTCACGGCGGGAATGTCGACGCTCCCCGTGGTAAATCTTGCTTCACAGCTCATCACATCGCAACTGAAAATCAGTCTCGCTGAAACCGGCGCGGCCAACGTTGCCATTGGGGTAAGCGCTTCATGGCTGACGTCGCAATATTTTTTCTCCCACGTATTTGTGAATACGACATTCTTGTATGACACAATGTTTTGGGTCACGGGCATGGCGTTCTACCGCATGACCGGCCCGGACATTGTTGATATAAGCTTCGGAAAATACGGGAGCTTCTCGTTTCCCTACCAGAATTCGTTCGGCGTTGCTGTTGGGCTGGAAGCGCGGCCTTCGAAGCGAACGGACATGCGCTTCATTGGTGAAGTCTGGATCGCTCCGGGGGCGGCATTCATGGGAGGAGTCAGGTTTGGCAACGACGTGATGGAAGAGACGTTCGGTTTCGTGCTCCCCTTCATCCCCGTGATCAGCACCTCGTTCCATTGGTGAAGCCTCACCACTTCAACCCAAACCACGCAACGTTGGGATACAACCGCACGGCCGGCGCGGGGAAATGGTAATAGTTCAAAAAATGTTTCACCGTCTTCAGCCACTCCGCTTCGCCAGGTAACGCTTCGAGATTCCAATCCAGAGAAAGATACAACTCGTGTTTCCCCATTGAGGGATCTGGAACAAGATTCCGTACTCCATGACCGATGGCGATGTTGATCAATCGGGGATAACCGGCGCGCAGATCTTCCGGAAGAAGATCATGCACGTTGATCGTCAACCAGTGAAACGTGCTTTCGTAATCGTCGATGATGGCGCTGTAGTAACCCGATCTATACAGCGACGAAGGATGGAAGCTGATCTGCCAATTGAAGTTTCGCAACACGGGCCAGTGATCCTGCGCGATGGGATATGCCGCGCCGAGCACATCGGCGGTGAAGTCGCCAAAACTGAAACCATATTGCTGCGAGAATCCATCGCGCACTTCAATGTATGTTTGATACAACAGCCCCAGTCCCGCGGCGTAATACAGCGAAGACATCGAATCAATGCCGGACCACATGAACGCCCGGCGATACACGTCCGTCACCAAATAGGGAAAATAAAAATGGCCGAACTTGTCCGCCCCCAGCGCGTATTTCCAATCTTCCTGAAAATTGAAATGAAACGGCACGCGCGTCCCCTTCCACCAAATGTTGTTCAGCAACACGTGACCAACTACGAAGCCGCCAAGGGTGGGAACGGCGACGATGGAAAAGCGGAGAGGGTCAAAGGATGTAGTCGAGTCAGGCTGTGTGTTTCCTCGCGCTATCATTGGGCTTAATCCGATCACCAATACTACCACCCACCGCTGAAACAGCAGGGATGATTGATGAGGGATGAGAGATGACCGTGCAGTATGTGATCGGTTGAGTCGCGCAGACATCGCATCTTGGCCCATGGTTCCTGTGGTTCGATTGCACGATTGAAACAGCAGGGATAATTGATGAGGGATGAGGGATGACCGTGCAGTATGTGATCGGTTGAGTCGCGCAGACATCGCATCTTGGCCCATGGTTCCTGTGGTTCGATTGCACGATTGAAACAGCAGGGATAATTGATGAGGGATGAGGGATGACCGTGCAGTATGTGATCGGTTGAGTCGCGCAGACATCGCATCTTGGCCCATGGTTCCTGTGGTTCGATTGCACGATTGAAACAGCAGGGATGATTGATGAGGGATGAGAGATGAATGGCGGGAATGCATGGTATCGAGTAGAGTGCGCCGGTGATCACGGCATATTGGTTTGTCGTTTCGACTGCTCGATTCGGGCTTTGACGCTCTTGATGCTTGCGACATGAATACGGATCAATTGATCAACTTCGGAATCCAGCTCTGTCAGACGGGTGGGGGCAACTATTTTTGCTTTCTTCAAGATTGCGAGCCAATATCCTGTCTCCTCTAACTCCTGCAGCCCTCCTTCAAGTTTGCTCACTAGATCAGCATTTGACTTTGCCCGCCGCGCTTCTGCGTAATGAGCACCGACTGATGTGCCACATCGAACAACCTGCTTGCCAATAACGCGTGCTTCATTTTGCTTCGGTAGGTTCGTGATCAGGTGTATGATGCTGACTGAAAAATCCATCAGTCTTTCAAACAAGGCATCGCTTTTTTCGTTCATGGCATGAAAAAGTACAGTGGTGTAAAGTGGTGCTGAATTGCATTGCCGACATCACCAAGAACAATCAATGTTCTTGGATCCATTTGCAAAACTAGCAATTCGCATGATTCATCCCTCATCCCTCAATTTTTCTGTCGTTTCCTAAATCACTAATTCGAGAGCTCCTTCGCTGCCATTACTTGTCCCCCTCACCCACCGGCGTCTCCACCCGTACGTACACCGTGCGCGAAAAGTATCGTCCTTCCGGCAGCGCGTTGTCGAACAACAATTCCATGTCGCCCCGCCCCGCGTCGTGGATGTGGGCTGGATGGGCGTGTGCCGCGATGTGATCGGCCACGGCACGCGCGCGATCTTCCGAGAGTGATTTGTTGTGTTCCGCCTCACCTGTACGGTCCGTAAATCCGATCACTTCGACATCCGATGTCGGCTGCACTGCCTTTTCAACCATCGAGAGAATGGCTTCCGCCTGTGTTGACAGTTTCGACTGATCAAAATCAAACAGGAACAGGCTGAATTTGTCGATGCGCTTGTCTGCGATGCGCTGCTCGCGCTTCTTACGCAATGTCAACGCCTTCAACTGGATCTGCGCTTCAGTGCGGCTCTCCGTCCCGGCGGAATCAACCACCGTGAGTGAAAAATGCACCGGCTCTTCGCCGTGGATCAACGTATCGGCGAGTTTCGAGAGTATCCAATCGAACGTCGTCGGGATCTTTCCAACCCCTTCCGTGTGTGCGATCACCTTGCCGTTTTCGATCGCTTCAGCGTGCCAGTGGTCGATGAGATCGGGATGCTCGGACCGCATATACATCCGAATGCGCGGCGGCGTAGACGTGCGTTCCAACCCCGACAACGTGATCGGCGACAGCACGGCGGGATCATCGCATTGCAATTCCGCCCTGCGGTTCTCCTCTGCGCCGAACGATGTGCCGGCGCGCGATGGTTCATCCGGCAAATTTCTGGCATTGACAAAGATGCGGGCAGAATCGATTTTCCACACGGTGGTCATGTATTGATACACGGCATCAGCGCGGGCCTTTGAAAGCGCCAGGTTGCCCGTTTCAGTCCCTTCGTTGCTGTTGCATCCGATGATGCGGAGCTTCGCCGTTTCATGTTCCACCATCCTGCGACCGAGAATATTCAACGTGTTGGCGTACAGCTCCATTGTGCCCGACCCGATCATGCCGGTGTCCGTATACGTTGCCGCTACGTCGGGCGTCAAGCGCACATAGCGCTTCGGGATTTCCGCACTGTTGTCGTCGAAAAAAATGTAATTCAACACCGGTTGCAGATCGGTGGAGATGAACTCTTCCACCTTCAATGTCGGATGCGGCGTCTGGTCCCCGTCGGGCATGATCCCCATCACTTGTATGCTCGCGGTCGCCGTGGGCAATTGGCCGGTGCGTTCGTTGGCGTTGATCTGCGCGGCGCTTTGATCGATGATCGGCTCGGCAAACGCCTCGTCGCGGAACATCGAAGTAATGTCCCCCTTCAGTGCAACGGAAAATCTCAATGCAACGATCGTCCAGCTCGGCGAATTCACCACGTTGGTGAATCCAAGAACATTGGTGATCTCCGGCGCGAGAAACATTTCTTTGGAGACGGGAACATCGTACCCGACACCGAGACACATGCCATATTGAAAACGCTGCACGCCTGTGATCATGCCATCCGCCAACACACGGTCCTGGCGGTTATTCGATGTGAAATATGCGTTGCTCGGCGAAATGATCGACTCGGATTGATGAAATCGATTGTTGATGATGAACCCGAGCGACGCGCCCCCAAGAAAAAAAAGATTGTTGCGCTTGAACGGCATCCATTTCAACGGGACATCGAGCGAGAATTGGCGAAGCGTCATCGCCTTGTCGAACTCCGCATCGATCTCGGTCGGGACGCCGTTGGAAAGGACCGCGTTGTCCGTATGAGTGACCGTGAATGTTCCGCTGCGATTGTCCCAATACAATCGGGGAGCAATATTGAGTTTCTTGCTGAGCGGATATTCAAACGTCACGCCGAACGACGGTTTCCATCCGCTGCCGCTTGCAAACACACCGCACTGATCGGTAAACGGAGGGGGGAAAATATTGAACGACCCGGAATAAAAATTTCCCTGATAACCGATGAACCCGCCGGCGAGGATGCGCTGTTTGGAAAGAACGGGTTGCGCGAAGGAACGGGAACCGACGAGGAGAAGAAGCAGTGCGATTACAGCCGACAAAATTGAATCGCGCGAGAATGAACGTTCACGGAAACGCATATGCGGTGGGCGGTGCGATAGAATAGAATCGTTGCAACGGCGAACGGGAATGCGTGCGGGAAATCGCCGCGCGCCGCGGCGTTGCACACTGCGCCGATGTCTACCGCACAACCTCCACCCGTTGCATTTCGCGGAACCGCCCGGCCTGCAGCACAAGCGTGTATGCTCCCGGGGCAACACTGCCCGCATGCAGCACTGAGACGTACTGGCCCGGCTGGTGTTCGCCATCAGCGAAGACGATTACGTCGCGGCCAAGCATATCGATCAACGAACAATGAACCGGTCCGATGGCGGGAACATGAAATGCGATGAGCGCATCACCCGAAAGCGGATTGGGAGCAATCGATGTAAGAGACACTTTCGCGCCGACACCAATCAACCCGGTCGAGTCGCCGCAGAACTGCGTAATCTGGACAAGTCCATGTTGAACAATCGACGTCACCGCGTTACTGTCGCCATAATTGTCGATATACTTCGCGCCGCCAAACGTGAGTGGAGTTTCCAGGGCGTCTCCCATCATCACCAGCATGTCGATGTCGTACAACACGCCCCGACCGCGCAATGTCGAAGCCCCGTTTGCCGACGCAGTGACTGACGCTATGCCGGCGGAGTATTTCATGACCGGAACAAACGGCATGTTGCTCCACGACGTGTCGACATGGATTGCAAGCGGATACAGCATGGTTGAATCAAAACCAAGGAGAATGCGGTACCGCGTGATGTCGGCGTCATCAAGCGAATCCAGCAACCGCACCGGAACGGTGATCGTGTCACCGATGCGCGCACGAATCGTGTCGGTCTTCGTCGCAACCAGATAGGAGCCGGGGCGCGCATTGCCCCAGAGATCCGCGATGGTGTCGGGAGCTCGGCCGTCATTGTTGACGATCAGGATTGCATGTTTCACACCGGTGTCGCGGGGGATGAAGCTGACAAGTTCAGGATGAAATTCTCCCGGCTTCAATGTCAATTCGCTGCTTGCCCGGGCATAAGCAAAATCACCGGGATTGGGCCCACTCAACATGTATCCAGTGACGACCGCCGGCACTGGGCCGATGTTTGTCGTCTGCAAAATGCTGTCGCGTTGTTTGCCGACTTTCACGCGGCCATAATCAACATAGTTCGGAGCGATCTTCACCGCGGCATATGCGCCGTTCCCCTTGAGAACAACAATCTGTTGCAATTCTTTTTTTCCGGTTTCGTTCCAATCGAGCAACGCATATTTCACACCGGCACTTGTCGGCGCAAACGTTACTCCGACCTGCGCCGTATCGCCTGGAACAAGTGTTGTTCCGGGAGTAAACCAGGGGAAAACAAAATCAGCGATGTTCAATCCGTCAATGTGATATCTGTCGACCGCTGCCGCGACAAACCCAACACTCTTTGCAACGATCAGCGAATCGTATTTGCTTCCAACTTTCACAAGGCCATAATCTATCGTGTCCCGAGGACCTCCCATCGCCGCCATTACTCCTTCGCCGATAAGATCGACACTTGCATAAAATCCCGATGTGCCGCTTGTTGCAATCGTTGCGTGTTTGATGCCGACCGACGTTGGCACGAACCGGGCAATAACGACTTGGGTCGCTCCCGCTTTCAGCGTGAACTTTCCGACGGGAGCAACAACGCTCCACATCGCGCGATCGGGCCCGGTGAACGCAAGACCGTCAAAGGCCGCATCCCGTACGCCGACGTTGGTCAATGTGAACAGGGAATCTTTTGCAGTGCTGACCAGCACTCTCCGGTAATCCAGAAGTTGGTCGTTGGCCGATACGCCGACCATTGTGCCGACACCATGGACGGTGATGGTCGGCCGTTCAACGGCGTTACTCGAGAACCGAACCGTGGCCAAGCCTCGGAGACCATGGTCGGACGGACAAAATTTTATGTGGACAGAATGTGAATCACCGGGCGCAATCGTGAACGGCGGCTTCCCCCCCGTCACGGTGAAATCGCCGGCATTGGAATCTGCCAGCCACAGTGACCAGACCGTGATCGGCGCGTTGCCTCGATTGCCAAACACAACGACGGAATCCTTGCATGAATCGGTCGAGACTCCCCCAAAGTTGATGTCGCTTGTCGTCACCAACAATCCGTTCAACACACGGAACGCCGAACCGCCAGTGTTTGCATACGAATCCGCGCGACCATATCCGTAGACATAAATTCCAAAGGGCTTGTTTGCTTCAACGTGGTGCGAGCCTTGGGAATCGCGAACCTGCGCATACGAGTATCCCGATCCTGGAATAGACGTGAACGGTTGCGCAATGGGTTGATTGTCCATCATCAACGTCGGCACCGCGGCGTCGGGAATGACAATATTCACGTAGCTGAAGAGAAACGCGGTATCGATACAATTCGCGAACGTGTAATTGTCCATGAACTGCTGGGTAGGCGGAATGATCATCATCGCCGGATCCCATGGCACATATTCGGCGCCGCCAAAGTTGCCATTGGTATCGGTTGCCGAAATAGCGTACTGTGCGAGCAACACGGGATTCGTGGTTTGCACCTGGACCGGCTGTTCGGAGGTGAATTCGTAAAAGCTTCCCGCCTGAATCGTCGCGACAACAGTTCCATCAAGTGAAATGACGGTGCTGTCCACCGGCGCAACGATTCGGAAATAATCGTACATC
>Ga0207143_1042_pt1 | contig 20090 bp, 14 predicted proteins | sample Alteio_BWMinHeat_3_FD_153566 | JGI IMG/M metagenome (GOLD analysis project Ga0207143, IMG submission 153566) | Enriched cells from forest soil in Barre Woods Harvard Forest LTER site, Petersham, Massachusetts, United States -... | ecosystem: Environmental > Terrestrial > Soil > Temperate forest >... | reverse complement strand
TCCAAAAATCTATACCCTAAATTGGCAACATGTTATTGCTCTGCCGAGTGATAGCATGCTCTTAATGCCAGGTGACATCGTTTACGTAGCTGCAACTCCTATCACCGAATGGAATCGATTTGTGACGCAGCTATTACCAACTTTTATAGGGCTTGACTTAGTATCAAAAGGTATCAAAGGCATTGGAGTTGTTGTTCCATGAAGCGAAACACTTTACCTTTCATCATCACGTGGGCTGACCTGCTCTATGTATGGCGAAAATATAAACGTTGGATGAAAGCGGCCTTTGTCGTCTCTGCTTGCGCCAGTCTATTAACCATCCTTTTTATTCCCATTCGACATACGGCTAAAGCTCTTTTCCGCGAGGGATCATCTCCCAATAATTTGACGGGCGCCTCCCTACCTTCTCTCTTTCTCTCCTCGATTACTTCTGTCAGCTCGAGTAATGGCATCATTGTGATGCAATCAGAACAGGTTCTTCTTAGGGCTATTCAGAAACTGGGTCTGCAAGCCAGTGTGAAAAAAAATGAAATGGTGGCTTTTCTCCAAAATATCTACAGGAATGGTTGTTTTTATTATGGGAAGGATCTGGCTGAAGAAGAGACATTGAGCTTTAGTAATGTTTGTTACAATAAGAGAATACCTTTACATCTCTCTCTTACTTTTAGCGATAGGCAGCATTTTTTAATCCAAAATGAGGGGGGAGCGATTTTAGGTAATGGTTCTGTAGGAGAAAATATCGCATGTCCCGATGTAACTTTTGTCTTATCCAAAGTCCCGACGGATCTCAAGATTGGTAAAGCTTATCTTATCCAAATTGATCCGTGGGAAAATATCCTCGCAAGTGTGCGGCAGCAATTGGAAATCCGCCCTGAAAAGCTCGATAAGTCATTAATGAATCTTTTTTATACACATCGCAGCCGCTCTATGGCAACGCAGGTGCTCGATACTATTATAGATTCCTATTTGAGCTATCTTCAGGATGAAAATGATAAAATCGCTGATAAACAATTAGCCTTCTTAAATGAACGGCAAGAACAGTTTGTCGATAAATTTGAAAAGGAATTGGACGATTATCTCGTATGCCTGAAAGGCAATATTGAGAGCCACGGCTTTTTTGAAGTTACTCAAGAAGTTCAAAGCTTAGCAGTGCCTCAACAGGAATTGAAGAGCGAATTACTCGAGCTCGATAATTTGTTCGATAGACTAAAAAAAGTCCAATCTTCCTATGCTGCAGTTTCCAAAGGTGAGCCGGGTAGCGATCTCTTCCACGTGATTCCTGCTTCTCAATCTTCTCTTCTCCAAAAAGAAGACTATCGGTCAGAACAATTCGCCGGTATCGATTTGCCCACGGCCAAACAATTACATATCGATTATCAAAAAGAATTAGATACGCATCAAGAAAAGATCGAGACACTTTCTTTTTTACTGGGACGCTTACCTGAAAGGGATTTTGACCTAGATGCTCTTGGATCTTTAGGAATCGATTCTGTCACTGCCGATCTAATCAAAAGTGCTAGTGATCTTGCCCTAAGAGCACAAGATGTTCTCAATCAAAGTCCTAAAGATCTGCAAAGAATCGAAGAGTCTTTAGCTGCACAAAAAAGTTTTATCGGACAGCATTTAAGTCAATCTCTTCAGCTGCACAAACAGAATGCTCGCATTGCCCAAAATAAACTCGCTCGTTTGCGTGATGTGATGATGTCGCTCATTACCTCAGAAAAGATAGTAATTCATAAAAAACTGCGCGAATTCCAACAACAACTTAGTCAATTACCTGCGCGCTGGAAGATGGAAGAGCAGCGAAAGATGAAGCGCGAAGCTCTTGGTAAGATGGTTGAAGGGATAACACAGATTATGGAAGGGAGAACCCTCGAATGCCGCCTGAAAGAGCTCAATAGTAAAGTTATCGATAGCGCTCATTGTCCTTTGCATCCCAAAAAGACCCCTTTTTTGGTTCTACTCTCTATTTTTTTATGTTCCGGAGTGGGAATCGTCTATTTTTTCTTTTTTTGCCGATCGCTTCTGACTGGTTTTCCTCTTTCAGAATCGACAGCACGCGCATTGGAATTGGCTACAGGTGGGACTATCGGTCAATTTTCCGATACGCCTTTTCAAGAGCTATCAAAACGTGACACCAGTGTGCTCCGTTCTTTAGCCAACTTCATCCAAGAAAAAAAGAAGAAAAATACAGGGATTGTCGTTGCCCTAACCGGAGCCAAACGCCCTATTTTCGTTCATAATCTGGCACGATTGTTAAATTTTCGTGACGCACGTGTATTGATTGTTGATGCTTCATTAGCTGCAGATCCCTCTTCGCAAAATGAAGATACTCTTTCCGATTATCTTATGGAAAAAAACGAGACCTGGCAGCCACAAAAAAATGCAGAATTTGATTTTCTTTCTTGTGGAATTGCGGGCAACTTTTCCACGGAACTCCTCTATAAAAATAGATTTTCCCAACTGCTGCTCAGTGCAAAAAATGAATATGATATTGTTCTGCTGGTTTGTTCCACTACGATCTGTTCAAATGCATGGAGTCGACTTTTCCGAGAAGTAGATGGATTAATCTTGACTCTACAAGAGGAAACTCTTGAACAACTAGAGAATACCGGATTTATTGACCGCTTCCAAGCTTCTGATTCTTCTATTATTGTTTTTCAAGAAACTGTTGGCTACTAATACAAATTCTCTCAATAATAAGCTCTTGACAACGTTGATCTTGGTATAAACCATGGAAAAGATTCGAATCGGAATTATTTTTGGTGGTAAATCCGCCGAACATGAAATTTCACTTCTATCAGCTAAGAATGTTATCGCTGCGTTAGACAAAAATAAATACGACATCACGTTAATTGGTATTGATAAGCAGGGACATTGGCATCTTTGCGACGAAGCGCAATACTTACTCAATCATCATGATCCCAAACAGATCACGATATATGGAATGCAAGAAGAAGTAAGCTTAGTCGCCAAAAATGCCACCCCTCACCTTGTCAGCTTGACAGGGGAAATGACCAAACGCCTTGATGTGATTTTCCCTGTTTTACATGGAACCTATGGAGAAGATGGGACAGTACAAGGGCTCCTCAAGTTAATGGGGATTCCTTTTGCTGGAGCTGGGGTACTTGGATCAGCTATAGGAATGGACAAAGATATCATGAAACGGTTACTGCGTGATGCCGGCGTTCCTCTTGCAAAGTTTGTAACGATCAATAAAGAAAACCGACCAAAGTGGTCCTATGATGCTATTAAAAATGAATTAGGCATGCCCTTATTTGTTAAGCCCGCCAATCTCGGTTCTTCGGTTGGTGTTTCCAAAGTTAAAAACAGCGAAGATTGGGAAAATGCTTTGGAGCTTGCCTTTTCTTATGACAATAAAATTGTTGTAGAAGAGTTCATCGATGGTCGAGAGCTGGAGTGTGGGGTTATTGGCAATGAAGATCTTCTTGCGTCTCTACCAGGTGAAGTGGTGGTGCATGCTCATGATTTTTATACTTATGATGCCAAGTATTGTGTAGATACAGGAATTTCTTTCATTGTTCCGGCCGATTTAACTGAGGAAGAAGTTACACGTTTTCAAGAAGCATCTATCCATGCTTATAGAGTCTTATGTTGCGAAGGATTCGCTCGTATTGATGGCTTCTTACATGCAGATGGACGTGTTATCATCAACGAAATCAACACAATTCCAGGATTCACAAATAGTAGCCTCTTCCCCAGGCTCTGGCAAGCAAGTGGTATGAGTTATTCGGAGCTTGTCGATCGCATTATCATGTTAGCCTTGAAGCGACATGATGATGAAAAACATTTGAAGACAACTTTTTCCTAATAGGGTTTGTGCACCCAATAAGAATGAGTATTCGATCGCTCCTGCTTTTTTTGTCTACATTGACTCTACTCATTGGAGAGAAGGGGCATTGTGTAAAGGGGACGGATCTCTATCCATCAATCTCTGTCGAAAATAATCCTTGGTTTACAGGCCCTCTTCTTTCGCCCTCAGGTTATGTGATTTCCTATGGCTATTGCAATTTTGAACCTTACGTATTAGCCACAGATACCTATGCTATTTACAACAGACATTGGAGACCAGAGTCAATACCTTCTTCTTGGGATGTCACTTCTCTTGACCCTCTATGGATTGGATTTGCTGAAAAGTTCGATTTTTTTATTTTCCCCCAATTTAACTGGGGAGAAGTGCAAGGTCACTCCGCTACGCGTTTTGGTGATTTAGCCTTAGGGGTAGATATTCAAATCCTAGAAGAAAAGTTAGGCAAGTCACGTCCTGCTATTAAATTAGTAGCTCGAGAAACAATTCCCACAGGAAAATACCAAAAACTCAATCCAGATAAATTAGGTGCCGATATCTCGGGCGCAGGCGCTTACATCTCTTCTGTGGGTGTGGTCTTAGCGCGTCTCTTTCTTATCGAGAAAACGCATTTTCTCAGCACACGTTTCTTTTTGAATTACTCGATTCCCACAAAAGTGCATGTAAAGGGATTCAATACTTTTGGAGGGGGTTATGGGACAAATGGGTGCGTAGATCCAGGCAATTTTTTAACCACCATTGCAGGGTTCGAATATAACCTAACGCGTAACTGGGTATTCGCCTTGGATGTTCAACATATTTATACACAGAAGACTCGATTTAAGGGGTACGAGGGAATAACCGCATTTGGCAGTCCAGCCATTATAGGTGCACCCTCTTCCAATCAACTGAGTTTGGCTCCAGCGATAGAATATAACTTCAATGAATCGGTAGGAATTATCGGAGGCGTTTGGTTTTCGATTGCTGGACGCAATGCAACAGACTTTGTCTCCGCGGTTCTCGCCTTGAATTGGTTCTTTTCTTTGCGGCATCCAAGATCAAATTAAACTGATAACACTGCCATGAGCACCGGTTACCCGCTTGTCACGTCTAAACGAATAGTAATCATCGGGATTATCATACGTACAAATTTCAGCGAGCTGCATATGTTCAGGCAAAATACCAGCTTCTAAAAGTTGCTGACGACTGATTTCCCAAAGATTAAAATAATTAGGCCGGAATTGGTACTTCCATAAAGGTTCAGGAAGTTCAGTAGGGTAGTTAATAAATTCAGATCGTTCAGGGCCAAGACTCGGAGAAATGCAAACGCGAATATTTCTAGGTTGCGCTCCTACCGTTTCTCGCATTTTTTTCACGGTGGCCGCATAAATATTGAGCACATTGCCTCGCCACCCACAATGGACAGCGGCGATTGTGTTTGTCAGAGGGTCATAAAAAAAGGCGCCTTGACAATCAGCATGACGAACGAGCAATCCTTTCTGAGGCTGATTGGTAATCATCCCGTCAGATTTTTTTAACTCTTCTACGCTGGACTCAGGAAGAAAAGCAACCTGGTCAGCATGAATTTGTTCGCATAAATGGAGGGAGTCAACTCCTAGAACCTGACGAATCAATTCCTGGTTTTTCTTCCTACATGCATAAGTATCATTTTTATTCCCGCCAGCATTGAGAGAGGCAAAGGGACCTTTGCTGACACCCCCATGACGTAAAAATACACCATGTTTGAGCAGGGGGAATTCTTGTAGCAACTCGAATTCCAACCATTCGATTTTTCCAGCTTTACGACGTAACATGATGATCTAAAAAAAAGAATCGATTTTATAGGAAGAGGCAGTTGTTGTAACTACCTCTTTGTATGAGCTATTAGCGGCTTACAGGACAGCCACCTGGGTTTTTGCCTGGAGTCATGCCTCTAGCAGTTTGTTCGACAGCCATGTCAGGTGTCATTCTTACACCGTTGTTCATTGTGCCAGACATTTGCATAGCACTCGCGCGCTGCGAAGGGGTAAATTGGTTACAGAAGGTTGTTCTGTTCGATGCGTTGAGTTGTAGAGCAAAACTTTTTTGATCGGCAGGCAAAGAATCGCAATTATTCCCCATCATCATTTGCTCATTTTGAGCAGTAGCATTGTCTTCTACGCGCGCGTCCATTTTACTTTCTGGCTGCGCAGTTTGATTAGCGCACAAATTAGCAGCAAAAAGTGTAATGACAGCAGTAAAAAGGGTATTTTTCATAGTTTCTCCTCTTTATTCAAACTGAAAAATTTATAAAACAATAGGTCCAATTGTAATCCTATTCAGCTAATGATTTTTTGTCGAATCTATAGTTATTCTAGAAGATGGTGAATGAATTGGAATTAATTATCATCTTGAAGGTTTAAAAGATGAGAAACTTAGTTTGGTAAAGACATACATGAATTGAGGAGTTGGAAATTTCCAAATTTTATAGGGATGGCAAAAAATTTTTTAAAATTATTCTTGTCTCAACCGAAAAAGGTTGAGAAAAAAACAAATTTAACAGATTCATAAATGTAATATCTTTAGAGCGCAAATATATGGCAGAAAGACCTATTGAATGCAGCCAATGCACGCGTTCTATTGCTATAAAATACACGGAAGTCACGGGTGAGAGTACCACACAAACAGAGATGTGCAATCAGTGTCCCATTTTTCAGATGAAAATTCATGGGCAAACTTCTGCAGAAGTTCCACAAGGATTTGCAGGGAGTGACGCAGGTATTTGTTGTGGAAGATGTGGAACAACAATGCTTGCTGTGCGTACGGGAAGCCCTCTTGGATGTAGTGAGTGCTATGAGGTATTTGAAGATATGCTCTCCAATGAAATTGTGATTCAAGGATATATACCTATACGTCTTCGCAAAGTCATAGAGGGAAATAAGAAACAACCCCTTCATGCTGGGAAGACTCCAGAGCAGGTTGCGGAAATCGCCTCTTTAAATCGCATCGTTAACTTAAACGAAGCTCTTAAAGAAGCTCTGAAAGGGGAAAATTACGAACAAGCAGCTTGGCTGCGTGATCAAATAAAAGCGCTTACAGAAAAATCCCGTCATGACGAAGGAAAATCCTAAGCCTGTTGCTTCTTTCATCCAAAATAAATCTTGGGAAGAGAAGAGTCATCCCATTTGGGCTGTAACTTCTTTTAATCTCAAACGCAATATCGCCCGTTTTAATTTTCCATCACGCTTATCGAAAGAGGAAATGAATCGACTCATCCCTCTTCTGACCGATGCTTTTGTGCGTGTTTTAGGTAAAGAAACCATGTTGTTCTTTCCTACAGAAGAATTAACGCTTCAGGATAAAGAATTTCTTTACGAACATTTTCTATGTGAGGAGAGTTTCCAAAATGCGGGAGCAGGCCAAGGTGTGGTTATAACGGCAACAGGGAGTTTCCTCGCTCTCTTTAATATTGACGATCATATCAACTTACAATGGTTAGATTGCAAAGCGGCTTGGGAAGACACGTGGAATCTACTCGCCAAGTTAGAAAAAGAGATTGGAGATGTATTGGCTTATGCCTTCTCGCCAAAATTTGGGTATTTAACGTCTAGGGTTGAAAATTGTGGAACTGCTTTAAAAGTATGTGCCTACCTCCATTTGCCTGCATTAAGTCATGGAGGGAAGTTACCACCCCTTTTACATAGCCTAGACGACGTTCGCGCAACCGGAATGGAGGGGACGAAAGATCATTTATTAGCGGATTTTATCCTACTCAAAAATGCTGTTAATCTTGGAGTTTCGGAACAAGAGATTTTACGTTCCGTACATTTGGCTGCAACTAAGCTCATAGGCGCTGAGCGCGCGGAAAGGTCTAGATTAGCGAATGAGAGCAATGCCGAGATGAAGGATCTCATTACGCGAGCCTATGGGTTACTGGCGCATTCTTACCAGCTGAGCACGCGTGAAACTCTTTCAGCCTTAAGTATGATTAAGCTGGGGATTGATCTAGGATGGGTACAAGGTTTGACCGATCCAGAAGTGAATACTTTATTTATGGAAGTTCGCAGGGCGCATCTTCTGCACTTTCTTGGAATTTCCGGTGATGAAGAGATCCAGCATCAGCGTGCCGCATTTATGCACAAAAAGCTTAAAGATGTGCAATTGAAAGAAGCCCTACGGTAATCTTCGTAAGCCTGTAAAATTCTAGCTTAATCCATGGACTCACTCACCACTTCATTATCGCAAAGAACAGCCCTACTGCTCATGAGTGGATCAGGTACGCGATTTGGAAGCTGTACGCCTAAACAATTTCACAGACTCGCGGGAAAAAAAATCTATCTCTATACATTAGAAGCGCTTCTCTCTTCGAATTTTTTCCATGAAATCCTCTTGGTGACACATCCCGATTGGATTAAAGAAGTAGAGGTGGATTTACAGGATTATCCCATTGATTCATGTCGGATTGTTGCAGGGGGGGCTACAAGACAAGAGTCCTCTTTTCTGGGGCTTTTAGCTTGCCACCCTGGAACAAAGATTATTTTAGTGCATGATGCTGTTCGCCCTTTTGTATCAAAAGACATTCTTTATAAGAATCTACTGAAGGCAGAAGTGGTAGGTGCCGTAGATACTTGTATCAGCTCAGCTGACACCTTGGTTTACGCTCCTGAAAAGAATCATATTGCGAAAATTCCCCCGCGTGCAGATTTTTTTCGTGGTCAGACACCGCAAACTTTTCAGTATTCGATTCTTCATCAAGCACATTTACACGCAAAGTCGCACCAACTTGAGGGGATTTCCGATGATTGTCGTCTTGTATGCGAGATAGGTGCTCCTGTAGCAATCGTTGAAGGGGCCGATGAAAATATCAAGATCACAACAGAACTCGATCTACTTCTGGCCCAACAAATGCTGGCGTACGGTCGAGGGACTTCAGAAGCTTTTACTGCTTCTCTTTGGGATCTTAAAGATCGTCCTATTGCGGTCACAGGTGCGCATGGAGATATTGGAAGCGCTATATGTAGAAAGCTACAAGAAGAAGGTGCACGCGTAATTCCAATTGTACATAGCAAGGGTGTTTATACGGTTGACTTGGAGAGTGCTCAGGAGATCGAAAGATGTTTCGAGACAATTTATCAACAAGAAGGCCTTCTTGATGGATTAATTACTTGTGCAGGAATCTTAAATAGGAAAAAGCTTAGTGATCAAAAAGTCTTCGAAATTGATAATCTATTAGATGTGAATCTACGCAGTGTAATTTTGTGCTGCAAATATGCACGCATGCAAGAAAATGGACATATTATTAACGTGGCGTCTTCATCTTATACTAAAGGACGAAAGGATATTGCAGTGTATGCAGCTACAAAAGCTGCGGTGGTGAATTTCTCGCAAGGATTAGCTGAAGAAAGACCCGATCTCAACGTCGATGTGGTTTCACCTCAACGCACGAATACTTCGATGCGTAGGGCATGTTTCCCCAATGACGATCCTAACAGCCTTCTAAATGTAGATGAAGTTGCTCGTGATATTGTTAGAATGCTCCAACAAAAGCGGCGTTCACATGCAGCTATTGACATTCGAAAAAAATAAACTTCAAATCATCAATAATTAGTTTTAGACAGCCTCCTAAGGAAAGAACTATGAAAAAATGGCTAATCATTTTCTTCGCTCTATTTTCACCCTTGAGCTCTGTTTGCGCAGACAGAGTAGAAATCCCACATTTTCACCAGGTCCTTTCACATATAACTGAAGAGACCTTAGTTATTCTGGATATTGATGATACTCTCTTGATCCACAAGCAAATGCTGGGATGTGATGAATGGTTTCTTCGTCGCGTTAAATTTTATCAAGATGCTGGGATGTCTATTGTAGATTCTGTAGAGAAGTCCGTGATCGAATACAACATGATTCATTATCTAACCGAAATGGAAATAGTCGAACCCGGAATCGACTCTGTCGTTGATAGGATCCAAAAGATGCCGTGTAGGGTGATGGGGCTTACTACTAGAGGCTTCTGTGTAGCTTTGTGCACAGGACGACAGCTTAGAAAAAACAACATTGACTTAACTAAAACAGCACCTTCTTCACAAGACTATTATTTCCAAATGGGAAATGAAGGGATTCTTTATAAAAATGGCGTCCTTTTTACGGCAGGCACACACAAAGGAGAAGCATTTTTTCATCTATGTGATGCAATAGATTATCTTCCCAAAAGGATCATCTTCGTTAATGATAAAGCGTCCCATCTAGCCCAAGTAGAGGAAATAGCCAAAAGTCGAAATATTCCTTTTATAGGGTTGCGCTATGCGTATTCCGATTCTCGTAAAGCTACTTTTAACTCAGAAATCGCCAACTACCAACTTCGCCATTCCTCGTTGGAGCATCTAATTACAGATGAAGAGGCGCATAGTCTTCTAAATAAAAATCAGTGAAAAATTTGATTTACTTTGAAAAGAATCTCAACACACAAATTAATTAAAAAAGTTAATATATTTAATTAAAATATTTTTAATAGATATAAATTGTATTGTTTTCTATTATTCGATATAATTATATACATTGAATAAACAATAAGATTTTATATCACTCTATAAATATCTATTATCCCTAAGCGGTTAGTCCAGAACACATGTAATTTTACTATTAAATTCATATTTTGTTTTTCAATCATAGCTAAATAAAAAGATTTATTGCTGGTGAACAGTGTTCGCCTGCAAACAATATCAATATAGTATTAAAAGGTTTTTATGAAAGTTCTACTAGTTGGACTTAATAATTATGAAAATGTGAGGAGATCGCAATGTCACTAAGACTCTCTCATGCAGTAGGTCCTTTAGTAAGGGCATGCAATTCGAGCCCTATGACTTCATCTCTAATGCCGAAAAGAGGTTTGCATAGAGCGACGGATAAGGATTATCTCGATGTATGGAAAAAATTTGGTGTCGATTTTAGAGAGATGACCCGCCCGGGGTTTTATAAATCCCCCATCCTAGTGGAAAATGTCCTTCGCGTCATGACCGTAGCCAAACTAAAAGGGGAGTGCACGTTCGTCTCTGCTTTCCCAGCATCATCCAAAGTGCTTATGAAAATGTACGAGGGGATTTATCCTAAAAATTCTGAGACAAATCCTTGGTTTAAATATTTACGATCACCCAAGGGATTATCTTCGAAAATGACTTTAGAAGAGGCTAAATCTTCAATACCTACTAGAGTTATGGATCCCAAAACTTTCTTACTTTCACAAAGCTATGGATTGATGAGTGGGATAAAGTCCTTAGAATCTGCGCATTCCTGGGGATTTATTAACCACTTTGGAAAAGAGCAATACCCGGAAATGGCCTTTAATTTACGCTGCTTTTTTGAAGAAATCGGTCTCGATAGAGATGTAGAACCCATTTCCCATTTAAGGGCGAAAGGGGATTCTTTAATTCGTAAATACAACAGATTAAAGATTGGTGACTTGTATGTACTTACTTTTCCTTGGGAAAAGGTAGATCGGTATGTCTACGATTGTAAGCCTTTTAATATTCCGACCGGGAAGCGAGCATCCGATATTGCTCGAGACCCCACACGTCATATTGATGGTTTATTAAGAGAAAGCACACACATGGCGACTATGTTGCTATGTGAGGAAACACTTCATCCTCAGTCAGGCCTTTCCGCAATCGCAGCCAATGATCCTGCCGAAGTCGATGCATTTTGTGCAGGGTATTCCTACACTCCTATGAAGAATATAGAGGTCTATCGAAGTTTAGTAAGTCCTGTGCCGACTGCTTTTGAAGCCGAACAAATGGCTAAAAGAAAAGAGTATGACCAACAACTCATGCAGCTTGTCCAGCAGATGCGTGAGTACTTAGATACAGGTAAAGTAGATGATTCCTTATTCAAAGAAGAAGCGGAGCCGGTCTTGCCTTGTGATCTTCCGCAGCGCTTGCTTTAAACATTAACGGTGTCCTTGAACTTAAGTTTTTTGGACACCCTCTTAGGAAAAGATTTTTCCTATTCGTTTTCCAAGAGATTGTAAATAGCGATCAATAGGCTGAGAGAGTCGTTCGGACGTGTAGATGAGATAAAGAACAACAAAAATAGCTGTGAAGATATCCATCGTATAGTGAATCCGGAAAGAGATGAGAGTGATTACGACATAGCCGAAGAGGAAAAATCCAATACAATCGAGCCATTTTTTACGCGTGCGGACAAATTCTAATGCGCACAGCAAAGCAATCCCTGTGTGGGCCGAAAAGTAAAAATCATTTTGGACTACATAATCCACAACTAACGAGGGGAATCCTGGATAGGTCCAAATAATCCCTTCAGGAAGTGGTAAAGAGACTAAAAACTGCAAAGCTTGGCGATAAAGTCCAAAGAGAAATAGCTCTAAAAAAGGGCGTATTGTGGGACCAAAAATGGCGCGCAAGCAAAGAAAAAGAGCGCATAAATCGATCCAAAAGCTTGTCGTAATCAGAAGCGCACGGGCTCCTTCTTTGTGGATTTGGAAGTACTGATTAATCGGAAATGTCCAATTTTGTAAGCGATCATTAATCATCCCTAAAGGCGGGGTCATAGCTCCGATTAAAGACTGAGTGATTTTCATAAAAATAAAAGATAGCACGATAAGCAAGACGGTAAGGTACCAGGGGTTGCGAGGTCGTGAAAAAATGGGTCTTTCAGCTCTTTTTATAGAGAACATAGTGAGTTCTTAGCCTCTTTCTCAAAGTTGTTGTCGCTTGAGCATCTCCGAGAAAAGGCCCGGACGTTTAGAAAGCTCATCATAAGTACCGACTTGAATAATCTTTCCCTCATTCATCACATAGATCCGATCTGCATTGCGTGTAGTAATCAGTCTATGGGCAATAACGATGCGAGTAATATCCAAATTCTCTAAGTTGTGTTCGATTATGCTTTGGGCTGTATTATCTAAAGCACTTGTGGCTTCATCGAGAATGAGGATTTTAGGTGAGGACGCAAGTGCCCTAGCTAGGAATAAGCGCTGTCTTTGCCCGCCCGAAATAGTATTGCCTCCCATCGACATGACCGTATTGAGCCCCATAGGGAAGCGTTTAAAATCTTCTTCCAGACCTGCAAGACGAATGGCCTTCACGACAGCTTCTGGAGATAATATTCTCGTTCCTGCAATGATGTCGTAAATAGAGCCCGCGATCATGCTTTCATTTTGCAAAACGGTGCCAATTTGCTTCCTAATCATGCGAACGTCACACTCCGAAATGTCATTCTCATCGTAGGAGACTTTCCCTTGTTGGGCTTTTTCAAACCCTAAAAGAAAGCGTACAATTGTCGATTTTCCACATCCTGAGGGGCCTACAATAGCGATCATTTCTCCCGGATTTGCATGAATAGAAATATTGTCTAATGCTAAGGGACCTCCCTCTGTATAACTAAAAGATAGATGTTCGAGGGAAACAGCCCCTTTTAAGAGAATCGATTGGGATTTGTTTTCAGAGACTTCTTTTTCTTCCTGGGTAATCAGCTTGGCAGATTTCCAATAGGGAAGGACTGACCAAATCGAAAAAGCCATTTGAAAAACATCCAAAGTTGCCGCGATTAGTAGAGCGTAGGCCGTATAGAATCCGACAAAAGTCCCCATCGATTGTGAGGGATCTACCGAAAGAGCAATTTTTGGGTTTTTTTGAAAAGAAACAATTGCGATCCAAAAAAGTAGGGTGGACATCACCAATGGTAAAATTCGGTAAACTAACCTTTCGATGGCTGTGACTAATTGCAATTTTAGATCGATTTTTTTCTTCTGAGTAAAAACATCTCCCCATAAATTGAAAAAGCGCCCTTCTGCCCCCGCTGTGCGAATTTTGGCGATACCACCAATGATTTGCACAACAATCCCTTGAAGTTTGGTTCCTAAATTAAAACTCCTCTCTGTAAGACGAATCTCAACATTAATACAAACAACAAAGATTAAAGCGGCTACAAAGAGGCCGATTAATCCTACAAAAGCAAATAAGCTATCATATACGAACAACATGAGAAGGTAGTAAAAACAAAAGATCGCGGAGACGCAAAGATTGATAAAATTTGAAGTGGCTTCCATTCGTATTTTTTCAAAAGCCATTATCCGTGTAGCAAGATCACCTGAATTGAATTTACGAAAAAAAGAAACCGGAAGATCTAGAACACGTAACCAGAGAGCTTCTTGCATGCCCGACTTCGACAAGCCATTGATGCGCAACACCGCATAGTTTTTACATAAAGTAAAGATCGTAGTACTTATGGAAACAAGGATAAGTCCCGCAAGGAATTGTTTGAAGAGGCTTATGTTGGTTCCAAAGAGGATTACATCGAATAGTTGGGTCGTAGCAAAGGGAAGGAAAAGATTGAGAGAACCAATCACAGCAGCAAGAAAAAGAAGCCAAATAGCTGGTTTTAAGCTTCCACGGAAAGCTCGTTTCGCGACTTGAAAAAAGGTTAGAGATCCCTCAGGAAAACCCTTGTAAAATACATAAGCGTTTTCATTCAGTTGCTCTGCAAGAGATTCGGAGAGATGCTTTTTTTTCTTTTCTACAGGATCAAATAGTTCATATTTCCCTTCTTGATAAGGGAATAAGGCAACCGGTTTTAATTCCGGTCCTAAAAACCCTAACAGGGGTTCTACAGCTTCCTTCCACCATTCTTTTTTTAAAGCAACACGACGAAAATGGATGTTACTATTCGAGCAGAGTTCATTTACTTTTGCATCGACTGACTTTCCAATTGTCGGAATACTGTTGAATTTAAGACCTATTTTTTGGCCGATGAGATCACAAGCTTGAAAAAGCGAGTCTCCTCTATGAAGATGAGGAATGGTAATTTCATCATTTAAAACCGATCCCAAATTCAATAAAGTTTGCTCAACTAGGTCTTCCTCTAGACTATGCCTTTTTTGTAAAAGAAGAAGAGTGCGTTCTAAAGTTTCATTCTTATGCATTAGAATCTTTTTAAACATTTCATGGTAAAGAATGTTAATTCCTTTCCAGAATTCTTTTTTTCCTAAGGCTTCACTCGTTGTGAATGCACGGAGAGTTGACTCTTCTTGGCTCTTAAGCCAATGAGTCTGGGTCATAGGGTAATAGACGCCGGTCTCTTTAATATACGAGGATGATACTTCCCCCTGAAAATCGCAGGAGCCTTTTAAGAGCTCAATCCATGCAAGATGTTCTTTTTCTTCGGGGATGTACGATCTTCGTGGCGCGCCTATTTCCTCGGAGGCCAGGTCAATACTCTTACCATAATCGAGAATCTTCTGGATTTGCGCTTCACGGGTAGGAAAGTGTAAGAATAGTTGATGAAGATAACGTTCGATGATCTTTATTATAGTGTCTTTAAGAGCCGGCGTTTTCACAATCTCTGCATAAAGTGCTGAAAAAGAGATTTTCCGTAGTGTGGTTCGCCTAGGAGAAAGAAAAAAGAGACGGTATTTAGGATCTGCTGAAGTACTGGCCCCGATGATAATACTGCCTTCTTCGCAGTGCTGAATAAAAATAGGGAGGAAATGAGGGTCTTGTGGATCATAGAAAAATAGATCGCCCATCTCTTTTTCGATAAGCCATATCGTTGACTCTTCATTCAATTCAAAGCGCGTAGTAGCTTCAAGGGTGATCTCTTCGCCGATTTGTAGAGGTAATGCCAAAGTGCTATCAGACACATCTTCACCGTTTTTTTGTCACAGTAGATAAATAGATGCATTTTGGCAAGAAAGCTGCTGAAAGTATCAATTGGCTTTAACTCGCGCTCAAGCTGCCCCTATCCAATTTGAGAGAAGCTGCAAAAGATAAGTAACACACTTAGAGTATAGGTAATTTTTGACGAGGAGTAGAGGTGAAAAGAGGCGATCGCTAGGTTTTTAGAGATTTCCTGTATTCACAAGATCACGGTAAGTCCCAGGAACGCTTTTAAGCTCGTCATGTGTTCCACGTTGGATAATTTTCCCTTTATCCAAAACGATGATTTCATCGCAGTCTCGTATCGAACTAAGGCGGTGGGCAACCATCACACAGGTACAGCCTCTTTGCCGGATATTTTGAACGATCGTTTCTTCGGTTTTCGTATCTAAAGAACTTGTCGCTTCATCGAGAATGAGGATTTTGGGATTTAAGAGAAGCCCTCTTGCAATTTCTAACCTTTGGCGTTGGCCTCCTCCCATATTCATTCCGCCTTCTGTTAAGACATAGGAATAGCCACCAGGTTTTTCGAGAATTTGATCGTGGATATCTGCGTCTTTGGCGGCACCGATCACCTCTTCTTCGCCGATTGTATGATCATAAAGGGTAATATTATCGCGAATAGTACCGCTGAAAAGAAAGATTTCTTGATCGATGGTTGCTAAAGATGCGATGAGATCTTCACGCGAACATTCAAGTCGATTTTTATTATCATACAGAATTTCACCTGACCAAGGTTGAATTAAGCCGGAGATCAAACGTCCTATTGTCGTCTTTCCACATCCAGAAGGGCCGACTAGGGCCACTTTCTGCCCTGGAGCTAGTCGCAAGTTAAAGTTTTCAATAAAAGGAGGATCGAGATTCGAATAGCCATAACTGACATCACGTAGCTCTAAATACCCCTTAAAGGGTTGAATGGGTATTGAAGGAGTATTGTTACGCGTTTTGAATGTTGTAAAAAGAGAGTCTATGGGATTTTTCATCACGTCATCAATGCGTGCCATATCAATTTTGATGGTTTGCACGGATTGTCCAAGATCGACAAGTTCTTTAACCGGAGCCGTGAAACTATTGATAAAAAGCATGAGGGCTGTGTAGAGACCGATGGTAAAATCCTCTGTCATAAGGAGCCAACCGCCAATACCGAAGAGCACTGTTGAAATTAAGGTTTGAACTAGGACAGGTAAGGTAGCACTGAGGACATTGATTTTACCTAGCTTCTGTTCGGTGTTAAGGGCCTTTTTGAAATAGCCGACCAGTTTTGTAAAAAACGCAATCTCATTCCCCATGGCTTTTGTCGATTCGATGGAACGAAGACCTCCGATCGAAATACCGACGAATTTTCCATAATCCTGTTGTAAGCGAGCATAAGCATCGTTACGACGTCTTTGCAAAAGCAACATTGCAAAGAAATTGAGAGAAGTTAAGAAAATAACTATTATCGCTATTGTTGAACTAAATAAAAACATTAAGGCTGCATAGATAATAACAAAAAGCGAGCTTATAAAAGCTGGCGCTAAGCGACCTGTTAATTCGTTGATAACAGCATCATTTAAAGAAATGCGATAGGCGATTTCTCCCCCAAAACGTTGTTGGAAAAAGTCTAAGGGAAGTTTAAGGATGTGCATTAAGTAGTTGTGCGAGAAAGAGAGAGATAATTTCATGTTAAGGCGCATCAATAGGTACTGCTGCAACCAAATTAACAATCCTGTTAAAAGAACTAGCAGAATCATGGCAAAAACAAACCAATACGACCAAGAAAAGACATGTTTTTCGACGATCGTGTCAAAGAATACTTTGTTAAATGCGGGGTAAAAAACCCCTGCAATCATGATCCCAAAGCCACTTACGAGTAAAAAAGTTAGTGCCGCTTTCGACCCTTGCAGTCTCGTTATGATGCCAGGCCAAATCGAGGGGGTGCTTCCTCCCTCTTCAAATTGTTCCGTTTTCTCGAAAGAAAACGCGACACCGGAATAATTACTTTTAAATTCTTCAATCGATATTTGTCTTGGACCTGATGCAGGGTCATTCAGGTAGACCAAGTTATTGCCAAACCCCTCGACAATAAGAAAATGGTCGAACCGCCAAAATATGAGATAAGGCGGAGTAGACTGTTTGATCAATTCATCTACGTCAGCGCGCATGGCGGTGACTTTTAGCCCATACTTTTCAGCAGTTTTTTTGACATTTAGAGCATTGCTTCCATCGCGGGAAACACCACATTCGATTCGTAGTTCTTCTAAAGGAACAAAGCGCTTGAAAAATCCCAAAACTATGCAAAGAGAGGCAGCACCACACTCGACAGCCTCCATCTGAATTACGGTCGGTGTCTTAACACGTTTTTTTCGCTTAAATAGAGAAGAAAAAAATGCGTTCACTTGGCAGCCTTCAAATGGCGATAAATATAAGGGGCTACTTCAGGAGGCAAGATATACAAAATAGGTGGTTTTTCTTCGACAAGTGCGAGTACTCTTCCTGTCGTACCCGCATCGATCTGCCAGGGCGGGCCCTGTCTTGTTGACCATTGATAACCACTTGGCGTACGCGGATCTTCTTCTAATCTGATGACAGCAAGATAGACGAGTTTGTCTTCGCCTTTAAGGTAATCTGCGATTTCTTTATTTTTCACTTCTGCTGTAATTTCTTGAGTCGTTACGGGATAAGGCGTGACATACTTGATTGTTCCGACTAAATAGCCATATTCTTTCGGATCGATACCTGATACTTGGATTTCTGCTTTAAGATTGACATCCAAGCTTTCTCCATATTGCGCACCAAATGCCGCAATAAATTGCAGATGCTCACCTACGACTAAGGGAAGCTCTAAAGAGGCGATTACAGAGCCAGGATCCACTCGATCCCCTGCAGAAACTAATAATTCCAATATTTTCCCCGCTCTATCGGCATAAATATCCAGGAATTTGTCTTGGAGTTCTAGGCGTGCTAATTCCCCTTTTAAGGAATCGATTTGATTTTGTTTCGCACCAATTTCATCTTGACGATAAGACTGCGAGAACTGCGCTTGTAAACTTGCAACGAGAGCGGCATTGGATTTGATGTCTAATTGGGCTTGCTGTAGGGCATTTTTAGCTTCTTCAACATCTTTTGGTGCTATAATGCCGCTTGCTTGCAACCGTTTTTTAGATTCTAGATCTTTTTCAAGAAAGGGGAGTTTGCTTTCAGCCGATTTTAGGGCGAGCTGTGCTGCGCTAATTTGTTGTAAAACCGTATTTTTACGAGCAGCATCTTCTTTTTCACTTCTAATGGTGAACAAAAGGAGTTCATTTTCTGATTGCAGAATCTCGCCTTGTTTTAATTGGATATCTAGGGCTAGGGAGACGTTTTGCAAACGTACTAGAAGAGTGCCAGTTTCAATTGTTTGACCTGGTAATACACAAACGTTGGTTACAATTCCTTGGATTTGAGAACTGAGGATATACGGCCCCCTTTCTGTAAGAGAGATGCCATTGCCTGTCACTTTAACGGGAATAGAACCTAATACACTCCACACGAGTGTAATAAAAATGAGGGCAAAAGCAGTGACAAGGGCCAATTTACTCTTGATCCCTACTATTTGCATCAATTCATCTAGATCCTCAGAAGAGGAGAGCTTTTTTAATTTCTCACTATCCGAGGCGATTGGAGAAGAACTTTCAGTTTCCATTCTTTACTTCTCCGCTACATCGCAATATTCTTCAATAAAGTTTTCCACAGGCTGGTAAGGGGGGAATAAAATACAAGGATAGGTGAATATATTCTCAACATCTGTCAGATTTTGATCGGATCTTTCCCAATCGACTAACGTACCGGATAGCAAACGCAATTGCAGAAGATTTTCTACAAAAAAAGCTTCTGAGTTGATTTTACTAATCAGCGCAGTAAGCCAATTATTCTCCAATGTCAAAACGACGAAGTAGGAGCTGAGACCATTTTCTAATTTGATCCTTTCTGCATCCACAGTCTGTTCATATTTGATCGCTGCGGTTTGGTTTTTTTTGACTTCCATCAAAAGTGCATTGGAAAATGTATAGGATGTTTTAAATGCGGAGCTGATTTGACTCTGTAAAAGGTCCTTGTTGACAATCGCCTGACCTTTCAATGCACGAGTCTGTTTGACAAGACCTTTGGCAGTATCATTGAATATGGGAAAAGAAAAAGTAAATCCAACGGTGTAGTCTTTTTCGGGATTTTGGGCTCTTGTCGAGTCAAAGACATGGCGTGCAGGACGAAAAGCCGCTGTATTCAGGTAATTGGCGCCCCCTACAAGATCAACTTGAGGAAGTAGGGAATTCTTGGCTGATTTGAGGTTAAGATCGGCGATTTGGATTTGTACATCGGCGGCTTGTATATCCGCTCGATTCGTCGGGATTTGTTCAAAAATGCTATCATACCATCCCTGATCCAACCCCAAGTATTGAGAGAAGTCGGGGAAATCCTCGACCTGAAAATCGGGGATAGCCTGGTTATCATCGGGAATGAACCCCATATTGAACAAGAGGTTATTGTAGGCCGCTCGTACATTTTGTTCGGCCTGCACGCGATTGGCAATGGCGAGGTTTAAATCGGCGCGGGGTTGAAAAGCTGTTGTGAAGCCCTCTTGGCCCTCTTCTATGAGTGCATCGGCGTACTTAGCGATT
>Ga0207143_1041_pt1 | contig 20832 bp, 19 predicted proteins | sample Alteio_BWMinHeat_3_FD_153566 | JGI IMG/M metagenome (GOLD analysis project Ga0207143, IMG submission 153566) | Enriched cells from forest soil in Barre Woods Harvard Forest LTER site, Petersham, Massachusetts, United States -... | ecosystem: Environmental > Terrestrial > Soil > Temperate forest >... | reverse complement strand
ATGTTAGTTGTGTGTTGGATTCATGTTGCGCAACCCCATTTAGGTAAATTGATCAATTCTGTTGTCGAGAATAATACGGGAAATATGAATGGGGCCAACATCAAAATGATGATGAAAAATAGTTCGCAGCTCATGACTGGCCGATATAGCCTTGCTGAGGCTTATCAGAACCAGCAAGGATGGCCTGGTCGGATGCCATGGGGAGGAATTTACCCACCCATGCTAGAAGTTTGGAAGCAGCTTCCACCTAAAACACGCATATGGAGCATGCACATTCATTCCTATTGCATGTTGCCCGATTGTCATGTGGAGGGTTATCAATCGTTTCGGTTGTCCCCGCATATGGATGAAATATTATATGGCGATCCACAAACGGCAAAAAAATGGCTCAAAAATGAAAAATTGAATTTTTTCTTTGTTTCTACCGGATTAAAAATAGTCGATCCTCTGCCTCTTTCCCCTTTGTTTTCTCCCGCAACCATTGCTAAGTACTTTGGGATTGTTTGGACCGATAGCGAAAATGCTTTGCTGACATGGAAGGAAGAAGCACGCTTCCCCATCTCCGATGAGTGGTTAAAACGATATCGAGAGCAAGTAGAAGCCTCTAATGTTGTGCAAACCTTTCCCTTTCAACAAGTGCGGACGGCGATGGCAGCATTGGAGAAGTGATTGCATATTGATTCATGAGGGTTGAGTCGCTAGAATCCCCTGATTGACCCAATCTTGGCGGTTTACGTAAAGACGGAATTAAGTTAACAAAAGGATAAAAACACTTGTTAGTCACGAATTTCAAACTCAAATATACGCTATATAAAATTATTCTCCCTTTTTTCCAATTATTTGATACAGGTCGCATGCACCCAGTGAGAGAACGTGCATTACGTGCTCTCAACAAGACGGTTGATTATATTGATGCCAATATGGCTAAAGCGATTGGTTTCGAGACTCAGAAAGAGTTAATCGCCTATTCTTTGGATCAAACGAATGTGCCTGGTTATTATTTGGAATTCGGTGTTTTTACCGGAGGTACCATCCGGTATATGGCAAAACAAAAGCCAACCGTTTCATTTCACGGATTTGATAGTTTCGAGGGCTTGCCAGAAGATTGGTTTGGGATGCCATTAATCAAAAATAGTTTTTCCCTCAAGGGTGGGCTACCTAAAGTGCCAAAGCATGTCAAACTTCATAAGGGGTGGTTTAACGAAACCCTTCCAAAGTGGTGTGCTGAGCATCAAGATAAAATTGCTTTTATGCACATTGACTGTGACTTGTATTCTTCAACGGTTGATATTTTAGAAAACTTGGGTAGTAAGTTGCAGGTGGGGACAGTGATTTTATTTGATGAATATTTTAATTATCCCAATTGGGAAAACCATGAATATAAAGCATGGAAAGAATTTGTAGAAAAATACCATATTGGTTATGAATACATTGGGTTTGCCAGACAGCAAGTGGCGGTGCGCATTACTAAAATGGGATAAGCAAAAAATAAGGATGATGAATGAAATACCAAGAAGCAGAAGCATATTGGGATAAAGCTGGCGAAGTGAGTTATGCATCTGCCATGTTTCTGCATTCCGATATTGAAAAACATGTTAATCGTCGCTTGTGGCAAGTCGGCATTGATATGGGTAAGCAGTTAGGACTCAATGAGCAATCTCACGTGCTTGATTTGGGTTGTGGTGATGGCGCTCTCACTAATCTTGTTTTGTCTAAACATTACCGAGCGGTTGACGGTATTGATTTATCCATTCCTGCTATTAAGCGAGCATCTGAGTTGGCGCCGCATGAGAATATTCATTTTACAGCGGCCGATATTACTCAATTAGATTTCACAACATTACCATCCTATGATGGAGCTTATCTTTGGGGTATTTTGCACCATGTTAAGGATGCAACGCCTTCTGTTTTAAAAAATCTACGAAAAACAACGAAACGCGTTGTCATTTTGGAGCCAAACGGCGACAACTTGATTCGCAAACTCTTAGAGCGTACCAAAACATATCAAGCAGCTGGTGAAGATAGTTTTCGTACCAGACAAATGGAACAAATTTTCAAAGAAGCAGGGTATCGTCCTGTTGTTTGGCGGCGTCTTAATTTATTTCCTAATTTCACGCCAAAGATGTTTTTTAATATATTTAAATCGATTGAGCCTATCATAGAAAATACGCCAATCTTACGCGCGTTATGCACCGTTAATATGTGGGGTTTTATCGCCGATGAATAATAACTACTGGGATGCAACGATCACCGTCAGTGAAGCAGCAAAACGTTACCATCATCCTGCTGCGATTACGATGCCTTATGAAGGCAATCCTATTGATATTACGCTTTTCATCTCTTGTTATAATGAAGAAGCGTTTATCGAGGATACGTTAAGTACCATTATTAAAGCGATGAGTATCGTTGGTAAAACTTACGAGATTATTGTCATTGATGATTGTTCGAAAGATCGATCGGTGGAGATCGTCGAAAAATTTATCGAACAAAATCCAGATATTAATATTCTTTTGCGAGTGAACAAGCGAAACAAGGGACTTGCTCAGAATTTTGTGGACGCGGCATTTATTGGACGAGGAAAATATTATCGCTTAATTTGTGGTGATAATGCAGAACCCGTCGAGACGATCGTTGATGTGGTCAGTATGATGGGTGAAGCAGACATCATTGTGCCGTATTATGTTTCTGCCGAGGGGAAAAGTCAGTATCGTCAATTCGTCTCTAAAACGTATACGTGGTTAATCAATCGAATCAGCGGATACAAAATTAAATATTATAATGGGTTGCAAGTGCATCTCCGGCACAATGTGATGCGTTGGCATCCCAATACACGGGGTTTTGGGTTTCAAGCCGGGCTGTTGTGTTTGTTGTTAGATATGGGCTTTAGTTTTAAGCAAATTCCTTGTATTACGATTGAGAAGCGCGGGGGTGGCGGCAATGCAGTTACCTGGAAAAATCTCCGTTCAGTCGCCCATACCATGGTAGGCATTTTATTGCGCCGTTTAGCGCCTTGGTCTTAAATCTCGACAAGTAACTATAAATTTATCAATAAGTTACGAATATTCCCCGTCGCCGCCTTCCAATTCAACCGCGTGACGTACTCGTTATATGCTGATAAGGCTAATTCTTCGTACCTTGCCCGGTCTTGGAATAAGCTCACGATATAGTCGCAATACACGCGAATAGGCGCATCGAGCCCAAAAGTCATGCCATTGATGCTATCCCGCACAGCCGTTGAAATCCCGCCCACATAGGTGGTTAAACAGGGGAGACCAAAGGCATTGGCTTCGGCAAATACCATGGGGCAAGCATCGGCTCTAGAGGGGAGGAAGAGGAAGTGCGAATCACAAAGCAGTCGGTAGAGTCTTTCTTTGCCTTCGGGTTTTTGTTTGGAGATGAACCCTAAACATTTTGCATATGGCAAATTGGCTTCAATCTTAGGGGTGTACCCGACAATGGAGAGTTCGACCGGGTAACCGCTTTCATACAGCGCTTTAGCAACAGCGAGCACAATATCCCCGCCTTTGCGTTCCCAGCTTTTGGCTAAGAATAATAATTTAATTTTATCGGTGCTGCGGTTTTTAATAATGGGTTGTATTTCTTCAAAGCTGGGGTGAGATTCAATGTTTGCACCATAAGGCACCACTTTCACTTTTTCTTTACTGACGCCATATAATTCTAATGCGCTGTTTGCTGCCCATTCGGAAGAAAAAATAGCAAGAGAGGCGCGCTTCAAACATTGCGCGGTAATTTCATTGCCTTGTGTCACCGAGCTTGCTGAGTGATAAGCAAATGGAGGATAAAAACCTAACAAAGCGGCATATAACGCATCCGTCCAAAGCACAATCGGTTGTTTGCAGTCCAGATAAGCAATGGGGTTGATGAGAGGCGAGATGACGACATTGGCTTTAGATTGTTTTAATTGTTGAGCAACCTGTTCCGAATAATGTTTCGCTGCAAAACAATTAAACCGTGGGCTTTCCCGTTGGTCGCACAAATATTTTTTGATGGTTTGTTTGGTTTTGAATAATGGCGGCAGTTTGCGTTTGAGTGAGCCAATGTATTCCACTTCCATGCCTTCGGCTGCTAATGCTTTTGCCATATGGTAAGGGGTGCCGGACCAATTATGTACATCCCTGGCGTCGAAGGTGGTGGCATAGGCGACTCGCATAGTTTTCCCCATATTCCTTGAGCTGTTTAAGATTTGGTACTGTATCGTATTAGGCTTATTTAGGCTACTGTGATTCAATCTGAATGTGTTACCATTCCTCATTTGCTGATTAGGATGCGAGTTTTTCAGATGACGAAAATTACCAAAGCGATTTTCCCTGTTGCGGGTCTTGGGACACGATTTTTACCGGCGACCAAAGCAAACCCGAAGGAAATGTTGCCAATTGTCGATAAGCCGTTAATTCAATATGCGGTGGAAGAAGCCGTACAAGCAGGGATCAGAGAATTAATTTTCGTCACCAATAGTAGTAAGCGTGCCATTGAAGATCATTTTGATTCCAATTTTGAGTTAGAACAAACCTTACAAGATCGTGGTAAGCAAGAATTGCTCGATATTGTGAGAGGAATTTTGCCAGATGGCGTGTCGTGCGCATACATTAGACAAAAATCACCTCAAGGCTTAGGCCATGCAGTGCTATGTGCTAAACAACTGATTATGAATAGTCCATTTGCTGTGTTATTGGCGGATGATTTAATTGATGGCGGCGCAAGACCTTGCCTTGCTCAGATGATGGACAAGTTTGCAGAAAAATCGGCTAGCATTGTTGCCGTTGAAAACATTTCTCCCAATGAAACACATAAATACGGGATTGTAGCGCCTACTTCCCAAGATAAATTTACCAGCATTAGCGGTATTGTCGAAAAACCTAAATCTGAAAATGCGCCTTCTACCTTGGGGGTGGTCGGTCGATATATTTTAACCCCTCGAATTTTTGACTTACTGGAAACAACGAACAAAGGCTCAGGCGGAGAAATTCAACTCACTGATGCGATTGCAAAGCTATTAAAAGAAGAACCGGTTTATGCTTATCAATTTGACGGTAAACGTTACGATTGTGGTACGAAGCTAGGATATTTAGAAGCAACCGTTGCTTATGCGCTTAAACATGTTGAGTTGGCCGCAGACTTTAGAAGAGCACTCGAGGTGTTTGTTACATGAAACAAGAGGTGGTTTTCTATCAACGCGAAAGTTTTATTTATATCGTTGCCGCCTTTATTAGTGTGTTCCTTTCTGTTTGGATGAATCTTCACGAAACCGTGATCAATCGCGATGCCATTTGTTATGTATTAAGCGCGGAAGCAATGGGTCGTTCTTCCATTCAAGCCGCAATGCATGAATGTCCTCAAGCAAAATGGCCTTTTTACTCTATGTTAATTTATGGGTTGTCGAATATGACTTCCCTTTCTTATGTTGTCGCGGCGTATTTTCTTGATGGTGTGTTTTCTATTATTTCCGTTCTTGCATTTCTTGCCATTCTTAAAGAATTGAGCCATTCGACACGGTTAATGTGGTTAGGTTTATTTGTGATTGTTTGCTCGCATCAATTTAATAGTGTGCGGCAATACATTATCCGAGACCATGGTTTTTGGGCTTTATACTTGGTTTCATTATTTTTTCTATTGCAATACTTCAGACACTTTAAGCGAGCCGATGCGTTTTTCTGGGGCGGGAGTTTGGCTGCTGCTACCTTATTTCGTATTGAGGGCGCGATTTTTTTAATGGGATTGCCATTTTTATCTTGGTTTTTTCCTCGTCAAACGTTGCGGCAACGCTTAGGTCATTTTGTCACATTAAATATTATTTTATTTTTTGTTTGTGCCAGCATGGTGGGTTGGATGTTAATCCATCCACATCAAACGGTAGGAAACTTGGGTCGTATACAAGAGGTGGTTAACCAGTTTGAGCAAGGTCTCCTGATGATGCTTGATCGGTATCAAGGGATGAAAGCGCAATTGATATTGCATGTGTTGTCCTATGATGCAGTCCGTGAGGCGGGATTGGTGTTAGCGCTTACGATCTGTGTTTGGTATTTGGTTAATGTGTTAAGCAATTTATCATGGATTTATAGTTTGTTGGTGCTTTATGCCTGGCGCTCAAAAGCGGCCATATTAAAACAATCGGATGGTTTGGTGTTGGCGAGTTATTTGTTTGTTAATTTTCTTATTACCTTTACTTTTTTTGTCGAGCATTCTTTTCTCTCTAAGCGCTATCTCATTGCATTTTCTTTGGTGCTAATGTTGTGGGTGCCATTTGCATTGGATCGTTTGTTGCTTCAAGCAAATCGTTTTCGTGCGCGTAGTTTATTTGCGGGGGTGGCGACGCTTATTTTTATTTCTTTAATGAGTAGCATGATCCATTTTGGATATTCTAAGGCATATATTCGCGATGCGGGCATCTGGATTGCTCAAAATGTGCCCGACAAAGCCTCAATTTATATGAATGATTCGCAACTCATGTATTATTCATCACATTATCGCAATGATTTTTTTTCCATCGCGCATCGTTATACGCATGCTGATAGTCTTTCGCATGGGCAATGGAAGCAGTATCATTACATCGCTTTTCATCTAAACAAACAGGATGATGCGAAAGTGTTAACAATCATGCAAGAAATCCCTTTAATGCCGGTCAAAGAATTTGCGAATGCACGCGGCGATAAGGTGGTTATTTTTAAAGTGAAGGAGACAGTAGGGTGAATATCGCTGTGATTGGTGCGGGTTATGTGGGGCTTGTGACTGGTGCTTGTTTCGCTGAATTGGGAAATCATGTCACTTGCGTGGATGTGAATACCAAAAAAATTAATAACCTAAAAAAAGGTGTGCTGCCTATTTATGAACCGGGCTTAGATGCCATGGTTGCTTCCAATATGAATGCAGGGCGCTTGCAATTTACCACCTCATTAAATGACGTGGAAGTCGAGCCGCATGCTTTTTTTATTGCGGTTGGCACGCCAAGTGATAAAGATGGCTCGGCTGATATGAAGTATGTGTTAGAAGCTGCGCGTAATATCGGACAGCGAATGACAAAGGATTGCGTGATTGTGGACAAATCCACGGTTCCTGTTGGCATGGCAGATCAAGTGAGAACGGTCATACAAAAAGAATTAGATCAACGACAACTCGCTATCTCATTTGATGTGGTGAGTAATCCAGAATTTTTGCGCGAAGGCGCTGCGATTGAAGATTTTATGCGGCCGGATCGTGTGATTATCGGCTTATCTTCTGATGCCGCAAAAAAGACCATGCTTGATTTGTATTTGCCGATCATGCGTAGTCCTGAACGTATTTATTTTATGAGTGTCAAAGATGCAGAAATGACAAAGTATGCAGCGAATGCGATGCTTGCGACGCGCATTTCGTTTATGAATGAAATGTCGATATTGTGTGAGCGCATGGGAGTTGATATTGAAAAGGTACGCGTAGGCATTGGCTCTGATTCTCGTATTGGCCGCGCGTTTCTTAATGCTGGTTGTGGTTATGGCGGTTCTTGTTTTCCTAAAGATGTGCGCGCATTGGTTAAGATGGCGGAAAAACATGATGTGGATCCTGTGATCTTGCATGCAGTTGAGAGTCGTAACTATCAACAAAAAAATGTGTTGCCGAATAAGTTAGTGAATATCTTTGGCGATGATTTAACGGGTGTGATTGTTGGTGTTTGGGGATTAGCATTCAAACCTGGCACCGATGATATGCGAGAAGCCTCCTCTATTGTGTTGATCGAAGATATCATTAAACGCGGCGGAAAAGTACAAGCCTTTGATCCAGCAGCAATGCCAGTGGCGAGAGAGATTTTACCTGCGGATTGGTTTAGTACCGGTAAATTAGTATTTGGCGAGCATCAAAATGATGTATTAAAAGATGCGGATGCGCTGACGCTCGTAACCGAGTGGCAATCCTTCTGTTATCCAGATATCGCAATGATGAAAAATACCATGCGGAGGCATATTATTTTGGATGGTCGGAATCAGTTTGATCCGAAGCATTTGAAAGAGGCGGGGTTTGAGTATTATGGGATTGGGCGGTAACGCCTTGTCCTTATTTCCCTGTTATTCGTGGGGAATCGTGCGGCTCATCTTCTTGCGTTGATTTATTGCTAACAGCTGGCTTTGCTCGAGTTGATTTAGGCGCAGCAGCAGTATTTGATGGCGCATCAAATTCTGGTTCGATAGCTGCTATATCATCATCGCTGAGACTGGGGCTTGCGCCGATGGAATGCATAATGGCAGCGGTATCTATGCCTTGTGAAGAATCCAGATCATCATCAATGAGTAGGCTTGGATCGATTTGACTGGCGAGAGCGTCGATGTCGATGGCTGGCTCACCAAACGAATCTAATGATATTGAGATTTGTTGGTCGATTGGGGTGGAGGGGTTATCTAGTATTTGTTGGTATTGGTCTAGGGCGGCGATGGTGGTTTCGAGTTGTGCAACGAGAGTTTCTTTTTCCAAATGGCATGCTTGGAGTTCATTATCAACTTCTTCATATTTTGCCGCTAATTCAGCATGAATTTTTTCGTAATTTTCATACTTTTTAAAACCTGAATCTTTTTTTGCTTCACTTTGATTATGGGAAACATAATCATCAAGTTGTGCCAGTTCAGATGGCCCCAATATTTTTTTAAATTGTTCCGCCTTTTTTTCAACTGCGCCTAGATATATAGGTAGAAACTCATTCAAATTGAATAATCTATTTGGATTCTTCTTTGTATATTGTGTGGCATATGCCATGACTTCAGTATTGGAAACTATCATGCTGGTTCCGTCTGAAAAGCGGATTTGCATATCTTTGGTGTTTCTTGCCAAGATTTGTAAAAATAAGTCATTGCTCGCGGTTATATTTTCAGCCATCTTTTGTTCAATGATGGTTAAGCGTTGAGTTAATAATGCAATACGGGTATCAACTAATTTGATCATGGTATTTAAAGTGGAAATAAGTTTATTTAAGTGATTAATTTGTAACTGAACCAGTTCTATCGTCTGCTGCTTAATTAATTCATCTATATTTTGATTGTACACTGTCAGGATTTCATTAAAATGTTTGATGAATTCCTCATATTCATATTTTTCTTCTGCTGCTAATTGATGCAAATATTCTTCACGTTCCTTAGTGCTTTGCTGCACTAATTCACGTAAGCATTCAATAATAAATAAAACTTGTTGGGCTTTAGATAATAGAGAAAAAAATTGTAGGTCTTGTATCAATTTACTAAAAGGGGTTTGAAAAGCGGGATTTCTAAATGCTAATTGGATAGCTATTTCTGGTAATTCTCCACGTAAAATGGCATCCATCAAATATGCGCTGGAAAGATAAAAAAGATAATCTTTAATTAATTCCTGGCCATTTTCATTTCTGGCTATACCCATACGCTTATCCTCAATAACAGCAATCCCGCATACCGTAAGGGAGAATCAGTGAGTTATTTACTCATTATACTGCTTATCAGGCACAAACGGCGAAATCTGAATATCTCTTTTTATTCAATGCATTATAGCAAGAATGGCCAACGATCTTTTGCTAACCCATTGATTTTTTGAGATTTAAATAAAGGTGCATCCGACAAATGAATTCGATACAATGTGCAACATTAAATCATTAGATAGTTAATGGGGGAGAGGTCATGGCCCAGCCAAGATTTCAGGTCAACGTCGGCACAACTAAAATTCGGTTAGATTTTCTTATCGACTTAAAACAGGATTTAGAAAATAAAAACAAGGAAAAAGAAAGCTGGAAGAAGCCAGTTCTAGCGGCATTAGATAAGTTAATAGAAGTTGTAAAGAGCGACACTATAGTTGATTCATTCAGTGGTTTTTCTAGCGAAAGTGCAGCGATCCGAGAAGAAATAAAACAACTAGGATTAAATCCTAGTTGTTCGCCAGCTGTTATCGATGCTTTTAATGAGTTTACGAAAGTCAATATTCCTCAAGGACTAACTAAAGACAAGTTAAATGAAACGTTAATTAAACAGTTAGCAAATAAAACTTTAACGGAATTGGCGACAGCTAAATATAAGGCAATGATGACTCTTGCTCCGCAATTTGATGAGATCGTGATAGCTAAGTTGAAAGGATTAAAACTGCGGCTTGCAGGGTTACAAGCGGATTATCCAGTCCATCTAGCCAACAAACCAAAATTTGCTCCATTGCAAAAAAGATATATAGAGGCTTTGGCTTTATTCAATCAAGCTATTTTGGTGCCGCCTGTTACACTGGCACTTGTGTCAATATTAAAAACAATTAGTACGACATATGAAGCCTTAATTAAATCGTTAAATACTGTTGTAGGTGATGCACAAGAGTTAACGTTTCCTGGAATCAAGGACGCATTAGATAGACATGCAAAATATCTCGGCGCCTATACCAAACTCGAAGAAATAAAAGCTTTTAGAAAACAACTCCAGGATGCTCAAGCTAAACAACAAGCAGCCAAGCAAAGCAGCCCGCAAGCACAAGCTGCTGGCAGTGCACCTGTGCCAATGCCAACAACAACAACACCACTTCCAAAACTTTCACAACATCAAGCTGCAGGTGCAGGTGTGCTGTGGCATGGAAAAGAAAATACACAAGGCTCAGATGCTGCAGCCGCAGTCGTTCAAGCAAAACGTGTTAATGTTCCAGGCGGGTTTTAGAAGTAGCCCGTACACGCTTTTTGTGTACGGGGGAATGGGACTTCGTTAAATGCCGATCCCCGTACACAAAAAGCGTGTACGGGCTACAATACCCATTATCCCGTGAATGACAGTGTCAACAGGCTTTAGCATCTCTTAACAGCATTTCTAATTTCTCAACTTCTGTTTTATTCATAAATTCACGCTGCGAGCGCAATTGCGGCGGCATCACAATGAGTGCTTCGCCGGTAATGGTGAGGGAAGCTTCAGGTTTTGCTAAGGCATTGCAGGTGCTGTCTGAAAATCCGAATTCTAAGGCCCAATCGGTGACGTCGTATTTTAATCCTGAAGATGAAAAAGCACCCTTGGGGAAGGCGATAATGCCGCATCGATCTCCCACTTCTCCGTTCAATATCACGGGTTCATCTTTGGCGTAGCGCAAGGTTTGGCTTTCGGTATGCAGCAAGATGGGACGATCCGAGCGGTATTGCGTCCTCAGGGAGCGCATGACGCCTTCGTGGTGGTCTAATTGGCCGCCGCTGGCGCAGATAATGGTGATGCTTTTGGCGCCCTGGTTATCGCAGTAGCGGATGGTTTTGACTAGGTCGGTGGCGTTTTGGTCCATCAAGGGAACAATCAAGGTCTGGTGGCTGCCATGATAAGGCGAAGTCTTTCCTTCGTGGGTTTCGTGTATCCCCCAAATCTTTTTTTCAGTCAAATCAAGCGAGTCAAAATCGCCAGCAATGATCAGAGGTGTGATGCCTAATCGTCTCAACTTTTGAGCAGCGCCATCGAGTGCAATGATCACTTTATTGGCAATCGCCTCCTGGATGATTTCTTTTACTAAAAAATTTCCATTGGCAATAATGATAAAATCTTTCACACTATGGCTCCTACATGAATGAGGGTAGTGGAATGCTGCTGTGCTTAGATGTTGGTAATACCCATATTTTAGGCGGGGTATTTGAGAAAGAAAAGTTAATCACGCGTTTTCGGTATGCGACGCATTTAATTGGGACAGCAGACCAATTCGGCATTTTCTTAATTAACATCTTACAAGCCAATCAAATTGAGCCTAAAAGCATCAAAGCGGCGGCGGTTTCTTCCGTTGTGCCGGGATGTGATTATACGATTAAACATACTTTTTCCCATTACTTTGACTTGTCTTGTTTTATGGTGTCTGCCAACGTGAAGACGGGTCTTCGGATTGATACCAAAAATCCTAACGAAGTGGGGGCAGATTTAATCGCAGGTTCTGTCGGCGCTATTGCGGCATATCCTCAGCAAAATCTAGTGATTGTTGATATGGGAACCGCAACGACCGTTTGTGCGGTGACAAAAAACGCTGAATATTTAGGTGGTTCCATTTTTCCGGGTTTACGTTTGGGAATGGAATCTTTGCGATCGAATACAGCGAAACTCATGGAAGTGAATATCGAAACACCAGCGTCTTATATTGGTCGTGCAACGCGGGAATGTATTCAATCGGGGTTATATTACGGGCAGCTTGGTGCATTGAATGAAATTATTGCGGGTGTAAAAAAAGAAGCTTTTGCTGATGCAGCTGCGGTTGTGATAGGAACGGGTGGTTTTGCTCAATTGTATCGAAATACGTCTTTGTTTGATGTCATTCTGCCGGATTTGGTGTTGAGTGGGATTGCTAAGACGTATGAGCTTTCTTTGTAGCCTGGACACGCTTTTTGTGTCCAGGAACATTTATCAACGACGCTCCTGGACACAAAAAGCGTGTCCAGGCTACATTCCGAGATGACAGTTATTGCATCCATTGCAAGATAGGTAAAAGTGATAACGCAAGCAATAACAAAATTAAAGGTAAAGTGGGTGCGGCAATCATCAACCCCGCCATCGGAAGTTTTTCAATAATCTTTTTGACGCAAACAATAAAAACAAATAAATATAAAATAACTAAAAACATGCCGGGTAAAATCCAATGCTCACCACGATGCAGGAAAAAAACCGCTAAACAAAAAGTGGCAATATAAATGGAAAACATGCACTTTGTGACGGTGATGAAGTAGGTTTTCCAGGATGGTGGCTGGCGGGGAATGCTCATATTTTTACCTGTTAAAATAGTTCGGTATTTGTTATGTTAAATGATATGTCGGACTACACTCAGGTACAAGAAAATCGCTTCATGTCAGCCATACAGCGCCATACTTTTTGGATTTCGCTGTTGGCTCATTGTCTATTGTGGTCTGGATTTTCATTTGTGTGGCTTCATCCGGTCGATGATGAAAGAAGGCCTAGTTTATATATCCCTTCCTATATTAAGAGTGCTGAAAGCATCGCGCAGCCTACTCCCGTGCAACCTAATGTGCCGCTAGCCAAGCCCCAAGAAGAAGTGAAAAAACAAACTCAAAAAAAACAAACTTCCAAAAATGGCATTGAGAAAAAAGCACAAGCGGCTAAAACGGCACAGACTCAATCACGCAGCGCACCAGCCCAATTTCAAGCGATTCACTCGGATTTAGATCAACAGGGCGTTCATTTGATTGGGGATGAAAAAATTGAAAAATCGTTGCGTACGATTTTAGGCAGAGCGATCGCCTCCCATCTCTATTATCCTGAAAATGCAATCCGATTTAATGTCACGGGTACAGTACTCGTTGGGTTTACTTTACATCCAGATGGTACGGTGACAGATGTGCAGTTAGTCAAACCCAGTACGGCGGGTATGTTAAATGCTGCCGCATTATCTGCGATCAAAGATATGTCCCCTGTCGCTAACGTAATGGAATATGTTCCAGCAGCACGTTTTCTGGTGGTGGGGATTATTTTTAGTTGATCGCTGTCTATTTTTTCTCGCCCAGTAATTGTAAGAGGTTGAGGAATAAGTTAATGAAATCCAGATATAACATCAAAGCACCTGTGATCGCTGCTTTTTGAGCAACGTCGGCGGGAGCATAGGCGGGATTAAATTGTTTAATGCGTTGGGTATCATAAGCCGTCAGTCCTGCGAAAATGAGGATGGCCAACGTATTGATGGTCATCGACACCGCTGTTGTCATGATGGAAGGAAATAAAAAGGTTATCAATATAAAACCGATCAGACCAAATAGCCCCGTCATGCAAAATGATCCGAGGGGACCTAAATCACGTTTAGTGAGAAAACCAAAAGCGCTGAGTCCGATGAAGGCAAAAGAGGTAATAAAGAAAACTTCGGTGATGCTTTGTCTCGTGAAGACAAGGAAAATGGTTGAGAATGTCACGCCGGTTAAGGCAGCGTAAGCAATGTAAACGAACATGGTTAAGGCCAAGCTCATTTTGTGAATGAAAGCCGATAAACCAATGACAGCTGCAAATTGCAGCACAATTAAACCGATCCAAAGTATCTGATTGGAATAAACAGCATTGATGAGGGTTGGCGAATTGCCAAAAGTAAACGCAACACAACCAGAGATGAGAAGACCAAGCATCATCCAGAAATAAACTCGACTCATGAAAGTGGCATTGGATTGGGCTAATGCTTGCGAACGCATATTCATCTCCTTTAAGTTTGCAGGACATTGAAGCGGTATTTTATCCTATAAAACGTATTTCGGACACGTTTTTTGTGTGGGGTCGCATCTCGTAGCCTGGACACGCTTTTTGTGTCCAGGAGCGGCGTTGGTAAAGGTTCCTGGACACAAAAAGCGTGTCCAGGCTACGAAATGCGACCACAGTATTTTCATTATTTTTTCGGTAACAAGATGATTTCACCGTGTTGATTGGCGATAGCGCCAGCTTGCGGTTCGCCGCTTGAATTGACGGCTCTGTCTAAGATGCTATTCACTTCACTTGCTGGTGTTGGGATAATGGGCTGCGCCGCAATGGTAGAAATATTAGCAAATTTCTCTATTTCTCCGAAGATGCCGGTGGAATGGTGGTGATAAGGCTGGTTGATGAAGTTAGCAATACTGGGGGCGCTATTTTGATAAGTGTCCATGGTTTCATCTGCTGTGACCAGTTTATCGTAGGGGGGGCTAATGTCATTGAAAACAAGCACAAAGGTGCTAAATAACAAGACAAAGAACACGCTGGCAGCGAATATCTTAATGCCTAAGGTGCTGTTTTTTAATATCAATGCATATTCATTCATTTTGACAGACCCTTTTTTTAAACGACTTACTGTCTTGCCCAGATTGGATATCATAAGTATGACCTAAAATCCAATTAATGAACAATTAATATACAAGCCGATATACAAACAAAGTATAACCGAATTTAAAAAGAATAAAAGTCAATTAAAATCAAATAATTAGATAGATTTATCTAAAAGAGATACAGCAGATCGGCAGCATAAGATTGCTGGTTGGCGTTGGTACCATTGCCTGATTTATTTTTGAACGAATTTACATTAGAAAAATCATGCCGGGTTTCACCGCGTATTTGCCAATTTTTAAAAGGGTGATAGGCAAGCGAAAGCGTGGCTTCCCGCCAATTTTGCCTGATACCCGATCGATACCCATTAGAATCGTCAAAAACCTCGCCTCGTAAATTCGTTACCCATTTTTCGCTGATTTGGTAGCTGATATAGCCTGCCGCACCCTTCCAGATGGCTTGTGCAATCTGTTGATTGGGTAGCAAGGCTTTGGCCAGGACGGCACGATCCAAATTAAGCGAAAAACTGAGTTTAGAAGTCGCGTGCCAAGTGCCATAGATATCAAAAAAATTGAGCCGGCTGGTAGGCCCAACGGATGATCGTAAAAGATGATGTTGTTGGCCGGTATAAGCATCAGCCGTGAAAGAAAACGCTTTGGTGGGGTGATAATTCACGGCAAATTCAAGCGTGTTTTGTTGCCCAGCCCGTTCGATGGTATTCCAGCCATTATTGATGCCTAAATTAATAGAGAATTGTTCATTTAAAATTTGTGTTAATCGAGCGCCTAAATGCGTGCCTGGTTCTGCATAGCCATACAAAATGGAATCTGAAAAAAATGGGGTTTGTGGATATTCCAAGGTTTCATAACCCGCAAGACTTTGCATTTCCCCAATGATGAAAGTAGTCAATTTTTGTTGATATTGAACGTATGCACCGGGTACGGTTATCCCAATATTTTGGATGCCAAACATATCGGGATTGAGACCTTTTGGTGCTAGCACGTTAGCATCACGACCAATGATAATATGCAGCAACTCGCCTATCCCTTGATCAGGTGTATTTTCAAATTTGACAGAAAATTGTTGTAAAGAAATACCATTTTTTGCCACATCATTATAGCGATTTAAGGTGCCACTAACAAAGTGGTTACTCCGAACAAGGTAATTGTAGGAGGTATCAACATAACCTGAAATATGTCCGACCGATGGTTGGGATTTCGCAAATACCACACCAGAGAAAAGAAAAGAAAATAAGAGAAATAATAATTGATGATGTAACTTCATCTCAAAGCCTGCTCATATAACCACTTCACTAACAAGACCAAAACAAACGTATCTTGCTTACAATAGTCGAGCATCGCTTTTTTCAATGTGTCTTTTCTTTTGCTTGCGATATTGGGAGATGTGAATTCTTCATAAGCGCGTTGTGCGGCGCCGCCATCAGCGACAAGCATATGATCATAAGCAAAAGCATTGCCTAATAAAGCGGGCGCTACCTTTTTTAAACTGAAACTGCCTTCAAAAGCATTGTCATAAACATGCTGACGGATGATGGGTAAAGGGTCAACCATTCGCTCAATTAATTGGTGAAGTGAATCTTTGTGTTTGGGAGAATAAGCGGCTAGTTCTTCAATGCGCGCCGATTCAAATTTACTGAAGTAAGCAACAATAGAACCTGTGCCTTCACAAGCATCGAGTAAAGCAGGAATTAAACGAATACGCGGATCATCCATCGTTTCATTCAGAAATTCATGGTGCGTGATCTCAGCTTCCGGGTGATCCCATCGATGCACACTGAATTGAAAGGGGACTTGATGAAATGGTCCGCAGCCATCATATCGCGGGATAGCAGGATTAATGGTTTCGAAATCCAAAAAAACCAAAGGAAATTGCCAAGTGGATAACGCAGATTGGATGCCGGCTGCATCGATAAAGCGTTCCTTGGTTTGATAAGCGGTGACGATTCGTTGTTGTAATTCGTTGAGATCCGTTAATCGTGGATCATCCAGTTGAATGATACCATCATGATATAAATCCCATTTGCGCGTGTGCATCCCTGGCATATTAAAAATGCTCATCTCGGGTATTTGTTTCCAGCAATGTTCCACAAAACCACACTCAGTCGGTTCAAGACAATAAGGTCCGATGTCAATATCAGGGATATTTTTGTTTTGGATGCTTGAAAGAATTTCAGCAACTTTGGGTTTTACACTCAGATAATTTTCGCGTATTTCATTTGTTACATCTTGAACGGTAAATAATTGGTCAAGATCGGGGTAACGACAAGCAGAATTTAAATGCATCAAGTTAATTTGCTCAATGGGTAAACCGCTTTTTGCCATGATCCAAGTTTGTAGTCCAACGTCTTCAATCTGTTCAGGCTTCACTTTTGTGGAAGATTTTACTTCGATGATGCGCCAACGCTTATTTTCAGGGGAATATTGAATAATATCCGCGCGTGCATAACAACCCGTGTATTCAAACGCCGCCTCATAAATCGTGGTCGCCCCATTGGCAATCGCATCACGCGTTTTAGTGAGTGCACCTGAAAAATCCCAAGGTAAATTGTCAATCAAGATGCCGCCAGGAAAATAATCGCGAGCTAGTTTGCCTACTTGATTGCCTTGGTCAAAGAGGGCTTGTGTTTCAGGGGAAATGGGTGCTTCCAGTTCAGGATGATGAATGGTCAAGTAAATGCACTTTAAACAACGGTAACCTCGCATGAGTTTGGTTTTGCTTAAGAGGGCAGGAATCCGATTCATCAGGATAACCGTATGAAAAAAATGAGCAGTCATTCTAGCGACTTAGTCAGAGAAAAGAAATCGCTGGTTTATTAATGTGCCTGTATCGGGTAGAATCCGCACGGCGAATGTATAGGAATAAGGTTTCTTGCAATGATGAAATTATTAGACACAGATTTTCATGTAGAGAATTTACACATCAAACAAGATTTTTCTACAGGCATGATTGCGATTATTGCGATCCACAATCTGAATAATGGACCCGCCTTGGGCGGATGTCGATTTGTTCCATACCAGACGGTAGATGATGCGATTCTCGATGCGATGCGTTTAGCAAGAGCCATGACTTACAAGTCTGCGATGGCGGGTTTACCGCTGGGGGGTGGGAAAGCTGTTATTATTTCCCGGCCTGACATTAAAGATAGAAAAAAGTTACTTGAAGCTTTTGGTGAGTTTGTTAACACACTTAATGGGAAATACATTACAGCGAGTGATAGTGGCACCAATGAAGAAGATATGAAAATTGTCGCTACCCGTACCAAGTTTGTGACCAGTATCAATAAGCGTAGTGATGTGACAGATGATACGGCGGCCATGACAGCAGCAGGATTGATGAGAGCAATTGAGGCAGCGGTTGAATTTCGATTTAAGAAAAACAATCTAGAAGGGATTCATGTTGCAATACAAGGCGTGGGTAGCGTTGGATTGAGGCTCGCAAAGTTGCTAGTCGAAAAAGGCGCCAAATTATCCATTACAGATAAAAATGAAAATGTTTTGATGTCATGTGCAAAGGAGTTGTCTGCCACCATCGTTGATCCCAATGAAATAGCTACTATTGATTGTGATATTTTTTCGCCTTGTGCTTTGGGCGGCATTCTTAATGAAACTTCTATCGATCAAATGAAGGCGGCAATTATTTGTGGCGCTGCAAATAATCAATTACAAACCAATGAAGATGGTGAAGCTTTACGAAAAAAAGATATTATTTATGTGCCAGATTATGTGGCAAATGCGGGGGGTGTGATCTGTGCTGCAGCGCAAGCAGGGGTGATTACAAAAGAAGATTCATACCAGAAAGTGTCAAACATTTATCAATCTGTGCTTGAAGTATTGAATATGGCTAAAACATTGACTTTATCGACACATTTGGTTGCTAATCAAGTCGCCGAAAAACGCTTTGCATAAATTCCACTTGATCCTGTGAAAACTTATGCTAATGTGCTCCACGACGGAGATTGATTTTATACCATTGATAATGCGAGGTGAGGGTTTATGGCAAGCGAATTGATCGGCAACCTTTTGTTAGAGTCTTTTCAAGAAATGCTCAATCCCAAAGGCTCAAGCATTGACTCTCCAACTTTTATTGCGGCAGAAAAAAAAGCAATCAAGGAAAGAGAAAGAATAGCGCTTGATAAACTTCGCGTCAATTCCATCGATCAAAGTGAGGCGAGTGCCTATCTTAAGCCGACAGAGGGTTATGAAAAAAGAAAAAAACTGATTGAACGATCTGATGCGGACTACAAAAAACACCCGTCTACGCTCATCTCCGCTTATTTCGGTCAGCCATCTTATAATACGAAGTGGGATGTAGAGCCGGGCAAAGATGAGCTATCTTACGGCGATAATGTTGCCAGCAATATTTTTAGTTTGGCTAGTCGAAGTTCTCCTTTTGAATTAAAGCTATTGGATTATTTTTTCTTTATATGGCCAGCCGTCGCTTTTACTTGGCATTTTGTAAAGGGTATTTTTATTTCTTTTCCGTTAAATGTGATTAGGACAATAACGGAAGTTATTCCACTGTTTCTTTCGAAACTGTTTAAGATGCTGACCATCAACGCATGGGATAAGTTTGAATCTGTTTCCCAAAGTAAAGACTACGGGCCTTGGAAAAAATTAGGCTTGATGGTTTTAACTGGCCTGGCTGTCATGAGCCTCGCATTTGGTTTTGTCGTTTCAAGCGCTATTCGCTTCATTTTGCAAGCCATTACTGATCCTCGCAGAGCGATGGAGCGGTTATGGGCAGAGGGCGGTATTTTCAAGGTACTTGCCATATTGAGTGGTGTGATAACTTTCGCATTTTGGTCTGGTTTCATTCTTTTTGCTGCGCAAGTCCTTATTCCAAGCATTATGTTTTGGGCGCCGCAATATTTGCCTGGCTTCCTCGCGGGTTGGTTGGATACTGCGTTGACCATTTTCACCGTGGTGGCAAATGCGCTGGGACCAGTGCTTGCGCCAATTGGTGCAATTGTCTCTGGGATATTGGAATTGATTTCACCTTCTTTGATTTTGGTCGCACTGCCTGATGCGGTGATGGGGCTTGCGGCTGCGATGAGCTTGCTGATACCAGCGGTTAGAATGCTAATCGGTTTAGGGGTTGATACATTCAGTGATTGGACGCATCATTTTGCTTTACAAACCTACCTCAATACACCCGATTCTTCTGATTTGGCAAGAGAAGCTGTATTAGCGGAAGAGAGAAGAGAAGCTGCAGAATCTGAGATACTGGCGAAGGAATTAAAGAGAAAACATAAATTAGAAGATCGGGAGTCGTTGAAAAAACAGGGTGAACAGTTAAAGCAGCAGGGCGAGATATTGTCTAAGCTCGGTGTGACCGTAAATGGGATAAAAGAGCAAGTGAAGGAAGTCGATCAGAAAGTTGAGCAGGCCAGCGATACCCTTGATAAAGTTGTAGGTGGGTTAGAAGCAACAACGAAAGGCCTAGATGACGTGAAGAAAACGGGGGAGAGGACTCATCAGTTTGTGAAGCTTTTTGTCAATCAAAAGCCTAAAGATGGCGTGGCTGGAAATGACAATAATATCCCTAATGCGCCGGGTGCGGATCCAGCGGGGCCGAATGGCGTTCCAGGACCGGGTGCAGCTCCAAAAGTAGTAAACTTGAATAATGGAAATAATCCAGTTCATCACCGACAGCGATCAGCATCGTTTGGGCACTGATAAGTTCCCTCAAATCTATTTTCACTGCACCGCGGGTTAGTCCGCGGTGCAGCCAAACAATTAACTATGTTACAATAAACATAAATCTGTCGTTCTAACTGCCTAAAAGGAGTTAAGCAAGTATGAAATTATCAACTAATCAACTGTTTCTTCTCATGACCGCAACCATCACTTTAACGTCTTGTTCATCGCATATGGCGAGATCTACCCAGGCTTCAACGACTGGATCGCCTAACCAGATTGCTTTATTAAGCGGTGCGCCTGTGGCGAATACGGGTTCTGTGGCCGGTAGTCACGAGGCTCAAATGGATGAATTGGATAGGTCAAAGCTCTACCATGCGTTAGATGGCGGGTTGGGTAAGGCAACCAGTTGGCATAATATCTCGACTGGCATTGAGTATACCGTCGTCCCAACAGAG
>Ga0207143_1040_pt1 | contig 20985 bp, 14 predicted proteins | sample Alteio_BWMinHeat_3_FD_153566 | JGI IMG/M metagenome (GOLD analysis project Ga0207143, IMG submission 153566) | Enriched cells from forest soil in Barre Woods Harvard Forest LTER site, Petersham, Massachusetts, United States -... | ecosystem: Environmental > Terrestrial > Soil > Temperate forest >... | reverse complement strand
ATTAAGTTCTGCAAAAAAAATCAGTATCCGATTCTCTTGCATACCCAGCGCGATCGCGATCTTATTCAAGTGAAATTTTCTTATGATCGGGTTGTTGATCACCCTCTTTGCTTTTACGATCAAAACTACATTCAGAATATAAAGAAAACCTATACACGAAAGGATTTTTGCAAAAATTTTTCTCTTGATGAAACGAATACTTATATTGGAATTTTTGGCTTTATCTCTCAGTACAAAGGGCACGAAACTTTAATCCGCGCTATGCAGTTCTTACCTCCATCATTTAACCTTTTGATATTTGGAGCCCAACACCCCCATTCTATTCGATTAGAAGAACCCATAAACAAATACATAAATTACTTGATAAAGTTAGTTACCACGATGAAATTAACTAACCGTGTTAAATTCTTTCGGGCGCTTAATGACGACGATTTCTTAAAAGCTATGATCAACTGTGATTTCAACATCCTTCCCTATATGGAAGTTAAACAGGGCGGTTCGGCGATCGCTGCTTTATCTTTAGAAACCAACTCCCATCTATTTTCTCCCAAAACCATGCATTTTTTGAGCTAGAAAAATATGCTCCCAATAGCTTTAAGATGTTTACAATTGGTAATTATCTTGAACTTTCTCACGCGATTCTGAGTTATAAGCCAGAAGATTATCAAAATAATCTCATGGCTTATCATCAACGCTACAACAATATAACCAGTGCTGAACTCTATAAAAATTTACTGAATAGCACAAAAGTTTCGTTATAGATCTTCTTCTACTTTCATGAAGAAAAGATCATAAAATTTTAAATCCATTAGCAAATTAACATATTTCCTCGGTAAAGATTTCAGAAATTAAAAAATAACAAATGCATTCAATTACACATCGATCGTTAAAATAGAATGCAAGTTGCTCTATATTAGGACATTTTTGTAAATTATTAGCTTAACGCAGAGCATCACAATAAGGACAAGGGATGAAAGTTGCATTGATTACAGGAATCACAGGACAAGATGGATCTTATCTCGCAGAACTATTACTTGAAAAAGGATACATCGTCCATGGGCTTGTACGCAGATCTTCATCACCGAATTTACGACGCATCCATCACCTTTCTGAAGATGCAGCCTTAAAAAATCATTTCTTTCTTCATGAAGGTGATTTGAGCGATGCTCCGAGCTTAAAAAGGATCTGCGAACTTGCTCAACCGGATGAGGTCTACAATTTAGGAGCTATGAGTGATGTAAAAGTTTCCTTCGATGTGCCCGAATATACAGCCGATGTGGATGCATTGGGAGTTTCTCGGCTTTTAGATATCATTCGTACCACAAGTCCTGAAACTAAATTTTATCAAGCTTCCACTTCAGAGCTTTTCGGCAAAGTACAAGAAACACCGCAGAAGGAAACAACTCCTTTTCATCCGCGTTCTCCCTACGGCATAGCCAAGCTCTATGCTTATTGGTCAACAGTCAATTACCGAGAAGCTTATAGCCTTTTCACATGCAACGGTATTCTCTTTAATCATGAAAGTCCGCGACGAGGAGAATCCTTTGTCTCGAGAAAAATCACTCTTGGTGTTGCGCGCATCAAGAGAGGTCTACAGGAAAAACTCATCTTAGGCAACTTGGATGCTCAACGCGATTGGGGCTATGCGAAAGACTTTGTAGAAGGCATGTGGCTTATGTTGCAACAACGTCAAGCCGATGATTTTGTCTTGGCAACAGGCAAAATGATGACTGTACGTGAATTCGCTCGATTAGCTTTTCAAGAAATCGATATCGAGATCGTATGGGAAGGCCATGGCGTCAGAGAAATAGGAAAAGATCGTAAAACCGGCAAAATATTGATTGAAGTATCAGCAGAGTTCTTTAGACCTTCTGAAGTCGATTACTTAATCGGTGATGCTACTAAGGCAAAAAAAGTTTTGGGATGGCAAGCAAAGACATCTGTCGAAGAGCTTGTAAAACTAATGGTCAAAAACGATTTAGAAAATATCGAATCGTGGACACATGCTTCTTTGTGTTCTTAGAGCGTGTTCTTAAAGTAAATTTATCTCGATTCTGAGCTTTTTGATACACTCACTCATGACTGATGTGCCTTCGCTTACTCGAAAAAGGCGGTCAATTCTTTGAGTACTGTTGAAGAATCTGCAAATGTATTTTTACACTTAGGCAAAACTCCTAGAATGCGTTTTCCATAAGATTTTGTGAGAAGTCGCGGATCGAGGCAAACGACGGCCCCTCTATCCTCTTTATTGCGCATCAAGCGTCCAAACCCCTGTTTAAATTTCATCGATGCTCGAGGAATGGTGAGATCGTAGAAGGGATTTCCTCCCTGCTTTTCAATCCTTTCATTTTGCGCAGCAACTAGCGGATCGTTCGGGACTTGAAAGGGAAGTTTAACAATGATAACACACCGAAGCGCATCTCCAGCAATATCAACACCCTCCCAAAAAGAATCGGTGCCAAATAAGACCCCTTTATTTGCATGCCTAAATCGATGCAGCAAGATGGTTCGTTCTTCATCACCTTGACGAAACAAGGTAAATCCTTTTCTATCTAACGGGGGTTGTAATTCTCGGTAAAATTGTTGCAGCATTTCATACGAGGTAAAAAGAACGAAAGCGCCTCCTGCTGAAATTGTAAGTATTTCTGCAAGCAAAGTAGTAGCTTCTTTCGTGAAGAGCGAAGAAGAAGGATCAGGCAAATCGCGTGGAATTGCTAGTAAGACGCGTGAGGTAAAATCAAAAGGTGAAGCATAAACACCCTCTGTTACTTCTTCATCTGCCATCAAACCTAGACTGCGTCGAAGCAGAGAAAAGTCTTTTCCTCCGCACAATGTAGCACTGCATAAAACCGCAGAATCAAGAGGAGCAAAAAGCTGCTGCGATAGATAGTCGGCAACGTTGAGTTTCGCACAAACGATCGCGTGTTGCTGTTCGTTTTCTTTCTCATACCAGCGAACTTCGTTATCATCCTCTGTATCCTCATGGAAAAATCGATGAAGAGCTTCCTGTTTCTCTTCTATGCGCTCGGCTATAAGCAAAATCTCAGCACTGAGAACGTTTATTTGTTTTTCTTCTCTTAAGGTAGGAATGTCACTTATGAGGCCCTGAAGCATAGCTACCGTTTTTTTTAAGCAGTCGATCAGATCGTTGAAAAGGATAGCATCCATTTTTTGTAGATCTTCTTTTTGTAATCGCCATTTTCTAGCCATTAGCTGTGTTTGATGTTTTTCAAATTCCTGAAAAGCAGCAGCAATTTTGGTGCCAATTTCGCTTTTAAGTTGAGGAAATTCTGTATCGAGTCGATAAAGTAATGAGGTGCTCAGTTTATCATGGGTGGAAAGCAATAAGCGCAATCTTTGTAATACACCTGAATGTCCTTCGCGTTCCGATAATAGATGGGCAAATAATGCCATCAAGTCACGTTTGCTCAGACGAACCGCTAAAATACCTAAAGCAATATCTTCAAGATGGTGAGCCTCGTCCACTATGAGCCGTTGATATTCGGGCAGTATGGATTTTTCTTGCTCCTTGTTCTTTTTTTTATCGAGGCAATCCAGAAGGAGCAGGTGATGGTTGACAATGAGGATCTGAGCATCCTCTGTTTTCTTGCGCGCCTTAAAAAAGAAGCATTTTTTGTAATGAGGACATTGATGATGCGTACATTGCTCACGTTCTGCAGCTACGCTTTCCCATGCGCCGCTGGCTAAGCCAAAAGGCACGGAAGCGCGAGTTCCATCAGAAGAATTGTCTGCCCACACCCGAAGTTTGTTAATCGTTTTATCCTCTTCCGCAAATAGAGACTGCTGCTCCTCTTTTTCTTCGAGCCGTTTCCAGCAAAGATAATTATTCATTCCCTTGACGACTACAGCCTGAATATCAAGATCTAGAGCATCAAGAAGTAGAGGTAGATCTTTATCGATTAGTTGGTGTTGAAGTGCGATCGTATGTGTAGAGATCACGGTACGCTCATGACTACGGGCAGCCCAGAGAACCGCCCCTGCAAGATAAGCCAGGCTTTTCCCCGTACCTGTACCTGCTTCGATTAAAGCGATCTTTTTCCCCGCATAGGCTTCGAAAATCTGTTCAGCCATAGCTTTTTGGGCTGATCGCTCTTCGTAGCGGGTATAGCTTCGCGCCAGTATTCCCTTAGGCGCAAATACCATATCGATAAGCTCTTGGCCAAACGCATTGTCCATGTCTATATCTAAAAGTAATTTTCGTCGATTTTAAGCATGAAATTATGACAGAAATAGCATCTTGGAAAGAGAGCCGAAATGATTTCGGCTCCATCTACATCATGAAGATGATCACTCTGTTAATCTGCTTCGAGCAGATCAAGAAAGGCTTGAAGCTGCTTAGAACGGGTAGGATGACGCATTTTCCGAAGGGCCTTTGCTTCAATTTGACGCACACGTTCTCGCGTTACTTTAAAGCGAACGCCCACTTCTTCCAAAGTTTTAGGTTTGCCATCCAAGAGACCAAAGCGCTCAATTAATACCGTACGCTCGCGGTCTGTTAAGGTTGCAAGAACCTCGTTCATTTTATCTTTAAGAATCGCGTAGCCGGTAGCTTCAGCTGGAGATTCGATAGCTGTATCTTCTAGAAAATCTCCAAATTGACTTTCTCCACCATCTCCAACTTCGGCCTGAAGAGAAATCGGATGTTGCGCAATCTTATAAATTTCACGAACACGCTCGGGTGTTAAGCCAAGCTCAACGGCGAGCTCTTCTGGAGAAGGCTCACGTCCCGTTTCCATCATTAATTTTTTCGCACCACGCAGCACTTTGTTGATCGTCTCGATCATGTGCACAGGAATACGAATGGTACGCGCCTGGTCGGCAATAGCTCGTGTAACAGCTTGACGTATCCACCAGGTTGCATAAGTAGAAAATTTATAACCTCGTCGATATTCGAATTTCTCCACAGCCTTCATGAGGCCCATGTTTCCTTCTTGTATCAGATCGAGGAAAGAGAGACCGCGGTTGGTGTATTTTTTTGCAATGGAGATGACAAGACGGAGATTGGATTCGACCATCTCACGCTTAGCTTCCATGCTTTTATCCATCCACCTCTGGAGCATCCGCACATCTTTTTTAAACTCTTCTAATGTGCGTCCTGCTGCGAGTTCTCGCATGGACAACTTGCGTTGCACAGCCGATAATTTGGCCGCAGCAAATTTATTTTTCTCCGCTCGAGGAGCGAGTTCTTCTGCTTCTTTTTCGAGAACGAGAAAACGATCATAAGCGCTAAGGATAACCTCGCCGAAATCTTCAATAATATTGTGCTTGAAGTGCATGCGGCGCAAATAGGCCTGCGTGCGGATGCGGCACTTTTCGATATCTTCGGCAATTTTAACTTTATCGACTTTTTTCAAATCGGGATCGCGCATGTCGGCAAGAAGTTTTTCTAGAACTTCGTCTTCATGTTTCAAGAGATTACAGAGCTTAGGAAGAATGACGAGGTAGGCTTGCTTATCCGCAACTTCTTTTTCTAAAATAATTTTGTCAAAGCGTTCTTTAGTCGAGATAAGATAATTGGCGATCGAAATCCCCTCTCTGTTGGAATAACGAAAACGCATGATGATCTTTTCGATCTGTATTTGTGCTTTTTCAATCCGTTTTGAGATTTCGACTTCTTCTTCGCGTGTAAGCAAGGGGACAGAACCCATCTCCTTGAGGTACATCCGAACAGGGTCATCGGAAGAACCTTCTGAGCGTTTGGGCAACCCTTCGAGTTCTTTGACTTCTTTTTTACGCTCTTTCTGCCGCTCTACCTCGGCTTGATTGAGAACCTGGATATCCATTCCACTTAAGAAGATCAAAACTTGGTCGATCTGTTCGGCCGAGTCAAATGACATCGGTAAAACTTCATTGATCTCTTCGTAGGTGATATATCCTTGCTCCTTGGCAATCGCCACGAGCTCTTCAACTTTTTGTTGGTGTTGCTGCGTAAACAGCGTAGTAAAATTTCCTTTACTCATGCTCTCAATAGAAAATTTGTAGACGTCGGCAAGCCGAGGGTGTTAAAAGATGTCGCCATTTTCTAGGGCTCCTCTCTTCTTGTCAAGAGAAGGAGTTACCTAAGAATGGTAATAGTGTTTTTAAACTCTAGTTTTTTGACATTTTGTGCAACTAATAGCTATCGATTCAACGGACAAACGCATCATTGCCCCTGAAGCTAAAAAACAAATTAATTATTCCTGTCCGCAGTGTAGCGAAAGGCTCCGCCTGCGTAAGGGGGCCTATGTCCAAGCCCACTTTTATCACTATCATGCTACCTCTAAGTGTCCACATCGCAAAAAAACACTCGCTCATCTCCGTAATCAGCTTTACATAGCGCAAGAGCTCCCTCAAGGTGAAGCCATTCTCGAGCATCCTTTTCCTTCGATAGGACGCATCGCTGATGTGTTTTGGCCCCAAAAAGGCCTTGTATTCGAAGTGCAATGCTCTCCCATGTCACTTGAAGAAGCAGAAAAACGAGAGCGTGATTATCGCCATCTAGGCTTTGAGCTTGTGTGGATTTTGCATGAAAGACGTTACAATCGAAGACGTCTTTCAGCAGCAGAATTTTTCTTTATCAAGCGCAATACCTATTTTTCATCGATTTGTGAGGCAGGAGCAGGAAAAATTTACGATCAATTCTCTATCATTAAAGGAGGAATCCGTTGCTATAAAGGGGCCCAATTTCCCATCGCACCGTCCCATCCATTTCCCGTTATTGAAAAACACCCTTCCCAATACCCCAAAACACTGCTTCAACATTGGGAAAGTCGCACTCTAGGATTCAATGGGGATATGCTTGACAGAGCCCTGCAAAATCCAAATTATGATTACGCGACGATTCGGGCTCTTGAAGAGCGCTTTTTAGTAAGAAAAAGAGTGGCTTTATTCGACTCCTTTATCCAGATCTATCGAGCCTTTCTCTATGCGCTCCTTGAAAAAATTGGATAGATTGGCTATCTCTGGAGAATGCAAAACTGGCGAGAAGAAAATCTCCAAGAAGCTGATGGTATTATTGTCGGCGCTAATCAAGATTTTGAACGCTTTCTTCCCTGGTGGTGGCACCAGTATAGTTTTCACAACGCCTATCCCGTAACATTTGTCGATTTTGGGATGTCGGAACGCGCTAGACTTTGGTGTGCCCTAAGAGGAGAGGTGCGAATCTTAAACTTACCAGAAAATTTTGTTGCACCCATACAAGCTGTTGATCCTACTTTATTGCTATTATGGAAGAAGATGTATAAGGATAATGGCTGGAATTCAAGACGCGAATGGTTCAAAAAACCATTTGCTCTCTTACAAACGCCTTATGCACGAACAATTTGGATCGATCTTGATTGCGAAGTGCGAGGCGACCTTTCTCCCCTATTTTCCCTCTGCGATAGTCTCGGAGGTATTGCTGTTACTCCTCTAAACCAAGATTCTCAACAAAAATTATTGGAGTGCCATCTTCGACTTCCTGAAGAACAAATCTACAGCAGTGGTGTCATCGTCTATAGACGCCATATCCCCCCTATAAACGAATGGGCCGAACGCTCTTTCCATGAAAATGTCGAGTTTTTTGGAGATCAAGATATCTTATCTCGCGTTCTCTATGAGCGTAAAACGGTTGTTTCACCTTTGCCAGATTCTTATCATGACACAGCTACAAATGACCCTAAGAATGTCATTATCCAACATTGGGGCGGTAAAGAGGGTAAGCAGCATATTTTAAAAATGATCCAGAAGATGAGCGCTAGCTTTCCTGACCTTCGCGAATTGCTACTTGATTGAGTACTCTATTCACTCAATGTAGAGAATGATTTTTCCGGCGTTCTGAATTAGTCCTTCCGTAATACAGATTAAGGATCCACAGATAGAGACAAATTCCTAACGTCAACACAGCTTGGAAGATCGCTTTATAGGGAAAAACGTGCGTCAAAGCCGAAATCTCGGGATGTGCAGGATTGAGGTAAACATCTCTCCAAGTTCCTTCGATACTATGCGCAGTTTTTTCTGCTGAATAGGGATTCAGCTGATAAGGTTTCCCTAAAGAGGATGTGCGTGTGAAAGTCTGCTCTTTCCAAACATATGTATAAGTAGCGAGAATATCAAAACTCGAAGTGGAAAGTTCATGCACATGAGCTTCTTGTATATGTCCCCTAGTCTGTTCGCTCAATCGCCAGTAATGATAAAGATCCTTGACGGCAAAATAGGCCCATACAGCTCCAAAGAGACCTACGGCGTAGCAGAGATAGCGACCTATGCGATTACTAATCATGTTCCATTAAAAATTAGAGGGTATTCTAAAATAATCCTACGACTCCTACGTGCGCGACGCTCTGTGGATTTCTTCCTGATAGTTTATGTAATTGGAATCCCCAATCGCCACGTAGAGAAAAATGCGTGTCGATTTGGTAGCGCAACCCCGGCCCAAGTCCGAGAAGATGTTCTCTCGACGGATTTCCAGAAGACGGATCCAGATTAAAGCCTAACCCATAATCGATAAATCCTAAAAAAATTAATTCATCTTTCCCTTTTCGTATTAACGAAATTGAAGGAAATCGAAGTTCTGCATTTACACAAAGAGCATCATCCGCATTTAACGTTCTTTCGTAGTAACCCCTGACCGTATTGTAACCACCGAGTCCAAATTGTTCTGAAGGCAAAAGAGGAGATGTAGCGAGTTGAAATCGTAGCAGACCTGCTAAGGAAAAATTGTGTGGCAATTTGTAGAGATCGCCCAACGTCCCCCTTACATAAATATATTTATTTTTTGCATGTGGACGTAAAGCACTAAAGCTTGAATCACTCTGATTCGCGAGAACTTTGCCTGGCGCAAGAAAAACTTCCAGCGCGCATGTAAGTTCATTTTTTTTCCAAGCCCGCTCTAAACTATAATTGATATACAGCTGTATGAGATTCACAAAATGTGTACGAATAGGCCCTGTATCAATAAAAAAGCGATTGGTATTGAGGTTTTTGTAATTCAACCCCATCGTTCCTTCTTGCTTGAAAGCTTTATTGATAGGCTCTAATGGAACTGTGTAACGAAAGGTAGTTTGTAGTTGCTTTCCCCCCTCTGTTTTCTCATAAAGCCCTGAAACGGTTAGTATGTTTTTCCAAGGAAAAAAGGCGATATAGGTTCCATAATGAGATTGGAATTTATGTAGGTTGGGATTGCACGAATATTGGTAATGAATAACATCGTCTAGGCCCAAAACATGGTCCCAGGTCAGACCGCCATAGATTCTCGAACGTCCCGTAAATCTCGTTCCACTGTTGTCACCACCTAAAAAGAAGCGAACAGGAAACTTGTCATTGATCAACTTAAGATCCGAAGTGCCTTCTTGACTATCCGGTGGGAAAAGGACAATCGAGCGTCTAAAAGGGTTACGATTCAAATAATCTACATTAGTCAGCAAGAGATCTTGCGCAATGTTTTCGCCCGTTGCAATGTCGATATATTTTTCTAAATGGCTTCTTGAGATTACCCGGCCCGATCGAAAAACACCTTCTTTATCCGTAATGATAAAAGCGACAAAACCATTTTTGAGTTCCCGGATTTGGACATCAACAGCTGGATGGCCTTCGCTCCTGTAAAAGCGAATAATAGCTCTTTTAACCTTAACCATTTCCTCTTCGGTTAATGGCTGCTCGAGATATTTTGCCCGAAGGATATCAAGTAGTTTTTTACCATTTCCAGGCAAGGCGACCTGGCAATTGACGACTTCATGGGGGGAAGTCGGGCAGTTTTTTAGAGATTCTTCATTCGGCGCTAAAATTATTCCCTGTAAAACACTCTCATTAGAGACAAGGGTTGCACACCCGATCAGCGCACTGAAAAGCAAAGATTTGGCAACGGTAAGCATATGTTTTCATATTAAAGACAATTTTTTTTGCGGGAATTGTAAAACTTCAGGCTAAAAAATTTAGCGCATTCTACCCTAGTATTTTTTTCTTACGATTACAATTTTTGACGTATTTTCCCTAATTCCGTATTATCTAGCTTTCTAACCGGAGAAAGTTACTATTTATGGCAGACGAGAAAGACAAAAAAGCAAGTAAGGCTAAACGACCTACTGCTCTTAAAAGAGATATGCAAAATGAAAAGCGACGCTTGGCGAATCGCGCTTACAAAGCGAAAGTCAGTACAGCGATCCGCGCCTTGCGTACATCTGATCAACAAGGTAATCAAGATCAAGTCAAAGAAAATCTTACCACCATTTACAGCTTAATCGACAAAGGCGTAAAAACAGGGGTTTTTAATCACAATAAAGCCGCTCGGGACAAATCTCGCCTCTCCCTGCGAATCAAAACGGCTCTCTAATTTTAAAGCGCATACATGCGCTATGTACAGCGTTGCAGACTGAATATCTGCAACGCTTTTTTTTGCCAAAAAAAACTCTCCGTTTTCAACCTGGTAACCAAGTATCGATGAGGTAGTCAATAAATCTCTCGATACGAGGTTTCATTAACTTGGCCCACTTTCTACATGTGTAACACCATCTTTTTGACTCCCGGTGTTGCTCGATTGCACGACGTTTTAAAATTGTAGAAGGTTTCTCGCCTTCTTTTTTTAACTCTACTGCTTCTTGAGAAGTTGATTGTTTCTTTAAACGTTTCTTTAAAGGTCGAGTTTTTTTCTCGAGATATTCCAATCTTTGAAAACTTGGATCAAAAAAATCCGCGGCCGAAGAAGCTGTTGCTTGAGAAGGCGAAAAGGCAGAATCCCTTGGGACAGATAAGGCTAACGATGAAAAAGGTCCAGTTTGTTGTTTAGGCTTTTTCCTATGCGTTGGTGGTGACTGATTATCTGTGTTGGAAATAGATCTCCATAAGGACTTATGAGCCGCTTTCTGCTGACTGCGGGAATGGCTAGAAGAAATAGTCTTAACTGTGTCTGCTTTGGGTATCGTGGTAGTTGTAGAAAGTCGTTGCTTAAAGACTTTTGTTGAAATTTCCTTTTCCTGTTCAGAGAGTTCTCTTCTTTGCAATCTCGCAGGAAAGAAATTATCATACGTATTGCTAGCCGTACCTTTAGGTTGCCTGTCCTTATTATGGTGATCAGGCAGAGTAGCTATGTGAGAAAAGAGCGGATGTTTAAATATTTGGTGAACTGCTCCTGAAGTGTGCCCCTTATGTCCTGCAGTAGCGCGGACCCATCCAACACGTTTAACAACAGATAGGCATTCATGATAACTCATGCCCATCCACTCTAACTTTGTTGGCAGATTTTCCATTTTGTACGTGGAAGATAATCCTGAAGACATACAAATCCTTAATAAAAATAACAAAAATTATATCTCAAAAATCCCTACGAACATGACGAGCTAAAGAGTAATGCCCGACTGTTTACGTAAATGATTTTTCTGCATGCACGCAAGAATTTCGGCGGTACTTACAACTAAGAGAGTTTTCTTCGCACGGGTCACACCTGTATAAAGCATTTCCTTTCCAAAAGTTTCACTTCCTGGGGGAACGATCAGCAAAACCTCCTCATATTCACTTCCTTGACTTTTGTGAACGGATGAGCAGAATGCATATTCATATTGAGGAAGAATGCCTACTGCAAAAGGTTCTTCGTGACTTGCAAAAAAAGCATATCCGCTCTTAGCTACGTGTAAGGAGGCTGCAGTTACTTTTTTTTGAACTAAAATACCTAATTCTCCATTGCAAAGACCTGTTGTAGCATCATTACGCAAGACCTGTATGGGTACGATGTAATGATCGCCGAATTCTGCAAGCTCGAAAAGATTATGAACTAACTTCTCATTGATACTCTCTGTGCCAAAAGGGCCTTGTCTTAAGACGGAGAGAATACGAAACTTGTGCAGCAACTGCATAAGCGTTTCACGTGAAGGAAAGTTTGCAGATGGCCTTGGCCAAAATGGCTCGATATATCCCCATAACTTTTTATAAAATAGATGAGGTTGAACAGGGTCCATTACCCAGTTAAGAAGAGGCCATTCGCACTCTTCATTCTTCAAGAGAGCTTTTGCAAGTTCGAGTAATGGTCGATCCTCCACGCGCAAACATTGGTGTAAATGGGCTCTTCCAATAGGCAACGGGAGTGGCGCTACTACTAGATCAGAAAAAAGACTGCCAATACCAACAGGATGAAGCTGATTAGGATCGCCCATAAGCACCAGCGTGCAAGTTTTTGGCAATGCAGCAAGCAGCGCGATAAAAAGTGGGGCATCGATCATCGAACATTCATCGACAATGACAAGGTCAGCATCTAGCCAAGGAACTTCAGCAGTTGCAGACTCTACTTTATAGCGAAGTAATTTGTGAAGGGTGCCGCAATTCTGCAAAATATGCGGGTCTACCCCACAACTGATCATTTTTTTTTTAAGATGGTCGGCAGCTCGAGCTGTCGGAGCAGCTAAAATAATTTTCTCCAAATTCGTAAAGGCCTGCGCTATAGCAGCAGCGGTAAAAGTCTTCCCTGTTCCAGGACCACCCGTTACCAGGCTAACCCGATGCTGCCAAACTGTTTGAACTGCATTATATTGTTCTTGGTTGAGCAGTTTTTGGAGTTCAAACGAAGGAAATGCGCCTGCAACACGTTGGCTTGAGAGTCTCTGCAGATGAAAAAGAAGGCTTTGTTCAAGAGCCCAATTTTTTGGCAGATAAAAGCATTCCTCCTTGCGATGAAGATAATGCATTAATTTTCTCCACTCAGATTCTTCTGTAAGGAACGCTTTCTCAAGAATCGATTGCACACTAGCTGGGAATAGATCTCGTATTGCTTTTCGAGAGAGACAAAGGTGGCCTTGTCGAGCTAGAGCCATAGTGGCTGCCAGAATAGCCGCTTGCTCTTCACTGACCTCTCCAACATGATGCGCTGTACGGCGTGCATAATACAAATCAAGCGGGGAAAGTACTCCTTGGTTTTGCCATTCATCAAGAAGAGGCCAATCCATTTTACACAGACTCCGGCATGAAACTTTCCCATTTTTTACCACGCATAAATAAATAATGCGCACCACCAAAACACGTTGCAAAAGGTCGATTGTCAAACAGTTTTACATAACGTCGTAAAGCATCTGCATAAAGAGCAGCTTGTAACCGATAGCCTTGATGTTGCATGACGGCATCGCAACTCTTATCATCATATTGGGGAAGCCAATTGGTTTTCCAATCGATCAAATAGTAAAATTCTTCGTGGACAAAGCAAAGATCGATGAATCCTTTTCGAAATTGCGCCCCATTAAAATAGCAAAATTCCATCTCAGGTAAAAGACTCTTTCCAGGAATCTCTTGCAGAGAAAAAGAAGCACCTCCTGGATGGGGAGAAAACAAGGGAAGTTGTAACGCTGCTATAATCATCGCCAAAATCGATCCATTGTAACCTGCGAATTTGGTATTGTAGGTAATCTGTTCAATGAATGCCTGAATTTTAGTGGATGCTAAGGGACACTGCCATTCGTTGCGGAATATTTCTTCCATGATCCCATGAATAAGATTGCCCGTCTCCGATCCAAGGGGCAGCTCCGATTCTTCCAATGAAGGAACACTATACAATGACTGCAAAGGTTTTTGAAAAAGTGATGAAAAAGAGACAATTTCTTCACGTTTCCAAAAACGTAAAAAATTCTGAGGAGGTGGTAAAGATACTATTTCAGCGATTTCATGTTTTACACAATCTGCGGTTAACTCACCGATGACTTCCCAGGTAATAGAAGCATTTGATGATAATTCGTTCAATGTCTGCTGAACCTTTTCCATGGTCAAAAAAGCCCCTGCAGCTAGCCAATCGGAATAGTTATCGATGAGTCTACCAAAGCGTGCAAAAAAAAGTTCGGCAGGTGAGGCAAGACCTGGTTTAAAGGCTACTTGTTTTTTATCGATTAAAAGAGGGACATAGAGACGTCTTTTAGCACGCGTTTTCGTTACATAGAGTAAACGCATTTTTTCTGCGTCTTTCTCTTTAGGATCAGCATCCTCATCATGAGTTGTGCGAATCGCCAGGCCTAATGCGAAGACAATGTCAAATTCCAGCCCCTTACTTGCATGCATGGTCATGATTGTGACAGCATCGTTCGACTCGGTTACACGTCTTTGCAAGTGTTTATTTTCGTCAGGGTCTTTGAATCTGAGCTCCTCTAAACAAGCAATAAGTTGAGCTAGGGAACGTTTACCTTGATTCGCTTCTTCAAATAAGAGCTCTTGAATTTGTAAAAAATCTTCGTAAAGAGCAGCTTTTTTTTCTGAAAAAAGTTTGTCGAACAATTTCCAAGTCGTTAGCGAAAAAGCTTTTTGTAAGCAATTGGCTAACCCTTGCGTTTGAAAGAGTTCTTTAAGACCCTGCATCACACTGAAATGCTCAAGTAAATGCCCCCTTTTCTCTGTCTCCACTAATTCATCCTGCGACCAATTGATAAGAGGTGACAGTAAAAAATGTTTGAGAAGATAGGTGTCATGAGGTGCATTTACCGCTCGTAATAATGCGAGAATGGTTACGAATACTGGAGAGTTTATAAGACCCTCACTACGAATAAAAACGGCTGAAAGACCATACTTTTTTAATTCTTCGATCAAATGAGTCGCTTGATTCCTATCTTTAACCAGAAGGGCGATACGAGAAAGAGGGAATAAATTCGTTTTTTGAAGATTAGAGATCTCAGCAGCTAGAAAGGGAACAATCTGCTTTTCTTGAATAGTTTCAATTGGAAAACGATCTCTTAAGCTCGAAGAAGTTTCGATTAAGAGAAAGTGCAAACTTCCTCTAGGGCTTTCCTTTTCTAACACCCCAAGAGAATCCTCCTCTGCCTTCTCCGATGCAGCCACAGGCATTATCTCAAGTGCACTTTGCTTTTTGGGAAGAGGCATCCAGTTCGGTAAAGCAAAAAGGGTATTGAGTGCGTTCACTAAAGATTTTTCAGAGCGATAATTGACCGAAAGATGCATTCTCTCATCGATTGTAAAAGCCTCTCGCGCTCGTAAATAACTATAGAGGTCTGCTTTTCGAAATGCGTAAATGGATTGTTTGGGATCTCCAACGAGATAAAGAGCTTTTAGTGGCCTATCTCTCAAGAATAGTTTTTCAAAGATTGCCCACTGCACCGCATCAGTATCTTGAAACTCATCAATGATAGCGGCATCAAATTCTTGGCGTACTTGTTGAAAAAAGCGAGGTTTCTCAATGGCTTTGCTCATAGCCGTTAGCAAATCATCGGGCGATTCCATCGCTCCTGCAAAACTCTCTCTGTAGTGTGCATAGCCGTTTGCAAGGGTTTGAAGAATTGAATGAGGATTTTTAGCTCGATCGAACAAAGGGGTTAATTTGTCCTGCATCGTCGTAAAAAGAGTGAGGTAATACAGCGGAGTATTTTGCTTTTTTTTCTTATTTCTATTTTCTTCACAAATGAGATCCCAAAAATAGGTATCCGCCAGCAAAAACTCATCAAGATCGAGCAATTCTGCCCTTCCTTTTTGCAACCAAATCGATATTTTTTCGAATTGCCACACGCAGCTGGAAATTTTATTGTAAGCTGCTTGAATGATCTCAAAATCTTCTGCCAGGATAAGTGGATCTACAGAACCGATCGATCCGAGTACTTCATTAACAGCCCTATGAAATGTAGGGAGATCATAGGTAACTTCACTTGTTTCTTTCTCTGCGATTTTTTCGAAAAGCTTAACGACTACGCCTCTACAACTATTCAAAATCACTTCCATTTGAGCCAAAGAAATCGACAGGTTTTCTAAATGTCCTTGGAGATAATTCTGGATATTTTCGAATCGCTGTTCTCGGCTTTGCCCCTCAAAAAAACTCGAGCTAATCTCGGCTTCAAAAGAAAATTGCCTAAGGAGCATTTGGCAAAAGCCATGGATTGTCGTAATTCTCGCTTCATGAAAAGTCTGAAGAGCCTCGTGTATGAGCCTTTTTTCTTCTGGCGTTGAATCTTTTAGACGGGCGAGCAGTCGTTGATAAATACGTCGTATAAGCTCTGTCTTTGCCGCATTCGTAAAAGTCATAACCAGTATACGACGTAAAGGAATCCCCTCAAGCACAAGACGCGTTACAAGGTGCTCGATAGCAAATGTCTTACCGGTACCAGCAGAAGCTTCGACAAAAGCATAACGCTGAACTTCGAGGTCCTTCTGCAAAACATCGAATGTGCCAGAATGCATGAATGAGCCTTCTTAAATATGCGAAATCAATCCGTTAAAAAAGACGCAAAGGTATTTTTCACATAGGGACGCCATACCTCGCACAAATTCCTTAGATAAGAAACTCCCCTCTGCTCTAGTAACCATCTAACATGGGGGTCGTGAGTTTCTTTCATCAACTTTTCTAATTTCTCTTGGGACCCAAAAAATTGTGAGGTCCACTTGGCATGAAAAGGAGAAATAAGGATTTTGGCCTTTTGCACATAGAGTAGCAGTTTGAGCATTTCTTCTTGCGGGTTCGCAAAAGCCCATACCTGCTTTTCCTTAGCCTTAGTTTGCTTAGCTACAGGAAGCAATGCTGCTGGAACTAGAGAGCGTAAATCGGGGTGTCCCGCAAGAATGAGATAATGGGGCCAATAGGGAAAAAGCGCGGGCAGTTTATTTTCTACAAAACAGACCAGTCCTTGAGAGGAGAGATTAGCGAGCTGACCTGTGATAGAATAGCTGCGGTTTTCCCAAACGATTTTCCAAGGAGGGAGGAGCAGTTTCTTTTGATCGAGCTGTTCTGGTTTCTTACAGCAGCTACTCAAAATAGCTGTGAAACATTCATCGGGGGCAACCTCAAAAAGAGCAAACTGGTCACGCAGTTCGAGACTTTTTTTTGTTACTCGCATCCTAGCCACTTGTTCAAATCTTCCCATTGGGAATTCCCCCTTAGAACGTGCTTGGCCCAAAACGTCATCCAGTGGAGCAAATAAGCTTTGACGGGCTAAGTCGAGAATTTTCCAGCTTGGGGAATAGAATTCTTCTTTAGCAAAATCTTCTTCCTCTTCTCGTTTTAAACGAAATTTCAATGTCTGATAAAAATAAAACGCGAGAGGATTTCGTAAACAGTCATGAAGATCTTCGAGCTTAATTTCCTGCGTCTCGGGCCACACATCTTCCGGAAGTTCTGGTTGTATGTGGGGTGCAATAACCAATTGGTTTCCATTTCCATAATAAGATTTAGCAGCTTCATAGCGAGTAGAAGAAAAATAAGGAAATAGCTCAAGACTAGGTTGAGAAATAGCGAGGGATGGAATATGAATAATATCCATCTTAGGATCTGTTTTTTTTAGCCAGTCTAAAAGCTGTTGTACGAGGGGACTTGGCATTAATTCTATTTTTTCTTCCACAGAGCGACTGACATAACTGATACGCAAATAGTCGCGTGCTTTCATGCAAGCCTCTAAAAAAAGATAGCGATCGCAGGCTATTTTCGATGGACGTTGTAAAGGCAGTTCGCAAAGAGACGTTCTCTTATCCGCAGAAGGAAAGGAACCTTCTTCCATCCCGATCAAATAAATAACGCGTGCCGGCTCTACAGTACCTTCTGCAAAAGATGCAAAGCGTAAAGCCTGTAAATCACCATTTACACAATGCCCATTGCGACGATTTAGAATTGCGTCCACGATCCGAAGAAAGTCTGCAAAGCGTAAGAGCAAAGGTTCAAGCGGTCTAGAAGCCCTAACGACTTGCAAGAGGGCAGAATGGAGCCAGTTTTCTTCTTCTTTCGAATGGAAATAACGATCGGAGGTTAATTCTATCCACGCGGTCCATTCGCAAAGAGTACGTTTAGTATCTTTTATCAAATAGGCTGCATCTCGGTGTAAGTCTTCGACAATCGCAATTAGCTGCCCAAATAAATCTGTATCTGTCCATTCGAGTAGAGGTAAACCAGAGTCTACCTCGCATGTTAGGCCAAAAAGCAGCCTATCCAAACCAAAGCTCCAACTTCCTTGTTCTTCTAAGGGTGCTGCAGAATGCGTAATCTGGGCTCTTTGCACACCATCATAACCCCAAGTAATGCCAGATTTTTCTATCCACCGTGTGATGAGAGTAATTTCTGCCTCTTCCCAATTGAATTTCTCTCGAAAAACATGGGTTTGAAAAAGGTCAATAAGAGCTCGTGTATCAAAGCGGGCTTCTAACAAGCTTAATAATCTACGCTGAGCTTGAGCTAATGGACTTGTTTGGATGCGCTCAAGTCCCGTAATGGCATAATCGAGAGGACTCTCTTCTGCCCCCAATACAGCTTGTATATAAGGCGCATAGAATGTGATATCCGGAGCGAGAATGAGAATATCTTTGGGTAAAAGAGGGGATTCATCTGCTTGGTGACGCTGCAAGAGTGCTTGTAAACGATCGGAAAGCGTTTCGATTTCCCTTAGGCGGTTAGGCGCGGAGACAATTTCTATAGAATCATCTTCCGCAAGATTAGGCGGGGCAAGATGAAGAATAGAAGCTTGTAATTGCTGTAAGCGGATACAGCTTTCTTTTTCTCTATAATCTTCGTCCCCTTGCATCTCTTCCGTTTGCAAAACATCTAAGATAAATCTACCGGCTGAGCCCCAATTGGCAAGAAGAGGATGTTGTTCTTCTATATAATCATCCAACCGGGCGATTTCTTGCTCTTTGATCCCTTTTTTTTGTAAGAAGAGAGCCTTGCGCGCATAGGAACTCGAACTTAAGAAATCTCCCCAATACTCAGCGCAAGGCGAAAAGAGAAAGAAATTTGCACCGCATTGCTTAAAAAACCGCGTTAAGGCGGTGGGAAGAGTCAGAAATCCGAAAATAGCCGGACGAACTTCCCATGAAATAGAAGATAAAAGTTGTAAGGGGTAGGTCAAGGGCCCTTTTTCAAAAACTTCCTCCCAAAGAAGGGCCTGCCATCCCCCTTTTTGTAACCATTTTTCGATTTGACCTTCCGCGTATTGGCCGTAATCCATAAAAACAGAGGCAAGTTCTTCGCAAAGGGGAAATAAACGCTCCTCTTTTCCACCTAAAAAATTCTCAAGCTCACTCAAGGGTCTATTATTATCTCTAAGTAAAGAGGTAGCTGCAGAATACAAGTACAAGGCGAGTTGAAGAGAAGTAGGTAGAATTTTTCTTTCCTGAGTTTGCGAAAGCCTACGCAAGACTTCAGGAATTTCCATGAATTGGACACCTGCAACAATCCCTAAATTATCTTCTCGCGCCCATTCACGCTGAATTAAAGTTTTCATAGTGTGATGGGGAACGATCACAACCCGTTGGTCAAAAGGTCGTGATCCTGGCGGGAAAAGATCTGTTTTTAGGCGTTCTGCAAGCAACACCATATCATCACTAAAGAAAACTGCTGAATCAGTCATGTGAATATAGTATAATTATGTTCCACTTAAATCAGGTATAGTATGCATTTATTTGAAAGAATTCGTAAACGTAATAGTTTATGGTTCCTCAACATCGCGCAGTGGGGTGCTGTCGTTAATGACAACATTTACAAATTTATCCTCGTCTTCCTTCTCATCGATGTCTATGGTTCGGAAAAAGCTAGCAACATTCTCTCCGGAGCGGGAGCGGTTTTTGTTATCCCTTTCCTATTGTTTTCTTCGGCAGCAGGTATTTTAGCAGATCGCTATAGTAAAAAATGGATCATTACTCTTGTAAAGATCTTTGAGGTCATGATTTTTTTAGGGGCTGTGTATGCAGTCAAATACCACAATCCCTATGCACTCTATTTTTTCCTTTTTTGCTTAGCTACACATAGCGCCATTTTCGGGCCTGCTAAATATAGCATTATTCCCGAACTTGTTCCGGCAGAAAAAGTACCCAAAGCCAATGGCTTAATCACTTCATGCACCTATTTAGGCATCATCATCGGTACTTTCTTAGCTTCATTCTTAAGTGAAATAACCAATTGCCAGTATACGACGGTCATCTTTTTTTGCTGCTTATTAGCTGTTTTTGGTCTGTTGAATGCTCTATGCATGACTTCTACGCCGCCACAAGGTTCGCAACGTAAAATCCATGCCTTCTTTATAAAAGAAATTTTTCACACTTTACGCAGTTGTCGGACTAAGCCCTACCTCCTCCTAGTTTTAGCCTCTTCTTCTTTCTTTCTCTTCGTTGGAGCGTTCACCCAACTCAATATTATTCCTTATTCTCTTCAAGGGTTACATCTCTCTGAAATTTATGGCGGCTATCTTTTTCTCTGCACCGCGCTAGGAATTGCTGGAGGCTCATACCTTGTAGGTAAAATCTTAAAAAGACCCATTGCTCTTTGGATTCCCTGCATGGCCGGCTTTACATTAGCGTTTTTCTTATTCTGCCTCGCCTTTATCTCCAATTATCTTCCACTTACGATTGCCTTGCTGTTTTTCTTAGGAGTCGCCGGCGGCATGTTTGTCGTCCCCCTTGATTCTTTTATTCAATTGGCCTGTTCTCATGAAACTCGCGGCCAAGTAATTGCGGCTGGTAATTTCTTAGGTTTTTGTGGGGTATTACTCTCTTCCATTCTTTTGTACGTACTCAGTTCTGTGTTGGGTCTTTCCGCGATGGTAGGATTTGGGATAATGGCAGTGCTTACACTCGCTTATACAATTTTTTTGTTTTTTCAACTTTCTGCGTTTACTCTTCCCTTCCTTGTCAAAGCCATTTTACGACCCGCTTTCAAACTTGAACTTACCGATCTCACTCTTTTAGAACCTGAGACACAAATGCCTCTAGTAGTGAAGAGAGGCACCGTTAGTGATTGTTTGTTGCTCACAACTCTTTTACCGCATTATCGTTTTGTCATTATGGGTGAGAAAAAAAGTTTGAGCACCTCTTTGCTTAGTCTTTTCGCGACCTTCTCCTTTTCAACACTCCCGGATGAAGTGATGCAAGCGAATACCCGTGTATGCTTTGTCATTCCAGATAAATGGCCTTCTTCTTGGCTCCCCCGTAAATATGCACAGGTAGAATTGTTACCCTCTTACCAGCAGGGGCCTATGCTTGTGCGTTTTATTTTGCCGAGCTAATATAGATATTCACTTTAACGCAGGGGTCTCATGAAAAAAAAAATTGCTATCTATTTGGCTGGAA
>Ga0207143_1039_pt1 | contig 21453 bp, 14 predicted proteins | sample Alteio_BWMinHeat_3_FD_153566 | JGI IMG/M metagenome (GOLD analysis project Ga0207143, IMG submission 153566) | Enriched cells from forest soil in Barre Woods Harvard Forest LTER site, Petersham, Massachusetts, United States -... | ecosystem: Environmental > Terrestrial > Soil > Temperate forest >... | reverse complement strand
AATGTAGCAAAAAGAACAATCAACAAAAATAAATGGAGATATCGATTTTATCAATGGATTTGTTATGTAAGGCTACAACACTGTGTTGATCCCGATGCTTCGAAAATTATTTGTGCTTATTTATAAAATCATAAACTATTTCTATTTTGACGCTATGTAGATAAAACATCCAGTACCATGATTGAAGTCAAATCTTGGTACTTTAAAAAAATGAAATATGATATTTCAGAATATTATATCTGTCACTTCATTCGTCTCACAATTGTATTTCGAAATATCTATTTGATGGAAGAAGCTCAAAGAAAAATACAAGAATGTTTGGATAATAAAGAAACCCAATTATATTTAAATAACTTACAATTGACACATTTGCCAGATAATTTACCTGCTTCATTGACACACTTGTATTGTCACAATAATCAAATCAGAGAATTACCAACAATTTTACCTGCTTCGTTGACACACTTGTATTGTAACAATAATCAAATCAGAGAATTACCAACAATTTTACCTGATTCATTACAAGGGTTGTATTGTTTCAATAATCAGATTCAAATGTTACCAACAAATTTACCTACTTCATTGACAGATTTGGATTGTAGTAATAACAGGATTCAAACATTATCAGATAATTTACCTGATTCATTGATATATTTGATTTGTGTAAGTAATCAAATCAGGATGTTGCCAAAAAAATTACCTACTTCATTGATAATATTGTATTGTTCCCATAATCAGATTGAAATGTTACCATGTTATTTACCTCCTTCATTGCAAGAGTTGGATTGTTTCAATAATCCGATTCGAATGTTGCCAACAAATTTACCTCCATTGATAGATATTTATTGTTCAGGCAATAATTTGAGAATATTACCACTAAAATTAAGAATTATGAAGTGTAATATTATTTGCGTCAATGTAGATAAGTTGTATTATAACGAAGCATTAAATGTAACAAAAAGAACAATCATCAAACATAGATGGAGGCACCGATTTTATCAATGGATTTGTTACGTAAGGCTACAAAAATATGTTGATCCAGATGCTTCTAAAATTATTTGTGCTTATTTATAAAAATCATAACAATATATTATTTTATTTTGACGCTCTGTGAAAATTAAAGCATCAAATGTTATAATTGAAGTCAATTTTAGTATTTTTGGAAAAAATGAAATCTGATATCCCAGAATACTTTATCTGTAACTTCTCTTCACTATCGCTTCGTTCGTCCCACAAGTGTATTTTGAAATAAGATATAAATGGAAGAAGCTCAAATAAGAATACAAAAATGTTTAGATAATAAAGAAAGAATATTATATTTAAATAACTTACATTTGACACATTTACCCGATAATTTACCTGCTTCATTGACACATTTGCATTGTTCCAATAATCAGATTCAAACGTTGCCAACAAATTTACCTTCTTCATTGACATATTTGTATTGTAACAATAATCAAATCCAAATGTTGCCAACAAATTTACCTTCTTCATTGACATATTTGTATTGTAACAATAATCAAATCCAAACGTTGCCAACAAATTTACCTGCTTCATTGACATATTTGGATTGTTCATATAATCATATCCAAATGTTACCAACAAATTTACCTGCTTCACTGACAGTTTTGTCTTGTTCCAATAATCAAATTCAAACGTTACCAACAAATTTACCTACTTCATTGACACATTTGTATTGTTTCAATAATCATATTCAAATGTTGCCAACAAATTTACCTGTTTCATTAACATATTTATTTTGTTTCAATAATTATATTCAAACGTTGCCAGATAAATTACCTACTTCATTGACACATTTGTCTTGTTCCAATAATCAAATTCAAACGTTACCAACAAATTTACCTACTTCATTGACACATTTGTATTGTTTCAATAATCAAATTCAAAAGTTACCAGATAATTTACTTGTTTCATTGATAAAATTGGACTGTTCAAACAATAAGCATTTAAGAACATTATCACTAAAATTGAGAATTATGAATTGTGATGTTACTTGTGAAAATAAAAATATATTGTATTATAATGAAGCATTAAATGTAACAAAAAGAACAATCAACAAACATCGATGGAGGCATAGATTTTATCAATGGATTTGTTATGTAAGATTACAAAATTATGTTGATCCAGATGCTTCTAAAATTATTTGTGCTTATTTATAAATATTATAAATTCCAAGACAATGAATATGGATTGTGAGATATGTTATATTGATAACAATAATATACAAAGACTCGAATGTTACCACCAAATGTGTACAAAATGTTTTTGTCGAATGATCGAACATCATCATATTTTTTGTCCATTTTGTCGTCAAAAAATTTCTATTGATTACATGATCAATAATTATACAGGAAAATATCAATTTATCATTACTGATGAAAAGATAGAGATTGTAAATCATGCAAATACTACATTTTGGAAATCAACAATAAAAACATTGTACACGATCACAGTTACTGTTTTGATGCATTTGGCTTGTGATTATCTATAAAATTATCCACCTTATCTTTGATTTCTTTTAAAAAGGGTCTGAATTTATCTTTGTAATTTTCCATCTCATCTTCCTCCAAATCATTGGGTAAAATCATTTTCTGAAAAACCTGACCAAGATCCTTTGCAATATTACATTCTTCCTTCAGATTTGCATCAGTAATTTTCTTTTGCAACGATGCAATAAAATTTTCGTATTTCTTCTTTTCAACAGATGATGCATCTGGTTTTGGTTCACTGCATATGCTATCAATCAGTGGAAGAATAGTAGGTACATATTTTTTCATAATCTTCCCATCTTTGCATTTTGGTATAGTTCTCAAATAATTCTTGAGAAGTTCTGTTTTCTCTTTATTGGCCCGAAAATATTCGATATAGTCCCAGTGTTTTTTGAAAGTTGGAAGATTAGCTTCAAACCATTCATCATCACGAGCTATAGTTACAGATCTTGTCGTAACCACTTTCCAGTACTTGATACTTTCCAAAGAATAATTTCTCCATTTCCCACCATCAATATCTTTTAAATTTGTAATAGTTTCAAGTACCCATGTATCAAGTTGAGCTGGAGTCATTTCCACTTTGGGTGGATAAATGAATGTTGCATCGTTATATATTTTTTCCTCAAATGTTAATTTTTCCTCTTCAAATTTCGGTCCTGATTTTTCTTTTTCATCATCTTCATTATTGTCATTATCCATTGGTTCATTATTTCCGTTTGGCATCAGTTGCAACAACAATCCCTTTTCGTGTTTCGTCGTTCGCGAAAGCCATGGGTATTCTAAATCAGTGTCCTGAAGATATTCTTCTCTGGACTTGTATTCTACAACTTCCATTTGAAAAAAGTCGCATTCATCCAAATCAGTACATTGCATTTGAAGTTGAATTTGAACCCAATAATATGTCGGACAAATACCTTTCTTGACGTCTTTTGCGAGATCGTGGATTGGTTCGTATATTCCGTACACAATCGGATTATCTCGATACATTAAAATTTTCCTTCGAAACGGACATTTAATTTCCAACATTCTCCCAACAAATTTACTTTTAAACTTTCCACTTAATTTGAATCTTCCAACTATTCCATCAGGACTAGCTCCCAAAAAAGAATATTTTGGATGTCGACACAAACCAATTTCTCGAATTTTCACATTCATACGATTTTCATAAATCATGGTCGCAATCGATTCATATTTTTTTCCATGATAACAATCAATATTTGTTCTGAAGGGAAATGAAAATATTTTCTTCAAAATAACATTGTATTGTCCTTCGTATGGGTTGAGACCAACAACCGTTCCTCCATCTGATGCAGTAATCATGGTATGTCTATCAAGAAACCATCGCTTGGATCTTTGGGGCGGGTAGTACTGGTTATCCAATATATTGAAAACTTTGGTTAATCGTAATTGTTTTTCATTCAAAACATCATCTAAATCATCAAGATCGGGTTCTGTTCCGTAAGGACCAAATAGTAAAGAATCTCGTCTCGCTAATTTTTTCATACATTTATCTGTTGGGTACAAATATACCGTTTCGAATTTTGGCATAGTATCTGAATCGTTATCGATACATTCTTCCCTTTCTTTACGTACAAAACCAAAGCCTGATTTCTTTTTTGTCCCGCCGAAAAGATTCGGATTACTGTTACGCTCTTTTGGTTTGGACAAAACACCAAATCCGGCCTTTTTGGGTTTTGGAGCTTCTGTTGTCATTATCTGATCAGTTGTTTTTGTTTGATCGTTTGTTTTTATCTGATCGTTTGTTTTTGTTTGATCGTTTGTTTTTGTCTGATCGTTTGTTTTTGTCTGATCGTTTGTTTTTGGTTCAGACATAATATCTTTCTTGGTTAATTTACCAAAACCACCTTTTTTAGATTCTTTGGTTGGAACGGCTTTAGATTCTTTATCTGATACAACTCTGGATTCTTTTGTTGGAACGGCTTTAGATTCTTTATCTGATACAACTCTGGATTCTTTTGTTGGAACGGCTTTAGATTCTTTATCTGATACAACTCTTGGTTCTTTGTCTGATACAACTCTGGGTTCTTTAGCTATAACAACTTTGGATTCCTTGTTTTCTTTGTTATTAGATATACAGCCTTTGAGAATTTCATAGGTCATTGATTCATTTCGAGTGCTCGTATCAAATTTGATAAATTGTTTTTGACCAATCCCGGCCACAATAGAATATCGGCACAATGCTTTCAGAGCATATTTCTCGGTATACTCACCAGAAGAACTAGTAGAGATGTTTTTGGCTAAATTTGTCAAATCATCTAAAATATATTCTCCGTTACATTTTTCTTTAATATATTTCTTGATCGAAAAGTTCATACACTGTTATGCAATTATGTTGTACATATTTGATAACTATTTATCTTGGGAAATAATATCAATTTTTATATAAAACATCTGTGCGATAGAGGATGATTTATTTATTAGTGTAAAATCTATAATACCAATGAATGTCGGTGATAGAAATATTCTGCTTGACGAATATGTCAAAATCACAATAACTATTAAAAATATACGAGAGAAACTTAACAAATACAAAAAATCAGTTGAAAAAAAAGTTATAAATGCATCAACCGATCGGGAGCAACAGAATATAATTAGTGATTTTACAGAGTCAATCACTAGAATTAAGAACAATCCTGAGATTACACAAAAATTTAAAATATTAAAGCAAAGGCAAACGGAACTCAGAAATATTTTGACACAAAATAAAGATATTTCGGTTTCTAGTACTGATAGTGCGGAAATTAAAGATAAGAATACTGACTCTCCGGATGACGAAAAATTAATTAAATGTTTACAAACAAAATACAAAATATTATCTTCCAAAAGATAATATTATCAAAGCAATAGTGAAGAACTATTCATGATTATCATACCCAAAATGGTTTTTTGATAATCAATCATACAATGATCTAATATTAAAAAGATTAGATCACACTGTTTCCAATTACATGATTATGAAGATATCTTTCCACCTGACAACACCAATAATTTATCGTACATGGATTTGTTTCTGATGTACAACAATTTGCTGTCAGAAGCTTGATTTCGTCCATCGTCTCCTCCTCACCCACCGACAATATATATTGACTTGTGTTCTATACCACACTTAGAACAGGCGTTTTGTTTTTCACTCATCAGTATATATATTCTGGACATTTCATTTTATTTTGAGCTTGCAAACTAAGATGTTTTCTTGCGAGCATGCGGAACAAAACTTCAGCTTTGTTTAGTTTTATCTGTTGTATTTTGGTTCGATTGTGTTTCTTGGGTTTTTTCAGATGAATATGTTAATTCGAATGTAATTTCGTGTGGTTCTTCATAAAACTCAATTAACTCGCTCTCTTTATTTTTACCCGATCTATATTGCAACGTCAGAGTTTTGATTGGTTTCGAAATTGAAGATTTGACAGCCAAATCTTGAATACCTGTTAAATCTGACAGTAACTGTTTGACTTGTCCTGATGCATTAATTTCGCATACAGGATTCGCATCAGATATTTCGCTGATAAACATGTAATAACTTTTATCTATCCACATGTGTGGTTGTTCTGATCGATATTGTGTTTTGTCTTTATACAATACTTTGTTGAATCCAAAAAATATCCCGATCGATCGTTCTTTCATATCAATAGAAAATTTCTCATTCGATGTATTTTTAATAACAATATGTTTGTCAATTTCCTTTAATACAATTGGAATACCACTATCTTTGAGACCATTATTAATATCGTTCATAATGTCAGATACTGTGTAGTTATCGTCGTGCGGTAACTCGATGGGTATTTTCTCACTATTATATATGATGCACAATGTATCATGTGTTTCATCAATTGCTGGTTTCAGTAACGGGAAATCAGTATCTCCATTAATTTCTATTTTTTTTAAACCATCAATTGCATTATCCAGAGTGACGCGATAATTATTATAAAATTGTGGTTCTGTCCACTCATTTGCTCTAATTACAAGTGTTTGTTTTTTTGTATTTGTTGTTTTTATTTCATCAGTTACACTTAATTTAGGTGCATTCTTAACTTTCTTTTTAATTCGAACTGTTTGTTTTCGTGTATTGATTTTTTTTGGTTTTTCTTCGTCGCTATCTGTATCAGATTGTTTAGACTTCTCAGACTTTTCCGACATATCTGATTCAGACTTGTTTGCTTTAGATTCATCGTCAGAATGATTGGATTCTTCTGAATCAGATGAATCTTCTTTTTTGGGTTTGGGTTGTTTCTTTTTTTTGACTTTCTCGTTACTTTTCTTTGTTTTCTTTTCAATATGTGACAAAGTACTCTTGACCTCTTGTTTCAAATTTTTGTTGTTTTTTTCATTTTCCTTTTTCTTTTCTTTTAATTTTTTCAACAATAGTTTTTTCTTTCGTACTGATGAATCCTCAGAATCACTGCCACTGTTCTCTTCTTCGGAATCGCTCCCTGCCAACATTTTTTCAATTTGATCAACACTCATATTTACTAAAATTTCAGGATCCAAACCGATTCTATCTGCAAATTCTCTTTTTTTATCTTTGATACGTTCCTCTAGTTCTGTCCCGCCTCCTCTACCATTTCCCATTTGAAAATACTGCCCATTGTTTTGTCCAGAACTTCGGAAATTAGAATTTTGCATCATTCCATTCATTTGATTCTGCATCATCGGATTTTGCATTGGATTCTGCATCATTGGATTTTGCATCGGATTCTGCATCATCGGATTTTGCATCGGATTTTGCATTGGATTCTGCATCATCGGATTTTGCATTTGATTCTGCATCATCGGATTTTGCATTGGATTCTGCATCATGGGATTCTGCATCATGGAATTCTGCATCATGGGATTCTGCATCATTTGGCCTTGCATCATTGATGATCCAAAACCAACCATATTGGTTCCACCTTCGCGCATAGCTGTCTCTTCTGCAAGTCGGGCATCTAGATCAAAATTATCTGATCTAGTTTTCTTTCCCATATTACCCATTGGATTGTTCATTGGATTATTCATATCCATACTAAAAGGATTGTTCATTGCCATCGGGTTCATGTTGTTAGGCTTCATGCCCATAGGATTCATATTCATGTTTGGATTCATTCCCATCCAATTTGCGCTCATTGGATTCATCATACCAGAACCCATATCCATTCCATTGCTGTTTCCCATATACATGTTGTTGTCGCTGGGAACTTTTCCATTTGCGATGGCTCGTGTATCACCTCCATCGACACAAAAATTTGGTTCGATTGGTGGTTGTCTAGGTCCCATCATTGCATATTGACCATTTTGGCCAAATTGCCCATTTTGACCAAATTGACCATTTTGGCCAAATTGCCCATTTTGACCAAATTGACCATTTTGGCCAAATTGCCCATTTTGACCATTCTGACCATTATTCATATTAAATCCATCGTTATCATATTCTGCTTTTCTCAATAACATTTGTCTAGTTATTTCGTCCGAATTTGACAGTTTATTTTGTGTCTGAAGTTTATCATTAAGATTCCCAAAAAACATTTGTTTGCTATATTCTCCCGTTGCAGTAATACAACCAGTCTCTTCGTTAATAATCGGAGCATAATTAGAATCAATATTACCACCTGATTGCATAGCACGGATTCCATATTGTTGTTGTTGATTAGACATATCTTGTTTCGGTCCACTTCTTTTTGAAGGAATATTCCTTGACTGAGATGTATTTCTCGACTTTGGCTGTTGAACAGGACGTTGCTGTGGTTGTTTTCTAGAATTTTTTTTATTGTTTTCCTCATATACTTTAAAACATTCCTGTAACGATTTCTCGTTTAATTTCGGAAGTATTTTCTTTGGATTATGATTTTTTATTTTTTCTTGATTCTTCTTGAAAACCAAGTTCATTTGGGACAAAACTAATTTCCGACAAGCTTCACGAGCTTCGGGTGTATCATCTATATTTAACTCTTCTCCAAGAGCTTTTGCCAGTACCTGAATATTTCTATCTGAGAAGAATATATCCCGAATACTCATATTATAAATATTATTGTGTTTATATTCCTCGGTCCGGAAGCCCACAACATATCTTATGTCAGATGCAAAAAACCACCAAATTATTATTCTTATCAATAGTATATAGCTATGAACTGGAGTAAACAACCTTCGTATCTTACTGGAATGATGGGATCAATTGCAACAGATACTGTTTCTGGAACAAGCGAACTTTCAGACACCAATGGATTCCAAAATCCAAGAGGAACTAATCTTAATAATCATGATTATGGTCGTGCACATGTAGGTGGTATGAATGGTACTACTATTTTGGGAAAACCAAATTATATAAATCCTCACAATACTTTGTACAACAACATTGGTGAAATTGTACTGAGAGAACAGATATTCGACATTGTTGTATTTATCAACACTAATAAGAAAAATCATCGAATTTGCCCTGATCCATTTGTCTTTCAGGTCAAATTTGATGGCATTAAACCAAAAACTGAAATGATCTGTGCTGATATAAATATTAGTCCCGAGTGTTCTGAAGAATTTGCGTACTGCCAATACACCAAGGGTGATGCACAAATTGTGGTTCCGGCAAAATTAATAAACATTCGATCGGTGATTGTCAAAGCACTAATTTTACCAATGCATATTGATTACAAAACCAATGAAGACGGATCATATTCCAAGTGTGGTCAAGGGTTAGCGAAAAAATACAAATATCTAATTTTGAAAATTCAAGGTCTCGAAACAGAATACAATTATTCAAACGTCGATTTACTTGAAAAAAATACATTTATTATGAAAGTTGATGCAGACATGGGAGTCAATAACGAATTCTGGATCCCCCTGTATAACACAGTGTCGTTTTTCGAATCCATGTTACAAAATGTCAACAGGATTGGTGTTGAAATTTTTGATGAAAATGGGAAATTACTTTGCCCGACACTGGATGGAAAAAAACATGATTTTCATGCAGAATACAGAAAAATGATAGACGGTATTAATGCTCTTAAAAAGGAATGCAATCCCAAAGATGTTAAAGAAAAAATCAAAAAATTTTTACCGAAAATGTTATCTCTCAGAGAAATAACAAATTGTATTAATCCTGATCTACATTTATTATTTGTAGCGTACAAACCACAAATCAACACAAATATTAAATTTGATCACTTTTAGAAATATTTTTACTGATAATTGGTATCGGGATAATATGTGTAATAATAAATGTATCTTGGGTTAATTTTAGTGGAAGATCAAATTCATCGAGTCCTACTTTTCCCACAGGATATTGTAAGTCTAAGTCATACACTACTCTGGATTCTTGATTGTACCAATAGTGTTCTGGTTCGGAATATTTATCGGTGTCGTTTTCTTGATCGGATTTTAATTGTTTAACTGCTTTAATTTTGACAACTTTAATTCGAGAAACCATTGAATTCTGGCTATTTAGACCATTGTTCAATTTCAAATCATCATATATATTATCTTTGTATGCAGGACCAATCATGTCGTCGAACAATGATTTTTCTTCAAATTGAAAACATCTGTACGAACTAACCAAGCTATTATGCGCTCTGTACAAAGCACAATCAACAGATGCTTCTTTCATAGGATCCAAAAAACTAGATATCAGACCTTCTTTGGATCTGGCAACGTCTTCGATGTATTGATCAGTCGTCCATTTATTAGGATCGCGATCAGGAGGTCGGACTGATTTGTAACGGAATACTGTAACTTCTCTGTCAGACATTGGAAGATTTTTATGTGAACAATTTCGAATTGCTCGACCGATCATCTGGGTAATTCGGACTTCATGCCAGTATGGTTCCATAATATGTACTTGTCGAATGTTATTGAAAGAAATTCCTTCTGCTCCTGCTGGAGAAATCATGACTATTTTGCATAATTGACCTAGTTTATTTTCTATTCTATTGAACAATTCAATAACTTTTCTACGTTCAGTAGGATCAATACCTCCATGGTATTCTGTATATCGGAAACCATCGGTTGATTTATCGTGATCCCTGTCGGAAAATGGAGAAAAGCCAAAATATTTAAGATAAATTTTAAAAATTTGCAATCCTTCCATAACTACATAGTTCGAGTAAACTAACACAGGACCAGCAGAATTCAAAATATTCAATATCATAAACATCATTTTGGCAGATGAATCGTGTAATGCTTTTAACAAATTTGACTTTTTAATTTTAGGATCATTGACAAATTCAATATACTGATCAATTGTAAATTTTTTATTGCTCATTTTAAAGAAATTTTCAATATCCTGTGCTAATGTGTGCTTTTCCTCAATATCTTGAGATAATTTATCATTTAGGAATTTATCGAACGCATTAACAAACTCTTCCGTTCTTTTCAGATACTCATCAACTTTATAATATGATTCTTTCTCTTTTTCTTCCTTACTTTGTTTTCTTCCCTTGGTCACTAATTCAATATCTGATTCATTGATTTTGAAATCTCGTGGTCGAGGTCGGGTTTCTCCACTGATTCCTTGTTCAATCATTGGAAAAACAAAATTACTTGCTTGTTTTGTATATGATCGATAATTGCCACTGGATGATGATCTGAGTCGCCTAGTTATTTTCTCTTCTATTCTTTCGTAATATTCATAAATGTCGGTTTGATATTCCGACATTGGTACATCAATATACTCTATTGTCTTTTTTGCATAGAATTCTGGAGTAGCACCAACATAATATGATACTAATCCTAAAATTCTTCTTTGGAAATTATTTTTATTAGCCGGATTAATAACTGGATATGCAGTTGTCGAAACATAAAGTTGATTGAACTGGGATTCAGATTTTGGAAATATACCCGGTCTTAATAAATTAAACAGTAATCCTAGTTCGTACGGAATATTAATAGCAGGAGACCCAGAAATCAAAATAACTCTGACACCTTCATTGTCTTTTTTGTCCTGAATAATATGTTCGTAAATGGTGAGAGCACGTCTTCCTTGTTTCGAAATTAAGTTTGTATATACGTTGTTAATAAAATTATGTACCTCATCAATAATGTACATAGACTTCTTGGAAGCATCAGAATTTTTTACTTTTTCCAAAAATACTTTGTCGGCATTAGGCGCATCGTACGAAATAAATTCAATGTTCGCATTTCTGAATTCTTTTTCTTCTACCTGAAGCCATTGTTCCAATTCCCTCATCCATGTGGATTCCCTGAGAGTAGCTTTCAATAAAATAAAAACATTCCAGTCAGGTGAATAATTATAGAGTACATTGTAAATATTAATGGCTGTTCTGGTTTTTCCTGATCCCAAACCATGATAAATCAAAATGTCACGATACGGTGAATTATAATCCAAATATTTTCCCAAAAATTCTTGGTATTTTTTTAATTCAGTACTTGTTTTCTTAACGTTACATGGATCAGATCCATCCATAAATATTTCCGGTAATCTGTACTGACTAAAGTTCGCCAATATCCATGTCGGAAACAGTCTACCATTAATTTTTAGATTTATGTACTCGTTCTTTCTAGATTTGTACATATTATTATTTCTGGTCGATGACATTAATTATATAATATCACTGGAATAATAATTTCAATAAATAAAGAAAATCAATAGTTCCAAATTATTGATCAAACTATTGCTTGAGCCACCCACATTTGAAGAGGATTAATGTCTCCATTTTTAGAAATAGCTGTAAAGTTGAACAAATTGATCGGACATTTAGAGTTATCGAAACCATGATTGTCTTTGTAATACTTGGATAGATCATCAATGGTACGAATGTACTGATTTTTATCAGCATTGTAGAAACCTTGTTCCGGAACTCCCATCGTATAGATTGCTGGTTTGTAAATTTTGTCGTTGAGATTCTTCGGACCAAAAAAGTCTTTATCTTCATTGACATGAAACATCAATTGATTTTTATCCGTGATGGTTTTATTGTATTCCATCATACATTTCTTTTCATTAGTGTTCAAAATTACAGAATATCCTCTCATTCTGTATTTATTAACAATTTCGATTGGATTTCTGATTCCCGCAAAATACTTGTAATCAACATTAATAAATGTCATCATAGCCGTAATGAAAGAAGGAATCATGTAAAAGTTTTCTCCTTGGTAGTATGCACGTACGCACGGTAAATGGAATCGAGCTACCGTGTTAAATGGATCAACAGGATTAACCTTAAAGATCTCAATGCATCTCTTTAGTTTTTCGCAACAAATTTTGTATTTGATTGATTCACTGAATTTGTACACCAAATAGTTTTGTTCAGGTGGTACTTGTTCTTCTTCCGATCTGAAATCATTCAAAAAATAGTAAATTTCCCAATCTTTTCGAACTAAATTAGCTTGCGAAATGTCATAGTCTACTATTTTCATCAATATCTCGGGTTCTGTGGTCACAGTGTTGTACGCATCCAGCATCTCTTTATCAAACTGAACATCTGATTTTTGTTGGTGTGTTCTCCATTTCTTGACCATTTCGTTTTTTTCTCGTACATAATCTACATAAAAGTACTGCCTCATGGCTGGCGTAGTTTGAACTGTATGTACACTGTTATGATCGTCATCAGGACCATCAGCTGATTTGGTAAAAATACTTCTTAGAGATTTCTCATCGTACTGTGTGCTCAACTCTAGATTGACATCGTTGATACATTCTTCGAAAAAATGCCTAGTAACAACAACACACATCTTCTTATCCGGAACGATTTTAATATTTTCTCTATTACATTCTAAGTTTTTAGTCAGAACAGTCATGAACTCTGACAAATTCCTGATGTATTCAATCATGGTATTGGCACCAACCATAACATCAATGTCGGAATATCCATAATAATGGAGAAAATACGTGTTCCATCGATCTTCATAACTCATATCATCACTGGAACAAATATCAACCAAAGGATTGTATCTTTGCAAACATGCAGGCATTACTGACCCAGAAACGGAAATTGTTTTTGGATTCATATCACTAAAAATATTTTTATCAGCTCTTCCGCTTGTAAAAACGTTAAATCTTCTCTGGGCTTCTTTTTTGTCGCATATTCCGTAATGCTTTTTACAATCCTGCAGTGCCATAATACTCATACAATTCGTATCAGAATTAATCAAATCACTGCTTAACAAAAGTGATACATAAGGGTTATGGTGAATGTTTTGCATACTGAATGGAAAGATTGGTAGTTCATTTGCAGTATCAATATCAAAAACATATCGATGTTTCTTAGTTGTTCGGGTATTAAAAATAGATTCTTCCAAATAAAGTGTCGTCCAGGCGTACCCAAATAAATACATGTACAGTGGTTTGTATTTTTCGAACAAACCATTTAAATTGTTCAGTAATGTTTTGTTATTGACAACCAAATGGCAATAATCTTTGGAAACAAGCAATTGGTTCAATAGCTGGATTCTGTATTTTTCATTGGATATAGATCCGAACAAATCAACCAGAGATTCTTTGGTGTACGGAAATTGTCCTTTATCGATGGTAGCATAAAATGTTCTTTTATCTGACATTTTAAGAGCTTGATAAATATTCAGGTATTCTGCTTTGATAATCTTAGATTTTTTCTGTTCGTATTTAGAATCATCTATAATATTTTCGTTATCAAGAAATTCCCCACTAAAGTTTTGGTTCTTGATATCTTTAGTTTCGTTGTTAATAGGATTTTTAACAGGATTTTTGAAAACCTTTCCGTCTCCCCCAACCTTTTTGACAATATCAAATTGGAGTGTTCTCTGACTAAATACTTCGTTCATGTTGAATTGTGTATTTTTTTTATTTTGCCAATAATCCGATCCTCTGATACTTGACAAAAGACTCGTAATGTATTGATTAGTCGGAGCAATGTATTTTTTGTTATAATATTGAGCAATTGAAAATACTTTTTGCAATTGTTTCGCGTCTTTCGATTCGCTACATCCGTTCATCTCAATATAAAGTTTTGTATTCTCAGATGATAGTTCATACATCGGAACAACAATTTCTGTCGGATTAAATTTATGTGTGTTTGGAAACATTATGTTCAGAATTCTTGCTGTCACCAAACTTGCTTTTCTCTTAATTTCAGAATTTCTCAACAAACTCACATTTGCTTCGATCAATTCGAATCTAGAACAAATATCTTGCAATATTTTCCGATCGACAATTTGATCAAACAATCTCATGTCAACAAATTGATTAGTTTGTTGAGCGCCTAAGCACATAATATAGATCGTTTGGTAGTTTCCAAAAATGTATCTTGAATCGAATTTCATTAAAGATCCACCGTCCAAACCGACAAAAAATGGATTAACCATTACGTCATCTTTTAGAGTAGTATTTTGTTCGACCAAATGTTCTTCCTTTACACCAATAGTAATAAAGTCATGGAGATCGTCCATATCCTTTGTACTGATAATATAAATGTATAGTCCTATTGTTCTATTTCGAATAAAAATCAATTTTTTTCCCAGCCAGTCAACTAAATATCGTGTATTAGAATAATATATATCATGTCAATTCCTAAAACTTACGAAATTAATGAAACAATTGTTTCCAAATTATCCAGTTCAATGCAAGAAGACACATTCAAACTAAATATCAAAACCAAAGGATATTATAATTTTGAATTCACCAACAATTCTGGATTATTGATAGTCGTCAACAATAGTATTCATTTGAAAAAATCATCAAGTTTATTTTTAAAAAGTGGTTCGATACTGGTACATGTATCCACAACTAATTTTCCAACAGAATGCAAACTAACAGTTATTGCAGTCAATAATAAAATTACTGTTGAAAATACAACTGCAAGTAATACAACTGCAAGTAATACAACTGCAAGTAACACGACTGCAAGTAACACGACTGCAAGTAACACTACTGCAAGTAACACGACTGCAAGTAATACGGCGATAAATAATATTGCGAGTGGTACGACAACAAGTAATATTGCAACTGAAACTTCTGTTGAAACAACATCTCAGAAAAAGTATGCAATTGTTGTTGGAATTTCTGATTATCTGTATATTAACGATTTATCTTTTTGTGATGAAGATGCTACTGATTGGTGTCGGTTCTTTGAAGGAGAAAATTATACTGTCACATTATTAGGCGATAAAACATCTAAATACGGGAACTATGATGAATCTGCATATGCAACTGAAAAGAATATTAGACAAGCGATTTATAAAGTAGCCAATCTTGTCAAAGATGGAGATCATGTTGTGTTTGTTTCATCTGGCCATGGCGGTCAAGAAAGTGATGGTTCGGTATATATTTGTTGCCTTAATGTTAATAATGGTCCAGATGGAAAATATATTGGCTCTGAATTTGCTAACGATTTCAAAAAAATCACCGACAAAGGAGCTACAGTGATCATCAGTTTTGACAATTGTCATTCAGGTGGATTGTTAGATCAAATCATTCAATACAATCCATCCAAAATTTGTGCTATCTCAACGTGTGGCAGAGATGGATATGGTTGGGATGTAAGCCAATACAGTCATGGTGCGTGGACATACGATTTTTTGGATCAAACGATTATTCCAAATTATGCATCAGGTAATCGATTTACTGTTGGTGAGGCGTTTACACAAGCACTAAAAAGATATCCTTATACTGGTAGTAATACTCCACAAATAAAAGGAAATGATAAACTAAAAATTTAAAATAACTATTTCAGGACAACCATTTCAACATTATTTTCGTCGTCAGATATGTCAGAAAATAATTCTTTTGGTTCCAGAACTGGTTCAGGTGTTTGTTTTTTTTCAGTCATTTTCTGAATAACACAACCAATGAACTGGATTACATCGATATATTGGGTATCTGAACAAAAACCATAATCAATTGCAAACATTTCTTTTGTTGAAATATCTTGTTGACAAACAAGACCTGACACAATCAATGAATTAAGAATCACAGATATCGAATCCTTATCCATTCCAGTTTTTTCAACCAAACGATCCAAGTTCATCGACCCAGATACTAGATGGCTAAGAACGTTTCCTTGGCCCATGGTCATTTTGAGTTTATATTGTGTTTTATCAAATCCAATGGTCATATACACAATGGACTGATCGTAACTGTATTCAAGATAACGAGCACTGTTATGATAGTAACGAGCATTGAAATATTCCATATAATATTTATTGAATATATCAAGATGCATTTCAATTGCTGTCAAAGAATCATTCGTTTCTCTGGTATTCGATCTGATAGCACCCACATTCTTCCATGCCGATTGACGCAATACACGGAAATTAGTAATTTTACGATTAAATGATGCAATCATATTTTGATCGTATTTAGCAGAATCGAATTGGATAGCTATGTTCTGGTATTCATTGTTAATAAATTTCGATCCATCAATATCATTCAAAGCAAATTCCATCAAAATACGTGTATCTGGTGCATCATCGTAACGTATTAGTTTCAGGATCGCACGCTCGACACCTAGATTAAGTTTGTTGTCGGGAGCACTTAGATTAAGTTTGTTGTCGGAAGCACCTAGATTAAGTTTGTTGTCGGGAGCACTTAGATTAAGTTTGTTGTCGGAAGCACCTAGATTAAGTTTGTTGTCGGAAGCACTTAGATTAAGTTTGTTGTCGGAAGCACTTTGATTAAGTTTGTTGTCGGAAGCACCTAGATTTATTTTGTTGTCGGAAACATCAGTAGTGATTTTATTATCGCCATTATTTTGTAACAATCGTTTTAACAAAAATGTTTGGTACAAAGTCACAAAATATACCGGATCTCCAACACGCTGGCACATTTGGACATCATCAGTTATCTGTCGGATCAATTCTTTAATTTGGTCACTTTCTCCAGACATTTGACACAATTTTCGGATGTTCGAATCAATCTTAGTAACAATTTCGATCATCATCTGGCTATCGATCACTTTAGCTTTTGCACTTTCATCAACGCGTGTACTGAAAATTTCAGATCTTGTTTTCCGATCCAAAACAGAGTACGAAAACCCATTATATTGATTGATTATCTTGAAAACGTTTGTAATACTTTTGTTTCGTGAAGAACCAAACGTCGTGATACCAATCATTGAAATTAATATATTGAAAATCATAACTTGTTCTGTTTTGACCAAATATGGTTTTTCTAAAATTATTTTATAAAACACATAATCTTTGATGATTTTGAATACGTCATTCCCATTTATTGAAATATAATTTTTTAATAAATGGCACATAGACACCATTTTCGAAGAATTTTTCATGTATTCTGATTGTAATTCCGCGAATCGATCAATACTTAATTGATCAGTATCAATTAATTGTTGAATAAGTTGATGATAATTTTGTGCTACATCTATCATGGTATTGTAGACAACATTTGTTAGGTTGATAATTTTTTGTTTGGTGTTAACATAATGCTTTGTGCACAAATCAAACAACAGAACATTAACTGTATCAGTGTTCCCTTTCATCAATTCTTTGATCGATGACGAAATATATTCTGATGCAATTGTTTCAGAAATTTGTATTCCAGCTCCCAATTCATAAATGTTTGGCGATGTATCCAGTTTGGTTTGTCCAAAATACTGGATTACATCATATCCGTTACGTTGGTCTTGCATAATTTTGAATTGTTAATGATATATTAAGCAAATAATTATGAGTCTTTTTAATTTTCAATTTTTTTTATTACTTTGGGAAAAAATGAAATATTATTAATCTATGTATCAAACGATTATATAGATTAAAACATCTATTGTGAGCTTACAAAACATCTATTGTGAGCTTACAAAACATCTATTGTGAGCTTACAAAACATCTATTGTGAGCTTACAAAACATCTATTGTGAGCTTACAAAACATCTATTGTGAGCTTACAAAACATCTATTGTGAGCTTACAAAACATCTATTGTGAGCTTACAAAACATCTATTGTGAGCTTACAAAACATCTATTGTGAGCTTGCGAACTGAGCTTGCGAAACAAAACTTCAGTTTTGTTAATGGAGAAGATTGTTTCGGAGATTGTACAAAAAAATAAATCATCTGTTATCCGATTGAAATATTATCCGGTTATTGATCGGAAGAATCATTGTATTATCGCTGGATCAATAGATTCTGGAAAATTTCAAAAATATATATCAGAGAAAAAGAAACAAGCGAACAATAACATGATATCTGTGGAACAGAAGTTTGTTGAATTTTCGATTCGTGACATGATTGCACAAAACAACATGACAACACATGAAATAAAATATTTCAGAAGAAGACAATATATTTTGGACACACAAGATAAAAATCCAAACCAAACAATCATATTAGAAATCAATGATATAGGAGACGAATCTGATATTCCTCATGTTACTGATTATCACAATATTTCACGATTCCAAGAAACAAGTTACACTTGTTGCTGTGATAATTTTGTTGTTTGGAAAGAAAGAAAATATCTTGACAAAAATTCGGAATCCGAAATATTTGCATTAGTCGAAATAAACATCAAAAACATTACAGAAAGTATTTCTATTTTAGAGAAAGAAATATCTTGTTTTTCCAAATTTAAAATCTAGAGTACACCAGTTTTCGTATACCTAAAAACAGAATTGTTAGAATTATACCGTATATTACAATTCCAGACATATTGACCGATCCGTCTTCATTTGGGGTCAATTGTTTAATGTATTTAGAAGCAAATGAAATCACAAACGGCTGGCTCATAATAACATACAGTGTTAATAGAATAATCGGTTCAATAAAAATCTTGCCATAGTTTGTATCAGTCTCGACCAAAACTGTATCAACATCCTGACCACTCTGACTATCTTGATTATCTTGATTATCTTGATTATCTTTATTTTCTGAATTTGTACTATCTTGTTGCGTGTTCTTTTCTTCTTCGTCCGTATTTTCATCATCATTTGCAGTTTTACTAAACTTTTCTTTCTTTTTCTTATTCTTTTTCTTTTTTTTCTTTTTAATCGTATCAATTTCTTCCAATGCGCTTAAAGAATGGTTAACATCATCCGCAAGTTCTTTGATATCGCTATACTGATCACTACGACTTGTTGTTACCGGATATGCTAGTGGTGACTGAGGTAACTGAGGAGTTCTCGGTTTATTAATCAAATCTGCTATCAGTGTACCATTACCGCCACTTTGTACTGACGGGGTATACATTGGTGATGGCATCATCATTGGATTATTGATCTGGTTATTCATCGGATTATTCATACTCATCGGATTATTCATACTCATCGGATTATTCATCGGATTATTCATCGGAATATTCATCGAGCTGTTCATGAAATTTCCGTTCATGAAATATATAGAGAAAGATTATTATTATATGTCTGGATAATGTTTTCAGACATATTATCAAATAATGTATTAAACTAGCAGATTTAGTGGTTGTTCTTTCATATCTTTAACGTTTCTTGATGGTGTATCAGTATATTTTTGACTTTCTAAAGCCAATAGGTTATAGAAATTTATATACTCTTTTGAACTATTGCTATGACCTGATGTCAAAGTTGGGGAAACTCTCCGTACTTTCAGAATTTGTTGAATGATTTCCGGAGATACTGATACGTATGGAGGATCTTCTTTGTATTCTGGTTTTTGATACATTCCAACATGAACTGATCCTTTAACCGGTATCCCAATCAGTAATGATGCTGTTTCGTTAATAGTTCCGTTATTTTCTCTAATATCTACCACACAAACCATTACGCGTGTGTATACTTCGTATTCATGATACCTGTAATGCTCTTCGTATTTGTTATCAGTCAACATCAAATGTTCCAATGGATTAACGATGTACTGATATGTTGTCATCGATCCATCAACAGATATGGTGACTCCATCTTTAACGAATATTTTTTCGAATACATTAGCCAATTCATATTGGGTGAAATTGACCGGAGTACTAATTGTCTTGATATTGTTTCTATCTATTTGGTACTCTAATTTTTTCTTTACAACAATCATATCAGATACAACTTGGTGTGATGAAATTTGTGAAGAAAAATAATTAAATTGATTCGTATCAACGGTGTATTCCGATGCATCAATAAAATATCCCACAAACATGTAATCTTTGGTCTCATAAATATTAGTCGCGGTAACTGCAACTGTTGGTTTGTTTAAAATCTCAAAGATTGTTTCCATCATATTTTTTTCATCACTGTAATTTTTGAAATACAAATTCTCTGCATCATCCAGAATGTCTTCGATCTGTTCTCGGATGTTAGTTTTGGAATGATCAACATATTCTTCTGTTTTTTTGAGAACAGCTAATTTATTCATTATCACAATATATTCATCACTTTTTAGATTTTTTTGTAGTTTTTGCGATCTTTGTATCTTTCGTACCTTTTTTTGTAGATTTGTTCTCTGTCGGAACATCATGTTTATTGGATCCGGTCGGAACATCATGTTTATTGGATCCGGTCGGAACATCATGCTTATTGTTATTTATTTCTCTGACTCTGTTAATTTCATCTTCTACATTTCCTTCGTATTCGAAATATTCATCGTCTTCTTTGAAATTTCCAAGAATTCCCAGTTTAATTAATGCATCTTTGGCAGCTCTTTGTTGAGAACTTTTTTTAGTTCGTCCAGATCCAAATCCTAATACTTTTCCCCTAACATATTTATCTCGAACAGTTGATTGATATCTTTTTTTTCCATCATTGCTATCAATTTCAACATCATCGTACTGCAAATCGTGACGAACTCCTTCAAATTTATGAAAATATTGCATTAATTGGTCTTTATAGTTATTTTGCGTACGGATAATTTCTGCTACATCGCCTTCCGATTCTATGACTTTCCAAACGAAATCTACAGACCTATCATCATCTACTTCCAGATTAAGAGCACCAACAAACGCTTCAAATATATCTTCCGTTAAAGCGACGTAAGATATCCTTCCATTTACTTGTTCGATATTTTTAGCGATGACAGCATAATTTTGGATTCCTAATTTTCGAGCAAGTTGT
>Ga0207143_1038_pt1 | contig 22421 bp, 14 predicted proteins | sample Alteio_BWMinHeat_3_FD_153566 | JGI IMG/M metagenome (GOLD analysis project Ga0207143, IMG submission 153566) | Enriched cells from forest soil in Barre Woods Harvard Forest LTER site, Petersham, Massachusetts, United States -... | ecosystem: Environmental > Terrestrial > Soil > Temperate forest >... | reverse complement strand
GACAACAATAGATCAGTTTATCTATAGCCCTTCCCAAAAATCCCGGCGAAAGCCGGGATTTTTTTATGTGTTAACGATAGACCACTTCAACTTCCTCTAACCCCATTTTTTCTTTCAAATTCGCGATTAAATCTTGAGTGGGTTTGATTAACCACTGTGATCCTAAGTTAATACTTGCAAGCGCATTATCCTTCATATAATGCAATACAACAGGGCATTTCCCGCCTTTATGAATTTGTAGCAATGCTTTAAATTGATGAAGATCAAACGTTTGTGTGGCGGGTAAACGAATTTGTAAGGATTTAGCAAATCGCTCTCGGGCTTGATCAATGGTTAAGATATCACGACACAGGATGCGTGGACTATTGCTGAATTCATCAAGATTCACTTCACCTTCAGCAATCATCATTTGATCTTCTACGATCAATGAACGGAATTTTTGAAAAGTGTCAGAAAAGCAAACCACTTCAATGGCAGCCGTTCCATCTTCTAAACTAAAAATGGCCATGCGATCACCGCGTTTGGTTTGACGCGTGCGGATATTGGTAATGATACCTGCTGCTCTTGCGGTTTTTTGTGCGCCAGGATGTAATTCGCTAATTCGGCAAGTGGTAAAATGTCTTAATTCATTGAGATAACGGTTCAGCGGGTGTCCACTCAAATAAAATCCCAGGGTTTCTTTTTCACCTTGTAATTGTAGGTCATTACTCCACGGTGTAGCCTTGATATATTGCGGTGCTTCAGCATGGATATCCATGCCTAATAAATCGTGTTGTCCCCTTTGCAGATTCTGTGACACTTGTTCCGCTTCTTGTAAGGCATTGCTTAAAGATGCCATCAAGACGGCGCGGTCCGTGAGAATGCTGTCAAAGCTGCCGGATTTGATTAGTGCCTCTAAAACACGTTTATTCATTTTTTGCATATCAATGCGTTTGCAAAAATCAAATAAGTCTTGATAAGGCCCATTTTTTTCGCGTTCAGCAACAATATTTTCGATCGCAGTTTCACCCGCGCCTTTAATGGCACCTAAGCCATACCGAATGTGTTTTTCATCCATCATCTGGAAAAAGTAATGGCTTTGATTAATATCGGGTGGTGAAACATGTAATTTTAATGCTTCGCATTCATCCTTAAAAATAATAACTTTTTCTGTTCTGTCCATATCAGAAGAAAGGACAGCAGCCATAAAAGCAGCGGGATAGTGCGCTTTAAGCCACGCGGTTTGATAAGCAATCAAAGCATAAGAAGCCGAGTGTGATTTATTAAAACCATATCCCGCAAATTTTTCCATTAAATCGAAAATGTGACTCGCAACATCGGCATTGACGCCGCGTTTGACTGAACCTTTGCAAAATATTTCGCGTTGCTTGGCCATTTCTTCTGGCTTTTTCTTCCCCATTGCGCGCCGTAAAATGTCTGCGGCGCCAAGCGTATAACCTGCTAAGACTTGGGCGATTTGCATCACTTGTTCTTGATATAAAATCACGCCATAAGTAGGGCGTAAGACAGGTTCCAATTCCGGGTGAGGATAAATAACAGAGGAACGTCCGTGTTTTCGGTTAATAAAATCATCCACCATGCCGGATTGTAAAGGGCCAGGACGAAACAGTGCGACTAATGCAATTAAATCTTCAAAGCAATCCGGTTGCAGTCGTTTGATCAAATCCCGCATCCCATGAGATTCCAACTGGAATACCGCAGTTGATTTGCATGCTTTGAGAAGTTGAAAAGTTGGGGGATCATTTAAGGGTATTAAGCTGATGTCAATGGAGGATTCATTTTGTTCCGCACGATCTGAATTGATGATACGCAATGCACGGTCAATGATCGTTAAGGTTTTTAAACCTAAGAAGTCGAATTTAACGAGTCCAACGGCTTCTACATCATCTTTATCAAATTGCGTGACAGGATGCGCGGACTCATTAGGCTCACAATACAAGGGAACAAAATCCGTTAACTTTCCTGGTGCAATGACAATACCACCCGCATGCTTGCCTACGTTTTTTGTGGTTCCTTCTAATTTACGCGCAAGATCAATGAGGGTGCGGACTTCTTCTTCTTGTTTATATCGCTCTTTCAATAGTGGTTCTTGTTCTAAGGCTTTATCTAAGGTGATGCCTAATTCAAAGGGAATGAGTTTGGCAATCTTATCTACGAAACCATATCCAAGCGCTAATACGCGACCCACATCACGTACCACGGCTTTGGCTGCCATCGTGCCATACGTGATAATTTGCGCGACACTTTCGTGACCATGCCGGCTCATCACGTATTCAATGACGCGATCACGTCCTTCCATACAAAAATCGATATCAAAATCTGGCATGGAAACGCGTTCGGGATTTAAAAAACGCTCAAACAGTAAATCAAAAGCGAGAGGATCTAAATCCGTAATTTTTAAAGCGTATGCAACTAATGAGCCTGGACCCGAACCACGGCCAGGACCAACGGGGATACCATTGGCCTTTGACCATTTCGTAAAATCCGCCACAATTAAAAAATATCCTGCAAACCCCATTTTATTAATGACGTCTAATTCTCGCGCTAAGCGTTTGTCATAGGGGAGGCGGGTAGCGGGAAATGAATCCGATTTCGTATCATATAAAGTCGCTAATCTTTCATTCAATCCTTGGGTCGCCATTTCACAAAGATAACTTTCCGTGGTGTAAGTGTCTGGTACAGGAAAATGCGGTAAACGATTGATGCCTAATTCGAGAGTGACATTACAACGTTTGGCAATTTCAACGCTATTGATTAATGCTTCAGGCATGTCTGCAAAGCGTTTGCGCATTTCATCTTGGGTGCGTAGGTATTGTTGTTCGGTATATTGCCGTGTGCGATTCGGATCGTTTAAGGTCACGCCTTCTTGAATGCAAACCCTGGCTTCGTGTGCTTCAAAATCTTCTTGTTCTAGAAAACGTACATCATTGGTTGCGACAATAGGAATGGCAAATGCTTCGGCTAGTTTGAGGGCTGAGGCAATATATTCCCCTTCCTGGGGTTTGCCAGTACGGCTGATTTCAATATAAAAACGGTCGGGGAAAAGCCGCTGCCAGTCTTTTAAACAAGCCTTGGCTGTTTTTTGATCTTTGTCTAGGATGGCTTTGCCTACATCGCCTTCTTCTGCCCCTGAGAGGGCAATTAAACCCTCAGCGGATGATTCTAACCATGATTTTTCAATGACGGGGGTTCCGCTCGTTTGCCCCTCCAGATGGGCTTGCGAAATTAATCGTAATAATTGTTGGTAGCCTTGGTTATTGGCACATAGGAGGGTGAGGCGGGCGCTTTGCTTGCTGTTTTTAGGGTCATTGACTTGAACGTCTGCCCCGATAATGGGTTTGATCCCTACCCGCATGGCTTCTTGATAAAATTTGACTGTTGCGTATAAGTTGCTCAAGTCCGTTGTCGCAATGGCCGGCATGCCAAGTGACGCGGCTTTGTCCATTAAAGAGGGTAATTGCAATAAACCATCGCTTAAAGAATATTCGGTATGTAGGCGTAAATGAACGAAATTTGGTTCCATTAAGATTGTTATCCTGATTGTGATTGCGGACCGTAGCCCGGCAAAAACGCTTTTTGTTTTTGCCGGGGTTATTTTATTCTATAACCCCGGCAAAAACAAAAAGCGTTTTTGCCGGGCTACTTCTTTGCAGTCGGTGTTCCAGTGGGCGCATTCTCAACTCGCTGCTCTGTATCGGAAAAAACCCCAAACGGCGTTCCTGCAATGCGATATTTTTTGACAACATCCTCCACCGTCGTTTTTCCTTTCACAATCGCAAAATAAGTTGCGGGTTGAGTTAATTCCAAAGCCGCTTCTGGCGGAATTCTTTTGACTTCATCTAGTGTTATTTTTTTCGTTTCGAGCAGATTTTTCATCAAAGAACTAGACAAACTCGCGATGGTTCCCACGGGAAGTAATTCCGCTTCTTGAATAGTGAGCTTGTCATCAAGCACTAATTCATAGATCGCTTTCATATTCAAACGGTCAATGAGTTTTAGGGAAGAAGCGGAAAATTCCTCAAAGGTTATTTTCTGGTTCATGATCAAATCAAAAATGGGCCCTTCTTTAAGATGCGATAAATATTTATCTTGAATCTTTGCCATTTGCGATAAATCAAATCCTCGTTTGACATAGGCATCAACATCAATACCGAAATTCATCAATCTGATAATATCAGACTTACTGGCCACTAAGGGCTTGCCATCCACCAATACGTGAAGATAATTGGATTTTTTTTCTTTAACAAAAACGACGTCATCGGAAGTCACATCTTCCAAACCAAAATATTTCAATTTTAAGATGGCCACTTGTTTGGCGGGGGAGGCGATTTTTTCGATCTCTTCTTGATGTTCTATTGCAAAATGAAACATGGCTGCATAAACGCCGCCACTAAACAACATAGGAAGAATGCCCAAATCTATCCATTGACGCGCATGGCAGGCAAGATCAATCATCAGTAACCAAGTGGTATCATTGCAAGCAGAAGGGGTGAATAAATGCATTACTCTATCTTCAGTCAATATTTTTGCTTTTAGTAGGGGAATAAAAAACGTTAAGACGGCATAAATACTATTGTCTGCGGATTTTCGAAAATTTTCGGGGGCCATGATAAAATCACCGACTTCCATATCAATACTGTCCCAAATTTCTTTTGACCAAACGATACCTGTTTTTTCTCGCACCAAATGAATGGCGTAGAGCATCGCTTCATACGGGCCATTGGGAATGGAAGAGCCCAACCTTCGGTGTACTTCATCATGCAAACTTAAATATAAAGTCCTAGCTGTGATGCGATGAAAGCCAGAGTCGTTTTCTATGCCTGGATAAGAAACGGCATCATAGCGTGCATTATTCATCATCGATCTTGCGATATCGTCTTTATCAAATTTGCCAACGCGAGGAAGCAAGGTTTTAGTATGTTTGCCATAGATGGCTTTTGTCAGCGCTTCCCTTGCACCCATGCTTAAAAACGTAATCGTGGTGGTTTTAGGCAGCACGGATGCATCTGCTTCATCGAAACCGTGCCGAAAGATGATGGGCTTTGTGTGCATGCGAATTATTTTGAGCTTGTCGCTCAACTCCAGTAATCCTCTTAATCTTTCATTTTTCAAATCGTCTTCTGGAATCGTCACTTCAAAATAACATTGCTCAGAGGGAGGCTTTTCTTTGATAAAAGCGAGAAATTTTTCTTGCTCATCGGTATTCAAAAAGTGAGCTAATTCATCCTTTGCTTCAGTGCTAAGTTCACCATTTTTATTCAGCAAGTTTTTTTGCTTGGGGTTAGGGAAGCCGCTTAACATTTCCCGGTATTCAAGGATCGTTCCAACCTGTTCCCTCGTTAGCAGTTTTAGAGAAAATAAATAAGCACTGTCTATTGCAAGCTGATCAACCTTGCCTTCATATAATTGAACAATATCTGAAAGTGGATTTCCATTGGCTAGCCATTCTCTTAACCGTTCTGCTCTGGTTTTATCCACGGATGAAAAATCAAGCTCATGCTCTCCGCAAAAGTCTTCAAATTCAGAAATACCTTTAAGATCAAAGCGTTTCGATGAAAAGGACATGTTTTTCGCTCGTTTTTATGTTGTTTACCTAATTATACCACTTACGGTATCATATCCCCCTTTTCGCCAAATGCTGAGGGCTCATGAATATCAATTTCCTCGATTTTGAACAGCCTATCGCAGAATTGGAAGCCAAAATCCAAGAATTACGCATGGTTGGCACCGATGCGGATATCAATCTCAGCGAGGAAATTACTCGTTTAGAAAAGAAGTGTAACTTATTGATTAAAGACACTTTTAGCAAGCTTACCCCTTGGCAGGTGACCCAGCTCGCGAGACACCCCCAGCGCCCCCATACGATTGATTATATTCCCCTTATTTTCACCGAATTTGATGAACTTTCCGGCGATAGAATGCTTTCAGCAGGTTCCTCGATTATGGCAGGTATTGCTCGCTTGGAAGGAAAGCCTGTGATGGTCATTGGACATGAAAAAGGGCGCAAGACCAATGAAAAAATCGAGCGTAATTTTGGCATGCCTAACCCTGAAGATTACCGTAAAGCTTTACGCTTAATGCAAATGGCAGAGCGTTTTTCACTGCCAATTATTACTTTTATCGACACGCCAGGGGCCTATCCCGGTATCGGCGCGGAAGAGCGTAATCAAAGTGAAGCGATTGCTCGAAATCTCTTTGTGTTATCCCGTTTAAAGACACCGATTATTTGCACCGTTATTGGCGAAGGCGGCTCAGGTGGTGCATTGGCCATTGGCGTGGGTGATCGCGTCTTAATGCTGCAATATTCTATTTACTCGGTCATTTCTCCCGAAGGTTGTGCTTCTATTCTTTGGAAAAGCGCGGAAAAAGCGTCTTTAGCAGCAGATGCAATGAATTTGACGGCAGATAGAATTCTGCAATTAGGTTTAGTGGATGGCGTGATTCCTGAACCTTTAGGTGGCGCGCATCGTAATATCGATCAAATGGCTCAATCCATCAAAAAAGAATTGGTCAAGCAATTAGATCAATTGCAAACACGTCCTATTAACAAATTGGTCGATGACCGCTATCAACGCATCATGTCTTACGGACTGGTTGAATGACACTGCTCGATAGCTTGCGGGCTTTTTTTTTAAAACAGGGCATGGATAACACTTTTTGGATTGCTTATAGCGGCGGATTGGATTCCCATGTGTTGATGTCGCTTTGCACTGAGTTAAGAAAATCATATCCTCTCAAATTACAAGCTATTCACATTCATCATGGATTAAGTCCACAAGCATCTGCTTGGGCTGCGCATTGTGAATTCGTTTCATCTTCTTACCAAATCAATCTGTTACAACGATCTGTTCAAGTGATGCCTCAGGTAGGGGAAAGCTTGGAAGAAGTCGCACGAGAAAAACGCTATGTCGCTTTTGCAGAATATTTAAGTGAGGGTGATGTGCTGCTGACAGCCCATCAACAAGATGACCAAGCGGAGACTATCTTGCTGCAATTATTTAGAGGGGCGGGGCCTAAAGGTTTAGCTGGCATGCCAATGATGAAGCCCTTTGCCAATGGTTTTCATGCAAGACCGTTGCTTTCATTTGCTAGAGCGCAGCTAGAAGAATATGCAAGCGCGCAGGGGCTGAAATGGATTGAGGATGAATCAAACCAACAGACTGCTTTAACCCGAAATTATATTCGGCATGAGTTAATGGGTGTGTTAAAGACCCGCTGGCCAACGATTACAGATACCATCGCAAGAAGTGGAGCGCACTGCGCTGAAACTCAAGCATTACTTGAAGAATATATCTTAGCTGATTGGAAGAATGCAGAAGGATCACAAACCAATACCCTCTCGGTTCAAAAGCTTTTGCAGCTGAACCCAGCTAGGCAACGCCAGGTCTTACGTTATTGGATACAACATTTAAGTTACCCTTTGCCTGATACCAAAAAAATTATCGCTATTCAGCAAGATGTGCTGACAGCGGACTGGGATCGTCTCCCATTGGTTTCGTGGCGTGATACTGAATTAAGGCGTTATAGGGATGATTTATTTTTAATGCCTATCGGTGGGTTGCCGGCTCAAGAGGCGCAATATCGCTGGGGGTGGTCTGAGCCCTTAGTTTTATCGGAAGTAGGTACATTGGAAGCTGATTTAGTGAAGGGCGGCGGCTTTTCTCAGCGGGTAAAAGAAGTTTCTGTTCGATTTCGCCGTGGAGGTGAGATGGTGGAATTGCCTAATCGGGGTCGGCATTCGTTAAAAAATCTTTTTCAGGAGTGGGGGGTGCTGCCGTGGGAGCGGGGGCGGATTCCTTTATTGTTTGATGGTGAAGTGTTAATTGGGATTCCCGGGTATTTTGTGCATGGGGATTATCAGGCAGGAAGTGGTGAAGAGGGGTGGGTTGTCTCGTTTCGGAATGTAGCCTGGACACGCTTTTTGTGTCCAGGGTAAAGAATTTTAACGAAGCATCATTTCCTGGACACAAAAAGCGTGTCCAGGCTACATTCCGGGATGACAGTGGATCACTTCTTCGAACAATCCTTACAGCCCAAACAGCAAGAGCACAGATATTTAATCAACGCCCCAAAACCCAAAATCGGCAACGAAACATCAAAAAAGTCCCGGAAATAAATTAAATTAATAATTTGATCGCGATTGAAGAGTAGTGCGCAAAGACCCACGACAATGGCAATCAAAATAATAAGACCCACAAAAATTCGCATTAGCATTTCCCTTCTCCTAAAAAAACCGCCTACCCAACCGTGTAAATCTGATACAGCGTAGAATGAACGATTATGATAGTCAAGGTGGGCTGTTAAACGTTCTTCGATTGACTGATCCGTGCTCTTTTTGTTACAGTCCATAACAGGCTTTTTCCTTACTTTTTGATGACTATCACAATGACGCGATATATATTTATCACCGGCGGTGTTGTTTCTTCTTTGGGCAAGGGAGTGGCTTCTGCTTCATTAGCCGCAATCCTTGAAGCGCGGGGTCTTAAGGTCAATCTCATGAAGCTTGACCCTTATATCAACGTAGACCCAGGTACCATGAATCCATTCCAGCACGGGGAAGTCTTTGTCACCGAAGATGGTGCCGAAACTGACCTGGATTTGGGCCATTACGAACGCTTTGTCCGTATCAAAATGACCAAGGCCAATAATTTTACGACGGGGCGTGTTTATGCAAACGTCATTCGTAAAGAACGCAAAGGGGATTATTTAGGCGGCACCGTACAAGTCATTCCCCATATTACAGATGAAATCAAACATTGCATCGTTAAGGGTGCAGGCAAAGTGGATGTCGCCTTAATTGAGATTGGCGGCACAGTAGGGGATATTGAATCACTACCTTTTTTAGAAGCCATACGTCAAATGCGTATGGAAATGGGACGACAACAAACCTTATTTATTCATCTGACTTTGTTACCCTTTATTTCCACCTCAGCTGAAATCAAAACAAAACCAACACAGCATTCTGTCAAAGAAATGCGTACCATTGGTATTCAGCCGGATATTTTATTATGTCGATGCGATCGTCCTATCCCAGATAGCGCGCGTTCCAAAATCGCCTTATTTACGAATGTTGAAAAAAATGCGGTGATTCCATTATTGGATGTGGATTTTATTTATCAATTGCCGATTGAGTTGCACAACCAAGGCTTAGATCAAATCGTCGTTGAGCAATTAGGCATTGAAGCAAAACCCGTTGATTTACACGAGTGGGATCGCGTCGTTGATGCTTTCCGACATCCGGATACCACGGTTAATATTGGCATGGTTGGTAAATATGTAGACTTGACCGAATCTTATAAGTCTTTATCGGAAGCACTAAAGCATGCGGGTATTCAAACGCGAACGCATGTGAATATTGAGTACATTGATTCAGAAGAATTAGAACGCCAAGGCCCTGAAAAATTATTATCAAAAATGGATGCTATTTTAGTACCTGGTGGATTTGGTAAGCGCGGCGTAGAAGGCAAAATTATCGCAGCACAATACGCACGTGAGCATAACATTCCTTATTTTGGCATTTGTTTGGGAATGCAAATCGCTATCATTGAATATGCGAGACATATGGCTGGCATGGCTGAGGCAAATAGCACGGAATTTAATCCTGAGACACCTTATCCGGTCGTAGCATTGGTTGCAGAATGGACCAATGAAACAGGGGAGCGCGAGCAACGCAGTGAAAAATCTGATGTTGGCGGTACCATGCGTTTAGGCGGTCAATCTTGCACATTAGATAAAGATTCTTTAGCGGCTAAGTTGTATGGGAAAGACGTAATCATTGAACGACATCGCCATCGCTATGAAGTTAACAATAACTTGTTACCCGCGATCGAAAAAGCAGGCTTAAAAGTGTCTGGCCGCTCACAAGATAATTTAGTGGAATTAATTGAATTGCCTAATCATCCCTGGTTTATTGGTTGCCAGTTCCATCCGGAATTTACCTCAACCCCGCGAGATGGGCATCCTTTGTTTATTCATTTTATTCAGGCAGCAAATACGTATCGTAGTAAAAAAGCAACCTCTGGCGAGGCAGCATAATGATGAAATTATGTGGTTATGATGTTGGTTTGCAGCAGCCATTTTTTTTAATCGCCGGCCCTTGTGTGATTGAGAGTGAGCAATTTGCGATTGATACCGCGAGTGCCATCAAAGCCATCACAGATGAATTGAATATTCCGTTTATTTATAAGTCGTCTTTTGATAAAGCTAACCGCACATCCGGCCGAAGTTATCGAGGTCCGGGGGTGGAAAAAGGATTGCAAATTTTAGAAACGGTTAAAAAGCAGGTGGGTGTGCCTGTATTGACTGATGTGCATGAAGACACACCGATTGCTGAAGTGGCAAGCGTGGTGGATGTGATGCAAACCCCCGCTTTTTTATGCAGACAAACCAATTACATTCAAGAAGTGGCAAAACAAGGCATTCCAGTCAATATTAAAAAAGGCCAATTTCTCTCCCCCTGGGAAATGAAGCATGTGGTGGATAAAGCGCGCGAAGTGGGTAATCAACAAATTATGGTTTGCGAACGCGGCGCATCTTTTGGTTATAATAATTTAGTTTCTGATATGCGCTCTTTAGCTGTGATGCGTGAAACAGGTTGTCCGGTTGTATTTGATGCCACACACTCCGTGCAATTACCCGGTGGAAACGGCGCATCTTCAAGTGGACAACGCCAATTCGTCCCTGTCTTAGCTCGAGCTGCCATTGCTGCCGGTGTCGCTGGCATCTTCATGGAAACGCATCCTGATCCCGACAAAGCACCATCCGATGGCCCGAATATGTGGCCGTTGCATCAACTGCGTGATTTACTCGCGGTGTTGGTGGAGTTGGACTACGTTGTAAAACAGTCTGGAATGTAGCCTGGACACGCTTTTTGTGTCCAGGAACCAAAAAAGGTCGGTTCCTGGACACAAAAAGCGTGTCCAGGCTACATTCATAATAAAAAACGAGGTGACGTTCCATGTTTCACCGACTTCCCCTTCACCCGCTCAAACATGTTTTCGATCAAATTTGCGAATTCGCCATCGCCCAACATGAAACCTCACTTCGTGAATTGCTAGATGAGCACCGCGTCACAGTCAATTCCACCTTCGGTCCTATTTCTCCCATTTTCATGCTTGCATACCAAGGGGAATTTGACGCAGTCGATTTTTTACTAGAAAAATTTTACGGAAACCGTGTTGCCGCAGGCAAAGGATATGCCGCTGGCGGTTATATCTCAGAAGCAGATCATCTCTGTCCCGATTATCCTTTCGAGGTGATGGCAGGATTAGCAATGGGTGGATTTGATAAGGAAGTGTGTAAAAGATTTAAGATGTCGGTCGCAAAAGATGATCCCTTTTTCCAAGAGTACACTAGGATGATTGGAATAGGATTTGGGCAAAACGGTCATAAAAGACAAACGGATGCTTATCTGCAGATGCTGCATTCCTATGGCGAAGCAGAGTCCACACTTTATCCGGGAGCTGGGCAGATGTGCTCAGTTTTTCTGGTGAGTATGTCCATAGGCGCGGCATTTTTTGGTGTGAAACATTCAATCGTTAATGATCGCATCTATCATCACGCCAGGACGCATTATTTAGGTTTATTTGGGCTTAATTATTTGAATGAAGTGGTTGAGGCATTTAATGCCGGTGGTTTTTTTGCTCTAGCTGATCAATTGCTATTAGAAACTAGGCTGTTCACTCGCGATGATCATTATATTAGAGGAATAGCACAATCGGGTTATGATAAAGAAACGAAAGAAATAGTAAAACAATATCCTGAAGATTTATACCATGCATGCATAGGAGCAGCCTTAGGTGGCCACCTAAGGCTTTTAACTGATCTGATCGTTTTAGAGAAAAAGTCTCACTCTGAAGGAGAAATACCTTTAATGTTGCATATATGCCATGAACTAGGAAGGCGCGGTTTTTCCAATCTAAGTGATGAGCTATTAAAAAATAAATTTGGGGATGATAATAAAAATTGGTTTTTTAAAGGCGCGATTGCTGGTTGCCAAATTGATCTAGTAGATCAATTAATAGAAACCATGCATTTAGATAGACATGATCCCAGATTAAACTCTTGGGGAGGATACCAATCTCGTTCTTATAATGCTTTGTATGATGATCAAGTCGAACTGAAAAAATTGATTAAGGCTTGTGTTAAGTTAAATCGTTACGATAAATTAAATCATCATGTGGCGCTAGAGCGTATTGGCCCTGCGCTTTCCGCAAAATATATTAGTCAAACACCTAAAGTAAACTGGAGTGTTACAGGTACTTGGCTTGCGAAAATAGATGATGCGAAGTTTCGTGAATGTATTGTGGCAGAGGCGAAAAATGTTAATGGGTCACTTAACGCTGAAGCTTTATTACAAACCGCATCACGTACGCATGCCTTGATGCGAGAAAACCATTTTAGTTTTGCTAAAGCATGTCGTGTGAGAGGGTTATTTAAAAAGAAAGAGGGTGAGAAAGACAATGCTGTCACGACGAGAGAAATGGTATTGAGTATTGCGCCGGCATTGTGCCGAGATAGGGGTTTGGCAGCTGAGTTGTCATATATGATTACGGGTTTGGTGTTGGGTGTTTCTCATCGGTACGTAGCGTTATTAATTAATGAGACAAATGATGAGCTTCAGGAAGATATGTTGAGATCGGTTGATTTTGGCGCACAATCAAATCTTTTATTATTTCCTGCGAGAAGGAAAGAAATTGAAGAACGGATTGCGGCGAGAAGGGCGTTTTATTTTTAAATTCGGAATGTGGCCCGGCAAAAACCCTCACCCCAACCCTCTCCCGCAACCACTGGTCGTTTCTTTATTCACTTTCACAGGGCGGGAGAGGGTGACTTCCTAGCTAGGACAAAGACTCCCTCTCCCGCCCTTTGAAGTTGATAAGAATTTTGTAGGTGGTTGCGGGAGAGGGTTGGGGTGAGGGTTTTTGCCGGGCTACATTCTCCGCTCAACCCGGACCGCCTTCTCAACCAAATCCCGTAATTGACTTCGGCCAAAAAAACCGCACTCAATTTCTTTTAAACTATGTTCTATGTTTTGAGTTAAGCGAGCAACGGTAACCGTTTTATCATTAGCCGTATCCAGCTTATCAAGAATTCGATTCATATTAGCCACTCTGCGCGCTGAAGCAGCGCGGTCTGATCGTTTGATATCACGAGCAGTGAAGGCATTCGTTAAATAGTGCCCAACGGCAAGACGAATGCGGTTTTTCACATAAGTGATTTCATCTTTTTCTTCTTCTAAATTAAGCCGAAGTAAAATGGTTCGCTGTGATTGAAATGATTGAAAGTCGATTTGCTTCTCAATCGCTAAAAGATCTTTTTTAGCAGGATCGAGTGTTTTTTCAAAATGATCGTTAAATTCGACCATATCATCCAGTTTGGTTTTAGCATTTTCCTTTTCATAAATTAACCGATAAACATCTTGCAGTCTTGTTTCGAGAAAGTCCAAATAAGGTTGTGCCATGCTGCCAGGACGTTGCTTGGCAAATTTTAACATGCTAGAAAGATGGTTATGCAAGTTGATCAGCGCAATCGAGTGTTGAGAAAAAGAAGTGATAATCGTCTTTGTTTGGCGTAGAAGCTCTGCTTTAGTGGTGTTTTTATATTTTTTGAAAGCGTTAATTCCCGAAGAATGGATAAATTCATTTAGCTGAAGTCGTGACTCATCTAATTGCTCAATGGCATCTCGTAAAATATGTTCGAGTTTGACTAAGGTATTTGCCGATGATTTATGTTCTTTTTTGATTAATTTCTTAGCGCAATTGGCGGCTAAGTAATACGATTTTTGTGCAGATTCTTTCAGTTGACTCTCATTTGAAAATTTAAACTGTAATCGCATTTCTTCACATTGGTGAACAAGGGAATCTAGCGGCTTTCGCTGGTCTGGATCAAATTGTAGTATATGATTCTTTAGCAAATCTCGTATTTCTGGCGGATCAATGGAGTCGAGTAAAAAAGGTTCTGAACCCTTGAAGATAAAATGTTTAATGGCGCTAAAGAAAGAAAATTTCTTTCGATGTACCTTTCCCCATAAATAAGCTAACACTAATCCTGCTGAATAAATGTCTGCTCGCTTATCAACAGGGTATTTCCAAAATAAGAATTTTTCCGGCGCAATGAATTTGGGATCGCCGCCAAACTGATGCCAATGTGACATTTTTTTTGCGCTGCCACAGTCAATTAAATTGACTTCGAGTGTTTCAGGAATGATAACAATATTTGACGGTTTGAGGTCGTGATGGATGTAGCCCAAACGATGGAGTGCTTGAATTTTTTGCAATAAGTTAATGGTCACTTCCCATCGTTTTTTTGGGGAAAGATTTTTATATTTAGGATCGTGGACGAATTTTTTTAAGGTGATCCCTAAGTTTTGATCAACCAGGTGACTTTTTAATTCCCCAAAAGGACCTCTTTCGAAAACGATAGGTTTAACGCCCTGATGAATTTTACTAAGAATTTTAGCTTCCCGTTTGGCTTCGTTTCGCGTGTCAAAAATAATACTGTGATGTTGAACTTTATCGAGAATATTTTTGCGCGTAAAAATCAACGAGCCCTGTTCGCGAATTAATAAGCCTTCTGCTCGCGTTGCGGTGCCATGGCCGCCTTCGCCTATAATGTTGTCTTTCTTGTCATCAAGGACGAGGTATTCAGAAAATCTTTTTTGAATATCGCGTAATTTGTGGGGAATGATCGTGATGTTGTGAGTCAGGGTAAAGGTAACAGGTTTTTTTCTGTTGGGTATCTGTATCGTGTAAGGTGTATCTTTATAAAAAGTTTTATTCTTCTTTCTGATGAAAAAACTGAATAAACGTTTAAAAAAACCCGGATGTTGATTTTTTTCTTCTTGTTGTTTTAGAAATAAATCCAAGCAATAAATTTGATTTTTCTCAAGCCTGGTCCCAGTGGGATTGAGTGCAGTCGGATCGATTTGTGGCAAAAATGAGTTTTTCATACTAGTGTGTTATGAGTTTTTCATTAAGTTAAGCTGTTGTTCTAGTTTTGCAAACAGTTGGTGAGTCTTTTCAAGTTTTTCCTTCTCTTTTGCGACGACTTCCGCAGGTGCTTTATCTGCAAACTGTGGATTTTGTAACTTTTGTTCAGTATGCGTTAATTCTTTTTGTAATTTCGCCATTTCTTTTGTTAAGCGAGCCATTTCTTCTTCTTTATTAATAAACCCTGCCAGCGGAATGAAAATTTCCAATTCGCCTACAAAAGCAGTAGCAGAAGGTGGGGGCGCATCCATTGCTTCAATCCATTTGATAGAATCAAGCTTTGCTAACGATACCAGCCAATGTTGCTGATGTTGGTAATGGGCTTTATCCGATGCTGTCCCTTTTCGGAATAAAATGGGTAACGGTTTTCCTGGTGCAATATTCATCTCGCTACGGATGGTCCGAATAGCAATAATAATACTTTTTAGCCATTCGACTTCAGAGAGGGCATTTTCATCGATTTGCTTTGTATCGACTTGGGGATAATCCATTAGCATAATGCTTGGACCCGTTTTCCCGCAAAGCGGTGCAATACGCTGCCATATTTCTTCTGTGATAAACGGCATAATGGGGTGCAAAAGACGCAATAATGTTTCTAATACATTGACGAGTGTATGTCTTGTGCCGCGTAATATCTCCGGTGTGCTATCAGAAGAGGTGAGAATAGGTTTGGATAATTCTAAATACCAATCACAAAATTCATTCCAGGTAAAATCATATAGCGCGGCTGCGAATAAATCGAAACGATAAGCGGCTAAAGCGGTATGCGCTTCTTTCATCGTCTTTTGCAAACGGGAAAGAATCCATCGATCCGGCAGCGAGAATGTCATCACTGATTCATTCATGCCGGTATCTTGTCCTTCCGTATTCATCATCACATATCGAGATGCATTCCATAACTTGTTACAGAAATTACGGTATCCAGCCAGCCGGTTAATATCAAAACGAATTTCACGGGTGTAAGAGGCAACAGAACAAAATGTAAAGCGCAAGGCATCGGTTCCAAAACTCGGAATGCCTTCCGGAAATTCTTTACGAGTATTTTTTTCAATTTTCTCAGCCATTTTAGGCTGCATCAGACCATAAAGACGTTTTTGTAAGAGGTCATCTAAGCTGATGCCATCGATTAAATCAATGGGATCTAATACATTGCCTTTGGATTTAGACATTTTATGCCCTTCCGAATCGCGTATTAAGCCTGTGATATAGACTTCACGAAAAGGAACTTGGCCTGTGAATTTCAAGCTCATCATCATCATTCGGGCAACCCAAAAGAAAATGATATCAAAGCCCGTAACTAACACACTGGTAGGAAAGAAGGTGCTTAAATCGAGCGTTTTTTGGGGCCATCCTAGGGTCGAAAAAGGCCACAAAGCGGAAGAAAACCAAGTATCCAGCACATCGTGATCTTGTTCCAATTTGATATCATTGGATAAATGATGGCGTTGTCTTGCATCTTGCTCATCATGTCCCACATAACTATTGCCTTTATCATCATACCAAACAGGGATGCGATGTCCCCACCATAATTGTCGGCTGATGCACCAATCTTCGATATTATTCATCCACTGGAAAAAAGTTTTGTTCCAATTTTCTGGTACAAAACGAATATCTCCATTTTCTACTGCACGAATCGCAGGTTCAGCCAATGGTTTGGATTTGACATACCACTGCATCGTTAAATAAGGTTCAATGACAGCATGCGAGCGATCACCGCGAGGAATTTTTAGTTTATGTTTTTCACTTTTTTCTAGTAAGTCAGCAGATGTTAAATCTTTTACGATTTGCGCACGCGCTTTAAAACGTTCCATACCTTGATAGGCTTTTGGTGCATTGTCATTGAGATGCGCTGTAGGCGTGAAAATATTAATAGGGGTTAAGTGATGACGTTCGCCTACGGCATAATCATTAAAATCATGCGCCGGTGTAATTTTAACGCAACCTGTTCCAAATAAGGGATCGACATAAGCATCAGCAATAATCGGAATGATTCGATCGGTTAAAGGCAATTTGACTTGTTTGCCAATTAAATGTTGATAACGTTCATCATCCGGATGAACGGCAACCGCCACATCACCTAATAAAGTTTCAGGACGGGTGGTTGCAACAATTAAATGCCCATCTTGTTCTGCTAACGGATACCGAATGTGCCACATCATTCCATCTTCTTCATCGTTCGTGACTTCAAGATCCGAGATGGCAGTCAGTAAAACAGGATCCCAATTCACTAATCGGTTCCCGCGATAAATCAAACCTTCTTCATATAAACGAATAAACACTTCACGGACGGCATAAGATAATTCTTCATCCATGGTAAAACGTTCTTTTTCCCAATCCATGGAAGCACCTAAACGACGAAGTTGGCGGGTGATATTGCCGCCAGATTCTTGCTTCCATTCCCATATTTTTTCAACAAAAGTATCGCGGCCTAGATCGTGGCGCGTTTTGCCTTCTACATTGAGTCTTCGTTCGACCACCATTTGCGTGGCAATGCCCGCATGGTCTGTGCCAGCTTGCCAAAGCGTATTTTTGCCGCACATGCGTTCATAGCGAATTAAGACATCAATTAAGGTAAATCCAAAACCATGACCCATGTGTAAACTGCCCGTCACATTGGGTGGTGGTAACATGATGCAATAAGGTTCGCCTTTGCCGGAAGGGGCAAAATACCCTTTGCTTTCCCAGGTTTGGTACCAATGCGATTCAATCGCTTGTGGAGAATAGACTTTTTCAATAGCGGGTGAAGTGTTCATCGTTATTATCATCATTTATTTAGTGCTTGGCTTGTGAGTATTTAATTCACATCCTGCCTCACGGTATTGCCGGAATCGTTCACGTGCTAATTGTTGCACACTTGGGTCTGAAAAGACAATTTCAATGATATGGGAAAATTGCTGATAAAACCCGGGAATTTGTGGGGTTAAATTCACTAATGTCTGGTTTTTGGTTTTTGGCGCTAGTTGGTACCCAATTTGGATGGGAGACAGACAATTATTTGCCTCATCTATTATCTCGTGCGGCAAAAAACTCTGGTCTTGGTAAGTCCACATCAGCGCATCCATGCGTTCTGCTTCTTGCTGGGATGCTGTGTGCACATAAATAGACGGTTCATCGGCATAAATTCGTTCAATGAGTTGACATGCATAACGCCAGGCTTCTTGTTGGCTGGCGTTTTCTAATACATAGAAATCAACTTTCATTTGCTGGCTCGGTCTATCAAATATTGTACTAACAAGGGAACAGGGCGCCCGGTTGCCATGCGTTCGCTGGTTCCCATCATCATGGCGGCAGTCCCTGCCACATCCAAATGCGCCCATTTGAATTTTTTGGTGAATCGAGACAAGAAGCATGCAGCTGTAATCGTACCGGCTGAGCGCCCGCCAGTGTTTGCCATATCAGCAAAAGGACTTTTGATTTGTTCTTGGTACTCGTCCCACAAAGGTAATTGCCACGCGCGATCATTACTTTCTTGGCCCGCTTCTAGCAAATGTTTGGCTAGTGTTTCATCATTCGAAATTAAACCGGTTGCGTGAAATCCCAGGGCGATGACAACAGCGCCGGTGAGGGTCGCGATATCAATCACGACATCGGGTTTGTAGCGTTCGCAATAAGTGAGAGCATCGCTTAGGATCAGTCTTCCTTCCGCATCGGTACTGATAACTTCAATGGTTTGCCCGGACATGCTGGTTAAAATATCTTCCGGCTTATAAGCGGTGCCGCCTGGCATATTTTCAACCGTAGGGATCACGCCAACGATATGGATGGGGAGCTTGAGTTCTGCGGCAGCTTTGATGGTGCCAATGACAGTGGCTGCACCGCACATGTCGTATTTCATGCCCACCATACTATCAGGTGATTTCAATGAGTTGCCGCCCGTATCGAAAGTCACACCTTTACCGACCAAGGCAATAGGTGCTTGTTTTTTACTGCTGCCTTTATATTCCAAACAGATTAATTTTGGGGGTTCAGCACTGCCTTGTGAAACACCTAATAAAGCCCCCATGCCTAATTTTTTCATCTCGCTTTCTTCAAGCACTTTGACGGAAACGGATCGATATTTTTTGGCCAAATCTTTGGCTTGAGTCGCCAAAAAGGTTGGGGTGCAAATATTACTAGGCAAGTTAGCTAAGTTTTTGGTGAAACTAACGCTCTCAGCAATGGCTTGGCCTTGTTTTAAGGCAAGTTCACAAGCTTTGAGTTGTTTAGCTTCAGAAACGTGAATAGACAATTCTTTGAGTGCAGTCGCAGGTTCTTTTTGTGTTTTAAATAAGTCAAAGCGATAGAGTGCATCGCTAGTGGCTTCGATGATTTGCTGAGCTTTCCAGGATAAGGATTTTTTGCTCACTTCTAATTCGGCGAGGCAACAAATCGCAAGCGTTGCGTCTGAGGTGCCAAGCGATTTAATCGCGCCAATGATGATTTTTCGGAATGCCATGGGGCTCAAACTGCCTTTTTTCCCGCAGCCAACTACCAAAATATGCTCAAAAGAAGAATCGCCTAGGTGATAAACAGGAAGGACTTGACCGATTTTACCAGTGATCGCGCCGCGTTTAATGACTTTTGACAGTGCTTTGTGGCTGGCGGTGTCAATCATTTGAGCTGTTGGGCTTAATTTCCCCTCTTCGAATACACCAACGATAAGACAGGCTTTGTGTTGTTTGAGAGGGTTTGTCGTGTTTAAGCTGAACTTCATGATGGCTCCTGGTTGGTAGTGATTCTTCCAAAGGCCAAGTTTAAAGGAAGGAATGTTATTATCATAGCGTTGAGTGAAGTTATTATCCCCCGTATAATTCCCCTTTTACGCCCACAAGGCTAATCAAAACGTGATCATTACCCGCTATCTCACAAAAGAAGTGTTTAACGCCTTATTCGCAGTGACCCTGGTGTTGTTGCTGGCATTATTGTGCCAACAAGCTGTACGGTATTTGAATTACATCGCCATCGGCAAAATCCCAACAGGGATGTTGCTGCAACTCGTCAGTTATGAAATTCCTTATTTGTTGGCATTGCTGCTGCCGTTGGGGTTGTATCTTGGCATCATATTGGCTTATGGACGGTTGTATGCCGATAATGAAATGTCCATTTTACAAATGTGCGGTTTTGGTGGTCAGCGCATCATGGCCGTCACACTTTATATTGCGCTTGCGGTGACAGGATTGGTGTTAGCGTTGATGCTATGGGTTAATCCTTGGGTATCGGTGAAGCAGCGGCAAGCCATGCAAAGTGATGAAGCCACGCTGCATTTAATACAGACCTTATCGCCGGGTCGTTTTCAAGTGAGTCCAGATGGCAGTCACGTGATTTATGTGGAACAACTCTCTCGTGATCGTTCTCGAGCAGAAACGGTTTTTATTGCGGAAGAAAAAAAACAAACTTCATTAGCAGATCAACGCAATTGGATGTTGGTCCTCGCGAATCAGGGTTATCAAGTCACCGATAAAAACACGCAAGACCAATTTTTTGTGACAACAGATGGTTATCGTTACGAAGGCGTGCCAGGTCAAAACGATTATAAGATCATCCAATTTAAAAAATATGCCGTACGAATCGTCGCACCCGATGCGCATGTCTCGCATCATCAAGATGAAACCTTGTCTGCGACTCAATTATGGGGCGATTATTCGAATCCTAGACGGGCAGCCGAATTGCAATGGCGTTTTTCGATGCCCCTTGCGACTTTTTTGCTTGCGATGTTGGCGGTGCCTTTTAGCCATGTGAGACCACGACGAAGTCGATATATGGCATTATTGCCTGCGGTGATTATTTATGTTGCGTATATGGAATTACTTTTTATGGCGCGTCATTGGTTAGAGCAGGGCATGGTGCCAGTTGATGTTGGGCTTTGGTGGGTGCATGGTGTGATGTTGGTGGTGGTGAGTGTGGTGATGTTTTTATCGGCTAAAGTGCGCTTATGATCAGTATACTGAAACGTTACATTGGAAAGACGATTGTTAATGCGACAGTGTTAACGGCTTTTGTGATCATTTGCGTCTTATTTGTTATCACCCTGTTAGGCGAATTGAAAAATATTGGAGAAGGTGATTATGGACTTTCTCAAGCATTAGCCTATGTGTTGTTGCGATTGCCAAATGATATTTATCAATTTTCACCTATGTTGGTTTTATTGGGCAGTATTATTGGATTAAGTATTTTATCTTCTTTTCGAGAGTTGGCAGTGATGCGTACTTCGGGATTTTCAACACGGAAAATCATGAATAGTACGCTGAGTGCGGCGCTCTTGATGATTGTGGTGCTCAGTTTGATTGGGGAAATCATTGCCCCAAACTTAAGCCGCAAAGCAGAAATTTATAAAGAAAATGCGCAAAATGCCGGACAAGCAGTGGTGACGGCAGCTGGGGTGTGGCTGCATGTAGGAAATAACTTTATTCATATACAACACGTGATTGGACGTTCATTGTTAGAAGGGGTGACGCGATATCAATTTGATGAGTCACATCGCTTACAAGCTGCGTATTATGCAAATACCCTCACGTTGGAAAACAATCAGTGGATCATGAATGATGTGGTCAAAACGGAATTTTATGATGAGCGAACCAAAAGTCAAACGCTCCCGCATGCCGTTTGGGATTTAAAATTTAATTCGAATTTACTCAATGTGGCACAAGTAAACCCGGTTGATATGAGCTTGCCACGACTAATGAAATTTGCGCATTACTTGCAAAAAAACGGGCTGCAATCGAGTGCTTATCAATTTAACTTTTGGCAACGAATCTTTCAGCCATTGGCTTCATTGATGATGATTTTTTTGGCTATCCCATTTGTATTAAATACCTTAAGTGCCTCCCCATTAGGCTGGCGCATTATGATTGGTGTTTTGGCGGGGTTTGGGTTTTATATTCTTAATGCATTGCTCGGGCAAATGAGTATTGTTTATCAATTGCCGCCGTTATTTGCGGCCCTGCTACCATTGCTACTGTTTGGAGCGTTAGGAGCTGGACTGATGCGACATCGCAGAATGTAGCCTGGACACGCTTTTTGTGTCCAGGGAAAGATATTTAATGACCCTGGACACAAAAAGCGTGTCCAGGCTACATTCCGGGATAACACAACGCTTGAAAATCTGCCAACCGCCCCAACATAATCCTACAAACCGGAGGACTTCATCATGTCAGTAGACGCGCACCAAGAAAAACTCAGCTTCCAAGCCGAAGTAAAGCAATTACTCAATATCGTTGTTCACTCTCTCTATAGCAATAAAGAAATATTTTTACGCGAATTAATATCAAACGCATCAGATGCGGCGGATAAATTAAGGTTTGAAGCAATTTCGGATCCCGCGTTGTATGAATCCAAACCGGATCTATCGATTCGTATTAGTTATGATAAAGAAGCCAGAACAATTACGATCAGTGACAATGGCATCGGGATGAGCCGAGACGAGATCATTGAAAATTTAGGCACCATCGCCAA
>Ga0207143_1037_pt1 | contig 22632 bp, 21 predicted proteins | sample Alteio_BWMinHeat_3_FD_153566 | JGI IMG/M metagenome (GOLD analysis project Ga0207143, IMG submission 153566) | Enriched cells from forest soil in Barre Woods Harvard Forest LTER site, Petersham, Massachusetts, United States -... | ecosystem: Environmental > Terrestrial > Soil > Temperate forest >... | reverse complement strand
TGATCAGGAATTTCCAGAAGAACCGAAGATAGCGGTCGAAATGTCGGATAATGAAGTAGTTGCCTCCGATGAAGAGAATGTACCCCCTACAAATGCAGGAACAAAAAAGCCAGGTAAAAAAAGAAATACTACAAGTGCACCGCGCGAACTTTCTGAAGCTTCTAAGCAAGCTCTTGAAGGATTAGCTCAGCTAGGAACTCCTGAAGAAAAGATTCATCAAGCCTTAGAGTTTATGAAGGCTTCGCTTACACAATCAGGCAATCCTCGTTTTAAAGATTTTTGGGACATGCGACATTACTGTCTTTCGCTGTTCAAAGAAAATCTCAGCACTGCCTCGCGTGCTCATTTATGGTCCACTTATATTGAGCTTTCTACAGAAGCCCGCCGTTTAAAAGAAATTTTGGATGAACAATCCGCTTTTGCTTCGGAGCAAATTGAATTGGCGATTGCTGCATTAGAAAAAGACTTAGCAGATTATGACCAACTCGTTTTGCAAATGCGCCCCGTAGTAATCGAACCATCATCGGCGATGAAAGCTAAAAGTTCATATTACGAAAAAATACAGAGTGAACTTAATTTTTTGAATACTCTCGCCTCGCGTATCAATGCGTTGAGAAAAGAGATTATCAAAACTGATATGCGCATGAAAACTAAGGCAAAGTTTTTTGATAAGCTTTCTACAGCGGGTGATTGCATTTTTCCAAGACGCAAAGAGCTCGTTAAAGAGATTTCTCAAGAATTCCTGCAAGACATTAAGCATTTTGTTGAAGGCGAATTTGCAAAAGGCATGGAAAAGGTGGGTCAACCTTTATATATCCTTCGAGAAGAAATCAAAATTTTACAAGGCGTAGCAAAAGTTTTGACACTCAATACGCAGGTGTTCAAAGAAACTCGAGAAATGCTGAGTGCATGTTGGGATAAAGTCCGTGAAGGCGAGAAAAAGAAAAAAGAAGAGTATGCGCAAAAACGTCAAGCCAGCCAGCAAAATGCTGAGCTTGTAAAAGAAAAGATTACACTTTTTGCAGCTAACGCGCAAAAAGAGGATGCCATACTTGGAAATCTTCATATTGAAGCTAAAGAAATACAAGATTTCATGAGAAATTTAGATTTAGATCGAGAGTCTGTTCTTAGCTTAAAAGCCCAACTTAAAGATATACTTCAACCTTTTACTGATAAAGAGAAGGCCGAAGAGGTCGCTCGAATGGAAAAACTACGTCAGGTAGAACAGGACAAAAAGGATAAAATTCTCTCCCAGCTGCAAAAAACAGAAGACCTTCTAGCTGCATTAGATTCTATAGAGTTATCTGAAGCAATTGAAACCAAAGAAAATTTAGAAAAAGAATTTGCTGAGTTAGGGGCTGCAAAAGCAGAAAAGATGCGTTTTGAAAAAACAATACGTAAACTTTCTGATGCCATAGTGGATAAAAAAGAAAAAAATGTTCTCAATCTTCCTTCTGAAGATCGTGAAGCTTTGGGTCAACTTAGGGGGATTTTGCACGAGAGACTTCAAGAGCGCAATGAGATCAAAAAAAATCTTGAGATCCATCGGAAGACTCTCGGAGGCTCGGGATTTGATTTTGAAAAAGCTATGGCGATTAGAGAAGTGATGGATAACGATAAGGAACGTTTAGGGAAAATCAACGATTCAATCGAGGAACTTGAAGGGAAAATTGCCGAGATTGAAGGATAATAGCTGTGCAAAGTGGTAGAATTCGTGTTTTCGATCTCGATCGCACGCTTATCACGACTAATTCCAGCTATGATTTTTGCAAGTTTTTGCACCATCATAAGGCTTTATCTACTCTAACGCTTATTCAAGCCTATTGGTATCGGTTGAGAAATGATTTTTCATCCGTTGGACTTGAAGAGTTGCACAAGAATGTTTTTCAATGTTTATTGAAGGGATTTTCAATAGAGACCTTGGAGAATTACGCCGACAAATTTGTGGAAAATTCTATTTTCTCTTCGTTTTATTTGCCTGTTCTAGAGGAGTTAAAGTTTTCTCAACATCGAGGGGATTATACCATGATCATGTCGAGTTCACCTGCTTTCCTCGTTCGTCGTGTAGCGGAAATGCTCGAAGTGGATGAGTGGGTGGCTACGGAATATTGTTTAGATAGTGGTAATTGCCTTATTGACATCAAGCAATTTGTAGATGGAAAAGCAAAAGCTAAAACTTTAACGACCCTGGTTGAAAAAATAGGAGGCACCTTAAAAGAGGTGACCGCCTATTCAGATAGCTACCACGATCTCCCACTTTTAAAGCTAGCAGGTGAAGCAGTTGCCGTTAATCCAGATGCAAAATTGCTGGCTTACTCTCAAGAAAAGCGATGGAGAATTTTGTAAAAGTGTGTTCTGACAATAGGAATTTATTGATTCTCGCAATTCAATAAAAATTAATTTAGGGCAGTTTTTAAAATGCTAACCTTTTCTATTGTGAATTGTATTAAAATCAATAGTTGATAAAATTTTCTCTGAGATATCTCTCTATGAAAAAAAAGCGAATAGGTTTGTTAGGCGGGACTTTTGATCCTTTGCATTTCGGCCACATCCACCTAGGCATAGAAATGCAAGAAGCCCATCAGCTCGATAGCATCATCCTTTGTCCTGCAGCTGCTTCACCGCTAAAAATAGAGAAACCTCCTACAACCTCAAAAGAAGAGAGATTCCAAATGGCGCAATTAGCTGTTGCGGACATTCCGGGATGGGAGGTTAGTGATTGGGAGTTAAAAAGAAGCGGGGCTTCTTTTACGATTGATACTGTGCGCGATATGTATAGCGATGCAGAGAAAAATAAAGAAAAAATTGAGATATTTCTTCTTTTAGGTGAAGATATTTTGGATCGCTTCCATTTGTGGAAAGAAGTGGATGAGCTTGTGACGCTCGCGCCTCCTTTAATAGCCGTGAGAAACGCTAATAAGTCTAATCCTGTGCAACTTCCACTTGAATTGGAAGAAATTTGTCAAAAAGGAAAAACACCTTCCCGGGTTTTTGAAGTGAGTAGTACTTTGGTTCGAGATCGATTAAAAAGAAAACTTTATTGCGGCCACTTGGTGCCGGCAAAAATTCTGGACTTCATTTACCAGCATCAATTATATTTCTATTAATATGATAAATAATAATCAGTTTGTTTTAGATAAAATTGCACAAGCGATTTTTGATAAAAAGGGAATTAATATTTTAGTTCTTGATTTAAGGGGCGTTTCTTCGCTCGCCGATTTTGCTGTAATTGCCGAAGGAAACGTCGATCGGCATGTAATTGCAATTAGCCATTCAGTTGAAGAGACCTTAAAAAAAGAACTCGATATAAGGCCTGTTTATGTAGAAGGTATGCAAACAGGTGACTGGGTTGTTTTGGATTATCTCCAGATTATGGTGCATATTTTTATGCCAGGGATGCGTGATAAGTACGAGTTGGAAACTCTATGGAATGCTGGTAAAATTGTTGATGTACATATCAATACTAGTCAGCTACATTCTAGTGCTGCATTATAAAAACAATATTGGGGAACTGTTAGGAAGCGGAGTATTATGCAGAGACGAAGGATAGTGATTACGGGAATGGGGGTTGTCTCTTGTTTTGGCAGCGATGTCGACCATTTCTATGAACAACTATTAGCGGGCAAGAGTGGGATTGTTCCTATTGAAGAATTTCCTTGCCAAGACTTTCCTACCCGTTTTGCAGGTGTGATCCGTAATCTTGATACTGAAGGCTATATTGACAGAAAGCAGGCTCGTCGTGTTGACCCCTTTATTCGCTATGGTATGGTGGCGGGGAAAAAAGCCCTTGAATCCAGCAATTTATCGAGTAAGGAAGAAGAGGGCGCGTTCGCTAAACTCGATAAGAAACGCTGCGGTATCTTAATCGGATCGGGAATGGGGGGCATGTCCGTATTCTCCGAGGGTGTTACAACCCTCGTCCAACAAGGTTATAAGCGGATTTCACCTTTTTTCGTTCCCTTTATCATCACTAACATGGCAGGCGCTCTTTTAGCCATTGACTTAGGCTTCATGGGTCCCAATTATTCCATTTCCACAGCATGTGCAACCTCTAATTTTTGTATTGCCGCTGCTGCTGCTCATATCCAAAGAGGCGACGCCGATCTTATGTTGTGTGGAGGGGCAGAATCGTCCATTACACCCATCGGTTTAGCTGGCTTCGTAGCTTGTAAAGCTCTGTCCGAAAAAAATGACGAACCGCAGAAAGCTTCTCGTCCTTGGGACAAACATCGCGATGGTTTTGTAATGGGGGAAGGCGCAGGTGTTCTTGTTATAGAAAGTTTAGAGCATGCCTTGGCACGAGGCGCGCCCATTTTAGCAGAGTTGCTAGGAAGCGGCACCTCTTGCGATGCCTTTCATATGACCAATCCGTCAGAGGACGGTGTTGTCTTATGTATGCAGAATGCTATTCACGATGCTGGGCTATCTCCTAATTCTATAAATTACGTCAATGCGCACGCCACATCCACTCCAACGGGAGACTTGTGTGAAGCGCGTGCAATGAAAAAGATATTTGGCTCTCACATGACCAATGTCAAAGTCAATGGAACAAAATCCATGATAGGCCATTGCCTAGGTGCTGCTGGGGGCGTGGAAGCAATTGCGACGCTTAAAGCGATTCAAACGGGTATGCTGCATCCGACAATTAATATCGATTCACCCGAAGAGGAAATTGCAGAATTTGATGTTATTCCTCACGTAGCAAAGCCGCATCGTATAACAGCGGCTATGTCGAATTCGTTTGGATTTGGTGGCCACAACTGCTCGTTGGTCTTTGCCCCCTATGCTCCTTGATGAATCATTTGGTATAATTCCACTAAGACGTAGAGGGGATGGTGTTTGGGAAGTCTTTCTCATTTTGCATAAAAGCGGTCATCATTGGAGTTTTCCCAAAGGTCACAAAGATAATCCTGCAGAAGACCCTTTCGAAGCTGCAAAACGCGAATTGTTCGAAGAAACCGGTCTTGATATTGCCAATAGATTACCCTTATCTCCCTTGCATGAGACTTACGAGTTTCGCCATCATGGCACGCGAATACGGAAGAAAGTTGAGTATTTTGCCGCGGAGGTAATCGGCGAACCTATCCTACAACCTGAAGAGATCCGGGATGGAAGATGGATACCTCTTGCAGAAGCCCACATGCTCCTTACCTTCAAAGAAGCCCAATTCATTTGTGCTAGGGTCATCCAACAGTTAAAATAATTCCTTCCCATTTTTTTTTGAAATTCATGCTAAACGAGGTTATATGACAGCAATTTCGAATGTAAGGCAGCTACCCCAAACTATAGAAATGCCTAAATGGTTGACGAATGCCCTGCTAGTCGTAGGCGCTAGTCTCTTAATTTCGCTTTTTGCCCACATTGCCATCTATCTTCCTTTTACCCCTGTACCACTTGCTTTACAAATGAACGTTTGCTTATTTTTAGCCATGGTACTGGGAAGTAAGAGAGCTGCATTAGCCGTTATGCTTTTTCTCTTACAAGGGGCTTTGGGTCTTCCTGTATTGGCTACAGGTGGAGCAGGCCTCGTTAAGTTTTTTGGCCCAACCGGGGGATATTTATTAGGGTACATCGGCGGTGCTTATCTGACTGGATATCTTTGGGAAAAGACAAAAAACAAAACGGCAAGCCAGGCTTTCCTAGCGATGGCAGCTGGTAACTTGGTTGTTTTCGTTTTGGGCGTCGTCCAGCTTAGTCAATTTATAGGATTCCCCAAAGCTTTGCTTTTAGGGGTAGCCCCCTTTATCATTGGTGATATCGTTAAGCATCTTCTCAGCGTTCGAGTTTTGAAAAGCTTGAAACTACTTTCCTAAAAGAGTCAAGAAGACCGAACCCTTAACCCGAGTTCGGTCTCTCAAAACGTTTAAACCTTAATTTTAAAACACCCCTTAAGAACCGGCTTTTTTCCAACTGATAGCCGAAGGTCTTGGCATATTGCCCGTAGGAGAGCCTACGGCAATGTGATGTTGCCTGAGAGGAGTGGGGGATTTCTGAGGCAAAGCTAACCGGCGCAATTTTTTCAATGTAGCAACTAAGGGACTTGTCCCTAGAGTTGCTGTAGCTTTAGCGGTCAGACGATTATCGCTTTTTGTTTGGGGGGCGTACTGATGGTGTTGTAGGGCAGAAGTGTGAGGCGCATCCGAAACACCTAGACTTTTGGTTTTAGCGACCATTTGGCGGAGTGAATCACTAGGAAGCTGTTGTTGAGCCTGCTTCGAAGCGGATGCTCTTTGAGGTTCTTGTGGTCTTTGTGGTTCTTGAGGATGTTGTATCGGGCGTATCATAAAAAGATTCCTGCTTAAAAAATCAGAATAGGATTTCGTATTACATGAACAATCATTTATTTGCTAGTGGTGCTCGCGCAAGAGTTTGGCTGTTCTATTGATATGTCCTGGCAAAGATTCTTCTGTCGATTCAACCGAAAGCTGGCGATCTTTTAGAGGGCGGACGGGTGGAGCCGCTTTTTTTAAAAGAGCCCGCACTTCACGTACCTTGGCCGATAATTGCGAAGTGCTTTCTTTAATTCTCTTCTTTTTAATAGGTATAGGTACAATTTTATTGTTGTGAGGAGGTTCCCCAGTAAAAGGTTGTCCTGTTCGAATATCAATTTTCATAGCATTACTAATAAGTTTGTTCTTGTTATTTTTAACTAATTAAATTACTTTTAATCCGCAATGATTAATTCTGGAAGGTGCATGATTCAAAAACTTCTTACGTTCATTCTTAAGACTTTAATTGGTTTACGATACCGACTTATTTTTGAAGGATTAGAACATCTTGAAAAGGAATTAAAGAATAAGGGAAGTATTATTTTCCTTCCGAACCATCCTGCCGAAATTGATCCTCCTATTCTAATGAGCGTGCTTTGGCCTAAATTCCACACGCACCCGGTTGTGGTCGAAGAGTTTTATTACCAGAAGGGCCTCCATTTTCTTATGCGACTAATTGGGGCCTTGCCTTGCCCGAATATGGAGTATGCAGTTAATCGTTGGAAGGTCCATCAATTGCAAAAGCTCCAACAAACCGTAGTAGAAGGACTCCGAAATAAAAAAAACTATTTAATCTACCCCTCTGGAAAGTTGCGCACTCTCGAAAAAGAGATCGTGGGGGGGGCCTCTTTTATACCTAATATTTTGCAACAAGAGTCAAATGCCTCCATTGTTCTCGTGCGTATATCAGGATTGTGGGGGAGCCGCTTTTCTCGCGCTCTAACAGGCGAAGTTCCTGATTTCGGCAAAAACCTTAAGGCAGGGTTGTGGATTATTCTCAAAAATCTTCTCCTTTTTACCCCCCGACGAACAGTTAAAATCGAATTTCTTACCACTCCTTCAGATTTTCCCTATCAAGAGGAGAGGGCCGTTATCAATCGTTATTTAGAAAGTTGGTACAATAGGTCTCCTGATCCTCTTAAACTTGTTTCCTATTCTTTCTGGAAAAATGAATTGCCCTCACTTACAAGCGAAAAGAAAAAAACTTCTATCGATATTCAAGTTCCCAAAAAACTCGAAAAGGATATCACAGAAAGGATAGCCGAAATCGCCTCTCTTTCGCCTTCTCAGGTAACTGCTGATAAACAACTTGTTCGCGATCTGGGGGTTGATTCTCTAGACATTGCGCAAATATTACTTTTCTTAGACGAAAAATATCAGATAGGTCCTCTCAATTTAGATTTTTCAGCTACTGTAGGAGATCTTTTGCAGGCGGTGGCTTCTAAATCCGGGGCTCAAATTGAAACATCTCCATCTCCTTCTAACCAGAACCTAAAAGAAGAAAAAGAACGGCCGCCTCCTTTGCCGCCTCAGGGTAAAACCATCATGGAAGCTTTTTTTGCAGACCTGTGATCGTATGCCGAATGCGATTGCCTGTGTGGATGCAATATCTGGCGCTTTGACGTATAGAAAGGTCAAAATAGCTGTTCTTCTTTTATCCGAAAAAATCCGCAAAATCCCGGGAGAGTCGATTGGTATTATACTGCCGTCGAGCTCCGGAGCGTACATTGTCATTCTAGCAACTCTCTTTGCGGGGAAAATTCCTGTGATGCTGAATTGGACCGTAGGTTCAAAGCCGGTGAGCCATGCTATTGCAACTACGGGGATCAAAGCTATTCTCTCCTCTCGGAAATTTCTCAATCATTTACGGACTTTGGAAATAGGAGAAGATGCCCAAGAAATGATGGTTTTCTTGGAGAATTTGCGGAGCAGCATCACTTTTTTCCATAAGATTCGTGCTTTCCTACATTCTTTTAGAAAAACCGATATAACACTCCAACATCTGGGTTTAACTAAGATAGACGCCTTACGACCTGCTGTCGTTCTTTTCACGAGTGGAACAGAATCCTTACCAAAAGGTGTTCCCCTGAGTCATCGCAACCTATTGAGTAATCAGGGGGCAGCCATTGAAGTTGCAGGACTTAAAAATAGCGACTACCTCTATGGTGTCCTACCCCCTTTTCACTCTTTTGGGTTTTCCGTAACGGGATTATTACCTCTTCTGACAGGATTGAAGGTTTTTTATTCCCCCGATCCTACGAATCATCGGGGAATGGTCCGCGATATTGCGACGCACAAACCCACCCTTTTCTGTTGTGCGCCTACTTTTATACGCTCACTTTTTCATTCTGCTGATCCCGAACAATTGCAAAGCTTGAAGATTATCGTTACGGGAGCAGAAAAAGCGGGTAAAGAGTTGTTCGATTACGTTAAGAAGAATCTTCCTGATACAGAAATACGTGAAGGATATGGAATCACAGAGTGCAGTCCTATCGTGACCCTTTGCCGACCTTACCCTGCTGGAGAAAGACCTCAACAGGGTGTAGGATATCCTCTTCCCGGCGTTGAGCTTCTTATCCTTGATCTCGACAAACACGAACCTGTTGAACAGGGTCAAGCAGGCGAAGTATGCATTTCTGGTCCTTCGGTCTTTGCAGGCTATCTAGGAAGTACAAAAGTTCCTTTTCTCGAAATGCAGGAAAAAAAATGGTATGTTTCGGGAGATATCGGTTATTTAGCTCCTGATGGCGCCCTCTTTCTTTCTGGTAGGCTGAAGCGCTTTGTGAAGATAGGTGGTGAGATGATCAGTCTCGGTGGACTTGAAGAAGAAATCAGTGAAGTTCTGACAAAAACAGAGGATGGAGAAACTGGACGTTGTGCTCTGTGCGCAATTGAGAGAGAGGGGCAAAAGACCTCTTTAGTTCTCTACACGGTTCAAACGGTTGATAAGGAAGCTGTCAATTCTTTTCTTAAAGAAAGAGGACATAGCAACCTTGCAAGAATTAGTGAAGTAAGAACCCTTCCTGAAATCCCTTTAACGGGTACCGGTAAAACTAATTATCGCTTATTAGAAGAGTCTCTCACCTAAATTTAACAAAAGTCTGATCGGAGAGAGTTTCTAATGGGATTCAAATTGCAGAGGTAATACCAACTTTCGTATAGTTGTTCCACTATAGAAAACGTAATGACTTATTTAAAGGCCCCCAATAAATCTTCAAATGCCCATGACGCAGTATCCACCTCTTAAACTTTATAATACGGAAAGTCGTGCACTGGAAAATGTATATCCCAGCGACGGTGAGGTCGTACGTATCTATACATGTGGACCCACTGTGTACAACTACGCTCATATAGGTAACTTTCGTACATACGTATTTGAGGATCTCTTACGTCGTACAATCAAATTTTTCGGCATGAAAGTTTGCCAAGTCATGAATCTTACCGATGTGGATGATAAGACAATCAAAGGCGCGATTGAGAGGAAAGTGACTTTAGGGGAGTATACAGCGCCTTTTAAAGAAGCATTTTTCGAAGATTTGAAGTTATTAGGCATTGAGCCTGTTGAAGCCTACCCACAAGCGATTGATTATATTCCCTCGATGATTGAACTAATCCAGACCCTAATGGAAAAAGGGATAGCCTATCGAGGTCAAGACGGTAGTATCTACTTCTCCATACAAAAATTTCCTTCTTATGGGAGGCTATCCCATTTGCGTCTCGATGAGCTCAAAATAGGTGCTTCTGAGAGGATATCTGACGAATATGACAAAGAAAATGCAGCAGATTTCGTGTTATGGAAGAGTTACGATTCCGAAAGAGATGGAGAGATTTACTGGGACAGCCCGTTTGGCTTGGGAAGGCCAGGCTGGCACATTGAATGTTCGGCTATGGCCTTAAAAATTTTAGGGCCCAACATAGACATCCATGCAGGGGGCGTCGACAATATATTTCCTCATCACGAAAATGAGATTGCCCAGTCTGAATGCTGTTTATCGGAGCGCTTTGCTCGCATTTGGGTTCATGCCGAGCATCTTGTCGTAGACCATAAGAAAATGTCAAAAAGTGCAGGCAATTTTTATACATTAAGAGATTTACTACAGCGTGGTTATACGGGGCGACAAGTGCGTTTAGCCTTGCTTTCTACGCATTACCGCTCCCAACTCAATTTTACTTTCCAGGGATTGGATGCAACGGGGTCTTCGTTAGAGCGCTTAGGAGATTTTATTGTTCGTCTTGAATCGATTTCGGATAAAAACAACTACGGTCGCACGCAAGAACTTCTGAAGCAAGCCGAGGAGAAGTTTATCTCTTCTTTGGCAGAGGATCTCAATATTTCAGCTTCTTTAGGTTCTTTATTCGATCTCGTCCGCGCTTTACACTCATTGATGGATGAAAAACAAGTGGGTCAAGTAGAAGCGAGCGAGGCACTGGAATTCTTGCGACGTATTGATAGGGTCCTTGGATTTCTTTTTACCGATATTGTTGAAGAGACACCTTTTGAATTACAAGAGCTATTGGCCAAACGTAACGAAGCTCGAGCTGATAAAAATTGGCCTCTCGCTGATGAGTGTCGCCAGCTAATTCTTGAAAGAGGCTATATTATTGAAGATTCTCCTCAAGGTTCACGTCTTAAAAAAGTAGCAAAATTATGAGCCAAAAAGGATATACCAAAGACGAACTCTATTTGCTCAAGTTCTATAGTATGGCTCTTGAACAGGGAGATCTTTGTGCAGAGATCGATCGTTATGCTGTCGGCCGCGCAGTAGGCTATAATGATAAGAGCGTGGATGCTCTTACACGTATGCTTCTTCAGGCTAACTTCCTTAAGAAAGGCGAAGGAGATGCCCTATATTTTACAAACCATGGGCTCAGTCTTGTCGATGACCTTCACGCCTTGCGCAAAAACTAGCCTAATATTTTTCCATCTCTTGTAATTGAAAAAGAGGAGGTCACTTTCCAGCTTTCATATCGATCCAGACTTTCCAAGGGCAGCTTACGGGCCAGGTCTCCCAATTATCACGATATTCGGGGTATTGATCTTCTTTAACCCAATGGAGACGACCTTGAGGTCCAACACGGTCTGGAAAACGGATACCATTGAGATGGTCCGTTTCATGTTGGAAGATACGTGCAGTAAAGCCCGATAATTCTTTCTCGAGACGATTTCCTTTTCTATCGAATGCTTGAATCTTAATTTTTGCGGATCGGCGGACAATGCCACATATGTGCCTATCGACAGAATAACAACCCTCTCTTTCCTCTATTTGGTCTTCTGAGTACCAAACAATTTCGGGGTTGATAAAGACTTCAAGATTCCCCAGCTCACGTCGGGTGGCCTGGACACCAAGATCGACGAGAATAATTCGTTTGGAAATTCCAATTTGAGGTGCAGCCAAGCCTACCATAACACGTTTCTCTGTATCGCCTCTCTCTCCACGTGCAATAGCGTACATCTGTTCGATAATGCCTTGAATTTCTTCAGAGGTGATCTCTTCGATCACGACCTTTTCTGCCACTGAGCAGAGACTAGGGTCGCCGGGTGGTGTAAAAATCGACATAGTTTTCTCCTGAGCAGCAGCGAAATGGCAGATAAAAAGAAAAGTTAGAACGCGTAAAAGCATAAAAGGTTCTCCCATTGGCGGCTTATTCTTCTGGTTTCATCATGGGAAAGAAGAGGATGTCGCGTATTGAATAAGCATTACAAAAGAGCATAACCAGACGGTCAATCCCAATCCCAAGTCCTCCAGTTGGAGGCATCCCTTGACAGATGGCCTCGATAAACTCTTCATCGAGTGGATTGGCTTCCTCGTCTCCTGCAGCTTTTTTCTCGGCTTGTTGCAAAAGGAGTTTCCGTTGCAACTCGGGATCATTGAGTTCTGTGTAGGAATTGCAAAACTCCCTTCCCAGAATAAAAGTCTCGAAACGTTCAACGAGGCCTCGCTCCCGAAGTTCTGGCTCGCGATGTGGTTTACACAACGGAGTCGTTTCGATGGGATGATCAATAATGTGGTGAGGCTGGATCAGATGGGGTTCGACAAGTTCGCCAAAAATTTTTGCAATCAGAAGCCCACGAGGCAAGGATTTGATTTCGTCTAACGCTAGTCCCGCTTTTTCTTTAAGGAGCAGGCGCATTTCTTGTTCGCTCAACTTCTCCGTATCAATATGCGCATAGAGTTGGATAGCTTCTTCCATCCGCAGTCTCTTCCAAGGAGCTTTGAGTTCGATTTCATACTCATGGCCTCCTAATTCGGCTGCTAACTTCAGTTTGGTCGTCCCAAAAAGCTCTTTAGCCAAACTTTCAAATAAATTTTCCGTTAGAACCATCATATCTCGATAATCGATATAAGGCGCATAGGCCTCCAGCATCGTGAATTCAGGATTGTGTGTACGATCAAGACCTTCATTGCGGAAAACTTTACCAATTTCAAAGATTTTGCCCATGCCTCCCACGATCAACTTTTTAAGTGGAATTTCTAAGGAGATACGGAGGAACATCTCTTGATCTAAGGCGTGCAGATGGGTCGTAAAGGGACGAGCTTCTGCTCCCCCATAGATGTTCTGTAAAACAGGTGTTTCGACCTCAAGATAGCCTTTATTATACATGTAGCCGCGTACGAATTGCAGGATCTTGCTACGCATTTTAAAGGTTTGTAAGACATCAGAATTCGTGATGAGGTCGAGCCAGCGCTTTCTGTAGCGCACACCTTTATCGGCCAGTCCACAATGTTTATCCGGCAAAGGTAACAATGTTTTGCAAAGGAGGGTAACATTTTTAGCAAGGATAGTAAGTTCGCCTACATGAGTGCGGAAGATATGGCCTTCGATACCAATGATGTCACCCAAGTCGAGCTTTTTTTCTATGAATTTAATCGGGGTCACTTCCCCATTTTCGCGTAAATCCTGAACTTTTGTAAGATCTCGATTAAACATCACCTGGACTCGGCCGCTCTCATCTTGGATTTGAGCAAATGCGTTTTTCCCCATAGAACGGAAGAGCACCATTCTGCCTGCGACCTTTACAAAGGGGGTGGTGCCTGCGGAGGCATCATCGCTAACACCTGGATTTTTTTCTTGATATTCGGCGTGTAGGTCGCTTGAGGTATGACTAGGAGAGAAAGAATGGGGGTAGGGATTGATTCCCAATTCGTGAATTTGCTTGAGTTTAGCTGAGCGGTTCTGGAACTCCTCGTGCTCATGATATTCTGGTGAAGATAAGGACATGTACTAGCCTTGATAAAGGAAAAGATTGTAGTACTTCTCTAGAAAAATGTCGAGATAGGGTCACAATCCACAAAAAGTCGTGCCGCAGGGGGCACTAAGCGGCCAATCGCTGTTTCTTTCAACATGCGTATGACAGGTGGGCAGGAGGGGCCCTTAACAATTATTTGAAAGCGGTAGCACCCTTTGACTTTTGCATATCCACAGGGCACCGCAGGAAGGAGGGAATAGGTAGGGGGGAGTTTTTGGATGAGAACCTCTCGAAGTCTTTCTAATCCTAGATGGATGGCCGTAGCGTCTTCTCCACTGAGGATTATCCGTACAAGGCGACTAAAGGGGGGATAACCAAAGAGCTGGCGAGCTTCGATTTCTTGAGCGTAAAAATCTGTATAGGAGCCCGAAGCAGCTAAAGCAATTGCAGGGTGATTAGGTAGCCAAGTTTGGATGAAGACCTCACCTGCAAGGCCACTTCGTCCCGCTCTGCCTGCCACTTGCGTCACCAGTTGGTAGACACGTTCTGCAGCTCGAAAATCAGGAATGTGAAGACCACTATCGGCTTGAAGGGCCCCCACCAACGTGACATTGGGGAAATGAATTCCTTTTGCTACCATCTGCGTCCCCACAAGAATGTCGGCCTTGCCAGAACGAAATTGTTTAAAGGCCTCCTCATGGCTTCCTTTCCGACGTGTAGTATCGGCATCGAGTCGTAAAACCCGCGCATCAGGAAAAATAGCATGAAGCGCACGTTCGACTTGCTCTGTTCCCGCTCCTTTAAACTTTTGTTGGTCGGGATTATGGCAATGGGGACATACGGCCGGAGGCGTTAAATGATAATGACAGAGATGGCAAACTAAGTGATTTTCTTTTCTATGGTAGGCCATAGCTAGGTCGCATTGTGAACATTTAATTGTTTCACCACATGCATTACATAAGCGAGAGGCGTGGTACCCTCTCCTATTGAGAAAAAGAAGAGATTGTTCACCTTTTTTTAATCGACTTTCTACGGCATTCAGTAAGGGTTGGGAAAAAAGAAAGCTTCCCTTTTGTTTAGCGGTTTCTACGCGCATATCGATAATGTGCATATGGGGCATGCGCGCATTTGCAGGACGTGTATGAAGGCTCGATAGTATGTATTTTTTATCGAGGGCATTTGTATACGTTTCGAGAGAAGGTGTCGCGCTGCCTAAAATAACCGTAGCCCCAGAAAGCTTACCCCTCATGATGCTGACATCGCGTGCATGATAGCATGGAGACTCATCTGTTTGTTTATAAGCTCCCTCATGTTCTTCATCGACAACAATGAGTCCTAGATGGGAAAGGGGAGAAAAAATAGCAGAACGTGCTCCCAAGACAATACGAATATCGCCTTTGTGAATGGCGTGCCATGCATCTCTTTTCTCTCCATCGCTTAAGCGGTGATGGAGTAGCGCGACCTTATCGCGGAAACGGCTACGGATTCTTTCTACTGTTTGCGAGGTCAACGCGATCTCCGGTACAAGAAAGATCGCCGACTTTCCTTTTCGGAGCGTATAATCAATCGCCTGTAAATACACTTCTGTTTTTCCACTGCCGGTTACACCATAAAGAAGATGTGTAGCAAATTGTTCGCTTTCGATTGTTTGACTAATCTTCTCGAAGGCTACTTGTTGATCAGGCAACAGTTTTTTAGGCGAGGATGGTAGGTATTCTACATTTTCTAATGGGTCCCGATGGATTTCTCGATTTTCACAGCGTAAAATTTTTTGTTCGATTAATGCTTGATAACTTTTACGAGAACTTTTTGTCTGCAGCAATAGAGAGGGAAGCAATATTCCTTCTGGGTCATTAAGAAAGGCGTGTACAAGTCTAGCTTGAGCGGGATTTTTTTGCTGTAAGGAGGCGTGTAGGCGCGCTAGTTCTTCTCCCTCCACATTAGGAATAACAAAAGAAGTCGTTTTAGCTTCCATGCCACGGCGAACACTGGGCGGAAGAAAGAGTCTTAATATTTTGCGAAAGCTGCAACCGTAATAATCCGCCATCCATTCTCCAAGTTGAATGAGCGATGGCTCGATGTAAGAATCTGTAGAAAGAATCTCGTGAATCGCCTTTAGAGAAAATGAAGATTTTTTTTCGTGCAGCCCCATGATAGTGCCTAGGCGTAAGCTTGTGCGAAGAGGCACACGTACTCTTTTGCCAACAGCAACTTCCTCTCGTAAGGACATAGGAATGGCATAATCCAATTCGCGATCTATTCCCTCATCGAGGATGACTGTAGCAGTAAGAGTTAAGTCTGATGTTGGCGGCATATTTGTTGCCAAAGAAGTCGTTTTTGTTCGTGCGATTGTAGGTAGATATCAATATTTTGGATAAAATGCAGACGGCAAGACCCTATAAAGCTCTCTCCTGAAGCGGGAATGGTTTTAACAAGTTGTAAAAGATGTGAAACTCTCCAGGTTTCTAAGGGTGGAGCATAGATAGCTTGGAGATTGGGGATGTTTAAGACAGCCTCCCACATATTTTCTCGGTCAATAGCGCATGCATCGATTAATTGGGTTGGGGCAATGCTTTGATGTAAGGCTTTCGCGAGGTTGGTGAGAAAAGCGCGCACCAGGGGTTTATCGGAAAAGGTGAGTACCATAATTTGGGTTGTTGAAGCGCGAATTTTCCATGCTGATGCTATTTTAATCGCCTCCTCATCAGAAGGCGGAGATTCATGCAATTTCCACTGCGGATAGAGTTTTTGAGCCCTCTTAATGAGCAAGGATTTATCTAAAAATGACGAAGCATGCGGGAGTAAGGGTTCTAATGTAAAAGATTGGATCTTTTTAGTAGATGCCGAGCCCATATCGGAAGGACTCCCTACTTTCGGAGAGGGATGAAGGGACTTGCCGCCCAAAGGGGGATTAAGCTGAGAGGGTGTGCTTGTAGTTTTGGGATAGATTTCGGGTTTAAGTTCAGATTTTTTTCTCTCATCTTTAGTGGGGACTGTGAAGGGGACCTCTTGAAGTGTGCTTTCTGATTTCTTCGAAGGCTTGCTAGCTGTTCGGGGGCCTTGAGGCTTGAGAGGAGGGAGGTGAGAAGGTGACAACTCTACAGGAGGAAAATAGGTCGAGGATTTCGGAGATGAAAAAAAAGTTTTTCCTTCTTTTTCAGAGAGTTCGTCGATATGGGTGCGAAGGTCTGCAATAAGGCTATGCAAAGAAGTTAGAGGATTAAACATGATAGGACTGAATGTTGCGAAAAAGAGCTATGCATTCTTTTGCTACCATTGTAAATCCCCTCGCCGTGAAGTCACTACTCATTCGTAAACTTATAGTAGCCAGGTCTTCAGAATAAAGCTCTTGGAATAAGGCTAAAAGGTTTTTCGGCGCGTCTAAATGGTGGCCCTGTTTAACTAAAAACAACCATAATCCGGGATCACTTTTGCAAAGATGCAAAAAGGGGATAAACTTGCGTATACTTTCTCGTTTTGTACGTGGTGAGAGGGTTCCACTTCTGGGCTTCTTTTTTACATAGGAGGTCAAAGCAGCAATATTTTTTTCTTGATTCGAAAACGCTATCGTAAAAAGACGTAAATGTTCGAGTAAGGGGGCCCGCGAGGAATCATTTAGAGAGATTAGAGCAAATTGCAATAGTAAAGCTTGATTTTTAGGAGAAAAAGAGGAAGAACGGTCAAAAGGCGAGTGGGAATAAATCTCTTCATTTTCCATTATAGCCAGCCTTGTTGAATCTATACTAAATAGAAACTAAGTTTTATTACACCTCCCAGATTTTCTTCGCAACAGATTAGAGAGGCAATAAAATCTGGAAAGAATTATTCAGCTTCGAAAAGTGCTTTAACATAGGTTTCGGCATCAAAAGGCATTAGATCATCGGAAGTTTCGCCAGTCCCAATCCACCGAATAGGTATCCCTAATTTTTTGTAGATGGGAAGAATAATACCTGCTTTTGCCGAGCCGTCTAATTTTGTGATAATTAAGCCTGTTAAAGGTGTAAAGGAATGGAATGTCTCCGCTTGATCGAGGCCATTTTGACCTGTTGTCGCATCCAATATCAGCCAAGTCTCGTGAGGAGCCCCTGAAAGCATTTTATTGGCGACTTGATGGACCTTATGGAGCTCTTGCATAAGTTCTTTTTTATTCTGCAGTCTACCTGCCGTATCAATGAGAACAATATTGATTCCCCGGGCTTGAGCCGCCTGACATGCATCGAAAACCACCGCAGCTGGATCAGCACCTGGTTGTCCTTTAACAATGTCAGCTCCTACGCGTTCTGCCCAGGTAGCTAACTGGTCGATAGCAGCGGCCCGAAAAGTATCAGCAGCAGCTACAAGAACTTTCTTTTTTTTGTCGCGGAAGTCCTGTGCAAGTTTTGCAATTGACGTTGTTTTGCCACTTCCGTTAACGCCGACGATTAAAATGACGAGAGGTTCTCCTGCACGCGGTATTTGAGGAGTAACTCGTGGTGGCTCTTGTAAAATACCCAAAGCGTATTCTTCTAAAGATTGAATGATTTCCACACTGGTTGCTTTAGGATAGCTAAATAGGAACTCGCGCGCACGCTCGGCCATTTCTGCAGCCATTGTAGCCCCTAAATCTGCTTCGTAAAAAATTTGTTCAAGTTGCTCAAAAGTATCTTCCTTCCACGGCTGACCTAATAAATTGCGTAATTTATACGTAAAAAGCGAACGCGTACGTGTTAAGGCTTTACGTATTTTCTGGTAGCTCGATTGAAAAAAACTTAACATGTAGAATAGCAGTTGAATGTAATACTTAGGCTATCACATAAGAGAATTGAGGGGGTAGTTGCAAATCTCTTGAGACAAGCTGTTTTGAGTTCGCAATTATCTAAAAGATTATAATTGGGCGTTTATGAACCTTCATGAATATCAGGCTAAACAAATTCTTGCAGATTATGGCATTCCGATTCCTGATTACGGAATCGCTTCGACAAAACAAGAAGCAGAAAAAATTTGTAAAAGCCTCAATCTTTCACAAGGTGTGGTGAAAATCCAGGTCCATGCGGGTGGGCGCGGAAAGGCGGGAGGCGTTAAATTTGCAAAAACTCCTGAAGAAATCATCCGAACAGCCACTTCACTGATCGGAATGAAAATGGTCAATAATCAGACCGGATCAGAAGGAATTATTGCCCATAAAGTTATGATTTCTCGACCTGTTGACATAGAAAAAGAATTTTATCTCGGTGCGATTATTGATAGGGGACACGCACGACCTGTTCTTATCGCTTCGCCTGAAGGTGGGATGGAAATCGAAGAAGTAGCAGCCAAGACTCCTGATAAAATTTTGACTGTTCCTATTGATTTAGATGGGCATGTAAAATCTTTTTATCTTCTTCGTTTGGCTAAATTTATGGGGTGGCAAGGTGAGCGCGCGCGTGAAGGCATGCAAATTGCAGCTGGTGTCGCAAAAGCCTTTATGGAAAAAGACGCCTCTCTTTTAGAAATTAATCCTTTAGTCCTTGCAAAAGACGGAAGACTTTGGGCGCTTGATGCTAAGCTAAGTATCGATGACAACGCCTTATTTCGCCAACCCGAATGCAACGCTTTTTATGATCCGACCCAGCAATCAAAAAATGAAGTGGCTGCCAAAGAGCATGACCTCGCTTACATCGCTCTTGATGGAGATATAGGGTGCATGGTGAATGGAGCTGGCTTAGCGATGGCGACGATGGATATCATTCAACATTTTGGAGGCCAGCCAGCGAATTTTCTTGATGTAGGTGGAGGCGCTTCTAAGGAAAAAGTAGCTGCTGGCTTCAAGATCATTCTAGCCGATCCGAAAGTGAAAGGGATTCTCGTCAATATTTTTGGAGGGATCATGAATTGCGCTACTCTTGCAGAGGGTGTTTTAGCAGCTGCAGCCGATCTTGGCATTACCGTCCCCCTTGTCGTCCGGATGGAAGGAACAAATGTAGCAGAAGGTAAGCGCCTACTCCAGGAATCGAGCCTTGCCATTACAACGGCAGATGGTCTAATGGAAGCAGCGGAAAAAATTGTTGAAGCGGTGAGAAGGGGATAGCAGCATGGCAATTCTGATTAGTAAAAAGACTAAAGCAATCACGCAAGGGATCTCGGGTAAATCGGGACGTTTTCACACCGAGCAATGCGTTGAATATGGCTCCCATTTCATCGGAGGAGTAACTCCGGGGAAAGGTGGTCAAGAGGTATTGAACCTTCCTGTTTTTGATACTGTTTATGAAGCGCAGAAAAGCCTAGGGTCAATTGACGCTAGTTTGATTTTTGTACCGCCTCCTTTTGCTGCTGAAGCCATATTAGAAGCTGAAGATGCCGGGATACCCCTTATCGTTTGTATTACAGAAGGGATTCCTATTCGGGATATGTTAGAGGTGAGTCATGTCATGCGACAGAGCAAAAAAAGTCGTTTGATCGGACCCAATTGCCCCGGCTTAATTACAGTGGACGAATGCAAACTCGGTATTATGCCTGGTTACATCCACAAACGGGGTCATGTAGGTATTGTTTCAAAATCGGGCACTTTGACTTATGAAGCCGTTTGGCAAACAAGTGTTTTAGGTTTGGGACAAACAACATGCGTGGGGGTTGGTGGTGACCCCTTAAATGGTACCAACTTTATCGACATCCTGAAACTCTTCGAAGAAGATCCCGAAACAGAAGTGATCCTTCTTATTGGTGAAATTGGTGGTAAAGCAGAAGAAGAAGCTGCTGCATGGATACGAGAATATGCAAAAAAACCCGTAGCGGCCTTTGTTGCGGGTGCTACAGCTCCTCCAGGCAAACGTATGGGACATGCAGGAGCCATTGTATCTGGAGGTGAAGGAACCGCTGCAGGCAAGATAGCAGCTTTAAAACAAGCAGGCGTATTTGTAGCAGAAACGCCAGCTGATATGGGCAAAGCTGTTCAGGCAGCACTTGGGAAAGGGAGGAAGTAATTGATTCGCTTCAATTGGCCTATCCCTGTATCTATCCGCCCCACTTTTTGGATCTTCGCAGCGATTATCGGTTATCTCTACAGCAAAAGTTTCATGGGGACTTTGATCTGGATAGGGATTATCTTTTTTTCGGTACTTTTCCACGAGCTGGGCCACGCTCTAACCGCTATGATCTTCAAAAGAAAACCGCGGATTGAACTTGTCGCTCTTGGAGGATTGACGGTGCATGACGGTCAACACCTAAGTTCTTGGAAGCAATTCCTCATCGTATTGAATGGACCACTATTCGGACTGCTTCTTGCTCTTTTAGCATGGCTTGCCATGAAGCTTTCTATTCTCTCAGTCGGAATTCCCATGCAAATCTTACGGGATATCACCATCATCAATGTTTTTTGGACAGCAGTTAACCTTTTGCCCATCATGCCTCTTGACGGGGGGCAAATGCTTCGCATCATACTCGAAGCTGTTTTTGGGACTAAGGGGTTGCAATATTCATTGATTGTAAGTGTTGTCTTGTCAATTGGAATTAGCCTGGCCCTTTTCTTTTTCCAAGATTTTCTATTAGGCGCTTTCTTTTTTCTTTTTGCTTTTCAGGGTTTTGAAATGTGGAAGGCAACGCGAGGCATAGCCGATAGTGATCATAAGTCCGATCTAAAAGAGCTTTTTGTAAAAGCTGAAGAAGAACTGTTAGCAGGTCACAAAGAGCAGGCTATGCAACACATGTTATCACTGCGGTTACAAGCAAAAAAAGGTCTTCTTTGGAAAACGGCTACACAAGAACTCGCTATTTTGTATTACGAAGGTGGTAATAGAGAAGAAGCCTATGCTCTGTTGCGCGAAGTTGAGCGCGACATCAATGATGAAGCTGCTTGTGCACTTCACGATCTAGCTTTTGAACACGGTAATTATCCCCTTGTCGTCTCTCTAGCCCCAAGAGTGTTTCGCATCATGCAAGAAGGCGCAATTGCACTTCGCAGCGCCTATGCCTCCGCCCAGCTCAAGCTAGTTAGGGAGGCAATAGGCTGGCTTGAAGCATCGATAGAACGTGAAGACGGGACAATAACGGATGCAATTGGAAGTTCTTTATTTGATCCCATTCGCACGGATCCGCTATTTTCTGATTTTTTGCACTCCCTTAAGTTAAAAAAACTCCTATAGCTTTGAATAGATAATTATTTAAAATTCCAAAATCTATCATCGAGCTAATATTTTCATGCTTTTTTAATCTCTCGTAGAGTAAGGCCGCAGGCAGTCATTTCTCTCGATCAAGATTAAAATTTCTTTTAAATATTGTTTTTAAAAAAGTGCAGTATAATTATTTTGACCTTAATTTTAGAAAAAATAACTCATTTGTAGTGTAAAAATCTTTATTTCTGTTCTTTTAGTTAAATACCATCTATAATTACTTATTTATTAATATTAAAAAGATTGGATTGTTATGTCTTTACGCAGTGGTTTTTCCGGTTCTGTTCAGGCTCAGGATTGGTCGATTATGAGAAGCGAATTAGAGTGGGAGCTAGCAAAGGTCCGCGATTATCAGAATGCACAACTCGCAGGAAGTCGTGTTCATATCGATATTACCTCTGTAAGAGCACTGCTAGATAATCCTAAAATGTCTGATCCCAAGATGCCTCCAGAACTTCGCGACAACTATCATTGGCTGAAGAGCACCTATGAGGTCATAAGATGTTTTGAGCGGCTCAAAGAAGAAGGGGGAAGAACTAGCAAGAAGCCATTAACCAGTTTAAGAAATCCCGTAAAAGAGGGTCTTTCTCTGCTTTTTGGAAATGCGTTCCACACCCTTGCTACACACCTTGATCTCGATGAGATTGCGAAGCTTGGTGCTACCTCTCGAGCGGCAAGAGGAGCCCATGCCAAATTAGAAGGTGACTCGTACTTTAAGAAGATTAAAACCGAAATTCCTTATAATCCTGAGAAGCCGGAGAATCCTCTTTGCACAGGTTCTAAACGTTATCTTCCTTTAAAATGTCTTCCTACGGGGAGTCGAGATTATGAAGCGGATCTGGAGAATGGGTTATGTAGCACTGGTGCCCATTTTCCACCTCTCGATATGGATATTTGTTGTCCCATTCTTGAGAGCCGAACCTGGATAGATGGTGCTAAAGCGGGAGTTTTAGGAAAGTATCTTGCTAAACGTCTTAATTTTTCGACTGATTCTATATCTACGCCGCTTTTTATTTTTTCTACTTTTATTGGCAAATCTAAAGTATTTTCT
>Ga0207143_1036_pt1 | contig 22663 bp, 21 predicted proteins | sample Alteio_BWMinHeat_3_FD_153566 | JGI IMG/M metagenome (GOLD analysis project Ga0207143, IMG submission 153566) | Enriched cells from forest soil in Barre Woods Harvard Forest LTER site, Petersham, Massachusetts, United States -... | ecosystem: Environmental > Terrestrial > Soil > Temperate forest >... | reverse complement strand
GTTCGGTTGCGTGTTTTGCCAAGGTACCAATCACATCATCTGCTTCTACACCCTCAACCATAATCAAAGGCAAGCCAAGTGCACGAATGATTTGATGAATGGGTTCAATTTGCTGCGCTAATTCTGAAGGCATTTCTTGTCTGGTTGCTTTATAAGCAGGGTACATGTCGTCTCTAAATGTTTTGCCCTTTGTATCAAATACCACCGCCAGATGATTGGGTTGATAGTCAGCAATCAAACGTTTCAGCATATTAATGATGCCGTAGGCGGCACCCGTAGGAAAATGCTTGGAATTGACTAGGGGCGGCAACGCGTGAAAAGCACGATACAAATAAGAAGAACCATCTACAAGTATTAGCGGTTTTGCTTGGGGCGACATTTTTTTCCCTGAAAATAAATGTGATTTATAACGGTGTGCCGCTATAGTACAATGAATCGTGCGTTTTGACCATTCTGCTAAATTAAATATAACCCCGGCAAAAAACGCAAAAGAGCGCGTTTTTTGCCGGGCTACAAGGGAGGAACTTTTATGTTACGGATTATTGCAATTCTTTTTGGTATTGCTTTTATTTTTGCTGGCGTTGCGGGATTTTTGCCTACGTTTATGAAGGATGGTTTGTTGCTTGGTTATTTTGAAGTCGACACCATGCACAATATTGTCCATCTTGCGACAGGTGTGATCGCTATTTTAGTATCCACCAGTTATCGATACACCAAATTATTCTTCATTTTATTCGGTCTTGTTTACACTGCTATCGCGATTTGGGGTTTTTGGAATAATGGTGATCTCATCGTGATGCACGTTAATATGGCAGATAATATTTTGCACATTGTGGTTGGTGTTATTGCACTTTATTTGGGATTGTCTGCGAAGAGACGGTAGACGATTTACGTTCCCGTGAACGTGCCCGTTCACGGGAATGACCAAAGCTTGTGTTGTCCACCCGGATAGTGTACTTATTCCCATTCAACGGAAAAAAATATAAGAGATCGGAAAGCATGTCGCTTTGGGATAAGTGTTTAAATTCACTTGAGGGAGAATTTCCCTCACAGCAGTTCAATACGTGGATAAGGCCACTACAAGCCGAATACACGGATGGACGCTTAGTGCTATTTGCGCCCAATCGCTTCGTTTTAGATTGGATTGCTGAGCGATTTTTGATGCGTATTAACGAATTGGTTAAACAATTTGCCGATCAACCGACCTCTGTATTAATCGAAATTGGAAGTAAACGAACTGAACAATCAAGGCCCACAGAATCCTATCCAACCCAACCTACTGCGATTGCACCAACAAAAGCCAATTTGGTTCAGCTGGATGGTAAAACTTTCCAAAGTAATCTCAATCCGAATTTCACTTTTGATAATTTTGTAGAAGGGAAATCGAACCAATTAGCAAAGGCGGCTTCAATTCAAGTCGCGGAGAATCCAGCGGTCGCTTATAACCCCCTATTTCTTTATGGTGGTGTGGGATTAGGTAAAACCCATTTGATGCATGCGATTGGCGATTACATTATGCGGAATAAGCCAAATGCGAGAGTGCTTTATCTCCATTCCGAGCGCTTTGTTGCAGATATGGTAAAAGCGTTACAAACCAATTCAATGAATGAATTTAAGCGCTTTTATCGCAATGTTGATGCTTTATTGATTGATGACATTCAATTTTTTGCTGGCAAAGATCGCACCCAGGAAGAATTTTTCCATACCTTTAATGCTTTATTAGAAGGCCAACAACAAGTCATTTTAACTTGTGATCGCTATCCCAAAGAAATTAGTGGTGTAGAAGAACGCCTTAAATCTCGTTTTGGATGGGGATTGACGGTTGCCGTGGAACCACCAGAATTAGAAACGCGAGTCGCCATTTTGATGAGTAAAGCGGAATTAGCCAATATTCAATTACCTTATGAAGTTGCTTTTTTTGTCGCGAAACGTATCCGTTCCAATGTTCGTGAATTAGAAGGTGCATTGAAACGCATTATGGCTAATGCGCATTTTACGGGTAAAGCAATCACGCTAGAATTTGTCAAAGATGCTTTGCGAGATCTTTTAGCATTACAAGACAAGTTAGTGACGATTGAAAATATTCAACGTACGGTCGCTGAATATTATAAAATTAAAGTGGCAGATCTCTTATCTAAACGGCGTAATCGCTCCGTTGCGCGACCGAGACAAACTGCGATGGCATTAGCAAAAGAATTAACCAATCACAGCTTACCTGAAATAGGCGATGCGTTTGGCGGTAGAGATCATACGACGGTATTGCATGCTTGCCGTAATATTCATAGTTTAAGACAATCTGATGCGAACACCGAAGAAGATTACACGAATTTATTGAGAATATTAACCACCTAACATGAGGTGACAAATATGGATATCACCGTTTCCCGAGAAGCATTTTTAAAACCCTTACAATCCGTCAGTAGTGTTGTTGAAAAAAAACAAACGCTGCCGATTTTATCAAATGTGCTGATCACAGCTAAAGAAGGAAAACTAAGCTTAATTGGAACAGATTTAGAAATTGAATTAATCGGATTTGCACCAGTTGAGGCTATTGCGCAAGAAGGTGCAGTGACAGTTTCTGCTAGGAAGTTATTTGATATTTGCCGTACGCTTCCCGAAGGTAGCCTGTTACGTTTAACACTAGACAAAAATTATTTGATGGTGCGCACTGGCGACAGTTCTTTTATGTTAAATACCTTGCCGGCACATGATTTTCCCAATTTAGAAGATTGCAGCTATCCCACGCAGTTTACGATTAAGCAATCCCAGTTAAAACAATTGCTCGCTACAACTTATTTTGCGATGGGACAACAAGATGTTCGTCATTATTTGAATGGTGCATTTATTGATATCAAACAAAATGCGATTAAATGCGTTGCAGCAGATGGGCATCGGCTTGCTTTGACTTCATTGCAAGATGATCAATTAGCCAATATCGATGTCCGAGTGATTGTGCCGCGTAAGAGTGTATTAGAACTTATCCGTTTACTGAGTGGTGATGTCGACCAAGCCGTTACGGTGCAAATAGGTGATACGCGTATCCGCGCGATGACCGCTGACTTTATCTTCACCTCAAAACTAATTAATGCTCAATATCCAGACTATAATCGATTAATTCCTCGAGGCAATATGGTGGCAGAAGGTGATCGCGAGGCGATCAAACAAGCATTAACCCGAGCCTCCATTCTGTCGAATGAAAAATTCAGAGGTGTACGCTTCCAACTCGAATCCAATAAATTACGTATCACTGCCAATAATGCTGACCAAGAGCAAGCAGATGAATCTGTGTCATTGGAATATGAAGGAAAAGAGATGGAAATTGGATTTAATGTAGCCTATTTACTGGATGTTGTTTCTTCTTTTGCCGAAAAAACCATACGCTTTGTCTTCACTGATCCTAACAGCGGTGTATTAATTGAATCGGCTGATAGCCTTTATGTTGTGATGCCGATGAGGTTGTAATTTGTTCCCGGATGCGAAGAGTTGTAGCCTGGACACGTTCTTTGTGTCCAGGGAAAAGCTGATTGTTCCTGGACACAAAGAACGTGTCCAGGCTACATTTTTTGACCTGGGGAATGGATCAAGGGCGGGTGAGGGAAGGGGTCGATAACTTATGCCGATTTCTTTGCTCCGCCTAACTGATTTCCGTAATCTCGCCTCTGCTGAGTTACACCCAAGCACGCAAGGATTCAACCTCATCACCGGAGACAATGGCAGCGGCAAAACCAGTCTATTAGAAGCGATCCACTATTTAAGCCTAGGCCGCTCCTTCCGCACCGCAACCGCCGCACGCTTAATTCGCCACGAACAAGAAAAATTTTCCCTTTTTTCTCAAATACTTAACGACGCCCAATTACTAATCCCCCTAGGGATGGAGCGCGAACGAAATGGGAAGTCACGCATCAGATTTGAAGAAAAAGAGACGGCTAGTACGACTGAGTTAGCCTCTTACTTGCCCATCCGACTGATCAACTCCCAATCGCATCATTTATTCGAGTCTGGTCCAGTATTTAGAAGAAAATATCTGGATTGGGGACTATTTTATCAATCCCAAGCCTTTTTGCACTGTTGGAAGCAATTCGAGCGCGCTTTAAAACAGCGCAATGCAGCTTTAAAAGAAAAGCATCCCAAGCCAGAAATTGATCTTTGGACCAATGAATTATTGAAATATGGCACTGAATTTGACCGTTTTAGAACGAATTATGCGCAAGAGTTAAGCCCCATGGTAGCCGAATTGGCAAAACAATTGCTAAATGTCTCGAATTTAACGATCTCCTATCAATCAGGATGGGGGGATTCGGCGGAATATGCTAACGCTTTAGCCGATTCTTACTTTGAAGACCTCCGATTTGGTTTCACGCAATTTGGCCCTCATCGGGCTGACTTTGATGTGAAAATGAGTGGCAAATCAGTGAAACATTTTTTATCAAGGGGACAGCAAAAATTGCTTATTTGTGCTATGATACTTGCCCAAGGTGCCTTGCTGATAAAAGAGGAAAATGCGGGGATAAATAGAGGGTTAATTTACCTAGTAGATGATTTACCCTCAGAGCTGGATAGTCAGAGTAAGCGAAAGCTTTTAACCCTATTATCACAGCAAGAAGCGCAGATTTTTATTACAGCAATTGAGCAAGATGATATTTGCAGCCAGATAGAAAAGACCGATGTGCCTCTGAAATTGTTTCACGTGGAACATAGTAGGGTAGAGCTTAGGGAAGTTGTTTCACGTGAAACATTGTATGGAACATCGTAGCCCGTACACGCTGTTTGTGTACGGGGAATAGAGGTAGCCTGGACACGCTTTTTGTGTCCAGGAATGTTAGCAAGGGTAATTCCCTGGACACAAAAAGCGTGTCCAGGCTACAAATCGACATAAGAGAGGTGAGCAGTGACGACAAATACAGCTCAAGGCTATGATTCACACAGTATTAAAGTCCTCAAAGGCTTAGATGCAGTCCGCAAACGCCCTGGTATGTATATTGGGGATACAGAAGATGGTACTGGGTTACATCATTTAGTCTTCGAACTCGTTGATAATTCAATCGATGAAGCATTAGCAGGCTTTTGTGATAGCATTTGGGTTACGATTCATACAGATGAATCTGTCACAGTGAAAGACAATGGTCGTGGTATTCCAGTTGATGAAATCCCCGAAGAAGGGCGATCAGCGGCTGAAGTGATTATGACGGTGCTGCATTCTGGTGGTAAGTTCGATAACGAATCCTACAAGATTTCAGGCGGTTTACACGGTGTTGGTGTTTCTGTCGTGAATGCATTATCCGATGAGTTACGCCTTGTGATTCGAAAAGACGGAAAAGTCTATGAACAATTCTATCATTTAGGCGATCCAGCTGCCCCAATTAAGGCAATTGGGGATACCACAGAGCGTGGAACGGAAGTTAAATTCAGGCCCAGCGCTGAAATATTCAAAAACATCCAATTTAATTACGATATATTGGCAAAACGCCTACGAGAATTAGCATTTTTAAATACCACGGTTCGAATTTATTTAACGGATGAGCGTACAGGTAGAAGTGATGCGTTTGAATATCACGGCGGATTAAAAGGGTTTGTAGAAGACTTAAATCGCAATAAAACGCCAATTCACCCTAAAATATTCTATTTTACGGCTGAAAAAGACCGTGTGACGATCGAAGTCGCTATTCAATGGAATGATACCTATCAAGAAAAACTGTTTTGTTATACCAACAATATCCCCCAGCGTGATGGTGGAACGCACGTTGCTGGATTTCGCAGTGCTTTAACGCGTGTATTAAATAATTATATTGAAAGAGAAGGCTATTCTAAGAAAGAAAAAGTAGCCACATCAGGTGATGATTTTCGTGAAGGATTAACCGCTGTTTTATCCGTTAAAACGCCAGATCCTAAATTTTCTTCACAAACCAAAGATAAATTAGTGTCGTCAGAAATCAAAGCGATCGTTGAATCCCTAATGACGGAAAAGTTACAAGAATATTTGTTGGAATCACCAGCAGATGCTAAAAGCATTGTATTTAAAGTGATAGAAGCGGCTCGTGCACGAGAAGCAGCACGTAAGGCCCGGGAATTAACGCGCAGAAAGAGTGCATTAGATGTGGCGGGCTTACCTGGAAAGCTCGCGGATTGCCAAGAAGAAGATCCGAGCAAGTCGGAATTATTTTTGGTTGAGGGTGATTCAGCAGGTGGCTCGGCAAAACAAGCGCGAGATCGTAAAACCCAAGCAGTATTACCATTAAAAGGTAAAATTCTGAACGTAGAAAAAGCGCGTTTTGACAAAATGCTAGCTTCTGCCGAAGTGGTAACACTGATTACGGCTTTAGGTTGTGGCATTGGACGTGAAGAGTATGCACCAGAGAAGACACGTTATCATAGTATCATCATTATGACTGACGCAGACGTGGATGGATCACATATCCGCACGCTATTACTGACCTTTTTTTATCGTCAAATGCCAGAATTGATCGAAAAAGGATATGTTTACATTGCTCAACCGCCTTTGTTTAAAATAAAGAGGGGCAAACAAGAACAATATGTGAAGGATGAAAAAGCGCTGGAAGAATTGCTGATTCAATCCGCCCTAAGTGGTGCGCAGTTTTATCCTGGGGACGGATCGATGGTGTCTGAATCTGAACTTGAACAATTGGTGAATGAATATCATGCCGTCATGAGTGTCATCAATCGAATTTCCAGACGATATCCCAAAGAGTTTTTAGAAGAATTGATGTATGTGCCATTGCTAGATGAGACGACACTGAGCCAGCACGATGAAATGGAAAAAATAACGAAATATATTCAGGAAAAACTTAATACTCAGACTAAAATAAATGCGTATTATGAATTAGGCATATCGCAGGATATCGAGCGGAACTGGTGGATGCCAACGCTTGCGATGACCAGTCACGGCGTTAAGCACAACATATTGATTAATAAAGATTTATTTATATCCCCCGAATATAAAAAGCTGGTTGATTTTGGTACGAAATTAAATAAAATCCTCAAGGCTGGCTCTTACATACAGCGAGATGACAAAAAACAAGTCATTGTGACATTTACTGATGCAATGGATTGGCTGATTGCAGAAGCCAAAAAAGGTCAATCTATTCAACGCTATAAAGGGTTAGGGGAAATGAACCCCGATCAATTATGGGAAACCACCATGGATCCGCAAAAGCGCTGCTTGATGCAGGTTCGGATTGAAGATGCGGTGGCAGCTGATCAGATTTTTACTACGCTGATGGGCGATGATGTTGAGCCGCGTCGTAAATTCATTGAGACTAATGCGTTGGATGTGGTGAATTTGGATATCTAACTTCTGTCATCCCGGAATTCTGTCATCCCGGAATTTAGTGCCGCTTAGTGAGCGCTCTTTGCGAGCTTAGCGGCACTTAATGTCCGGGACGGCTTTGTTGCATGAAAATATTGAAAGCCAATCAGCCCTTGCATAACATGCATTATGCCGCCCGTTTGAAATAAGCCCTTCCCAGTTGATTGTATGAATTAAGCATGTTTACTTTTATCATTAATTCACTTTCTCGGGCCTGCTCGCTTTTTGACATAAAATGAAACCCGAAAATGGTTTTAAATTTTCCAAAAAATGCCTCTATTAACGATCTTCGGCCATAACCATTATTTTCTTGCCATTTCTTACGCCCCTCTTCTCGATCTCTGTATCTACTAATAAAGTGAATTGCCGCATTGCGCTCTTCCCATAACCCAGTCGGTTCGCCTTTCTTTGGCCTTCGTATTACGGCGTCTCGTTTAGGAGGAATAATTTGTTTTGCATTACGAATAAAACATTCATTCCGTACTTTCATTCGATCATAAGCTCTATCCGCGCAAACTGAATTGACAGAACATGAGATACCTTTAAGTAGTGTAGGAACGATATCACTATCTACTATGTTACCTTTGCTCATTTTCATGGAGAGAACAGTTTTACTTTCTGGATTTAAAGCCACATGCATTTTACGAACCTGATCAAGATGTTTATAAGGGCGTACATAGCCATTATCGTTACTGCGGCTACTGCTTGTGTGATATATATTAATACCGGTGCTGTCTATCAGTACATCAACGCACCCACTGGCTGCGATCTCGTTCTTATTACGATGATCTTTTATAGTGCTCGACAGTTTAGCCATTCTTCGGCATAACGTTGTGAAATCAGGGATTGGCAATTTTAAGTTGTTGCGGGCAGCATACTCTTCTAATAACCCTTCAAGTTGACGATATGGATATTTAAAAAGGTAACGAAAAGTAGCTAAAATCTCGATTAAGCGATTGCTATAGGTATATTTAGCCCCTTTTTTCTTGTTTACTGCGTTATAAAGCCAAACCTTGGCGGCTTCATCAAAAAGATAAAAAATTCTTCCTCTTTTTTTCAAAGATTCATTATAATCAGCGACGTTACAAACCTTCATTTTAATTGGCATTCCAGTGCCTCTTATTCAACTCAATTGATGGAGGGAGGTTTGTAACATTTATTTGACAAATTTTAAACAAAATCGATATTTATCTGATCAGCCGGTCGATTTCATGCAACAAAGCCGTCCGGGACCCACCCGAGTAACTTTCACATAGCTTTTCTTGAAAGCCAGGTTGTTAGGTTGGGTTCTTGTTTGCCCGCTCGAAGCGCACCATCCCTGGTGCTACGGATGACATCCTGTCATCCACTCGCTAGCAAACAAGAACCCAACCTAACAACCTGGCCGCAAGACTTGTGGCGTTTGATATGAAAAACTTGGGGTAATAATATTCCAATCCCTTGATTATTAAACAAAAACCGACTATTCCATCGCCAGTTTCCCTAAATCGTTCTATAATAAACATATATATGTCTCCTCGGTAAATATCGTGATTACCGGGGAGTTCGTCTCTTTATGAGAGGTAAATATGTCTGAAGTCATATCACCGCCCGGGGAGAACAATGAAAAGGATACCCATGCTTTGTTAGAGCAATATGCGAGAGCGACCAAAACAAAATTACTAGCTACGCCCAATGATCTCGATAGCAAAGACAAAATCATGGAAGTCATGTTTTCTTGGTGTAGAGAACAGGGGGATATTGTTGTATTAAAAAGCGGTACCATTTTATCTTTCGCCCCGACCTCCAGAACCGTACAAAATTGCAAATCACTGATGCTAAGCAAAGGCGTTCATCCGGGACAAGTCTATGCTGCGACAGAATCGCTATTGGGATTGTTATTAGCAAGTGGCGAAGAAGATGAAGGCAACCGAAAACAAAAAGGCGAAACCACCGTTTCCTTTAGTGATCAACAACGTCATTTACGTGATCTTGTGATGGAAGCAGTGGCACAAAGCGTGAGTGATATTCACATTCAAGTTCGCCAAGCTTATTCCAAAATCCGTATGCGTCAGCATGGCGAGTTGAGAGTTTATGCTGAATGGTCAGAAAAATTAGGTCGAGAAATCGCATCCGTTGCATTCAATAAAGAAACTGACCATGCGACTTCTCACTTTAATCCACTCATTCCGCAAGATGCTTCCATGCCTTTAAAAATACAAGGGCAAGATATTCGATTACGTTTAGCCAGTGTGCCAGCTCACGGCGGTTTTGATATGGTCATGCGTATTTTGACCACGGGTAAAGAGCACGGTAAATCACTGGAAGAATTGGGTTACACTAAAAAACAAATCGATATTATTAAAATGGCCATGCGGCTTCCTTTCGGCGCTATCATCGTGGCAGGCCCTACCGGTTCCGGTAAAACGACAACACTCGCCACTTGTATGGAAATGGTTGAGTCCACCTCAAAATTATATTCTATTGAAGATCCGGTTGAAAAAGTCGTAGAAGAAGCCACACAAGTCCCTGTGAATACCGAAAAATCGGATAGAAGCTTTGCGAGTATGGGTCGCGCGGCTTTACGTATGGATCCGGATGTTATCATCTTGGGGGAAATGCGTGATGAAGATACCGCGAGCGTAATGGTGCGCGCATCCATTACCGGACACTTAGTGTTAACCACTTTACACACCAATCGAGCCACAGCCATTGTGACCCGTTTAGTGGATATGCATATCTCGCCTGTATTGTTAAGCGATAGCAGTGTGTTACGTTGTTTGATGTGTCAGCGTTTAATTGCAAAAGTTTGCCCGGGTTGCGCGATCCCATTAAGAAGTTCGCCAGCACATCAAGCGAGTATGGCGGATTGGGAAGCGGTATTAGGTAAAGAAGTATTAGATAGAGCTAAAGCACGCGGCAAAGGATGCGATAAATGTAATCGAACAGGTGTTGGCGGGCGTATTGTCGTGGCAGAAGTCATTTGGGTAGATGAAGAAGGGAGGCAATTTATTCAAAAATGCGATACGCTGGGATGGGAAAAGTATTTGAAAGAAAATGGATGGATGGATTTTCGTGATCGCGCAGTTGATTTGATTCAATCAGGCACATGCGATCCATTTGATGCTGAAAAGGTAGTCGGCCCCATCAATCCTGCAACACTAGCAAGAGTCTTTAAGTACGTTTAATTGAGAGAGGGTGGGTAATGGATTTTACACTCGGCGGTTTTAGAGACATCACATACAAAATATCGATGGGCTTTAAGCACTGGCAATTCGGTACTAAAGCGCAGCTGGCATTCCTCGAAGATTTATTTTTACTCATCAATGATGGTATTCCCGCTAACCGTGCGATTGAAATGATGGCGCAAGTAACAACTGGCCTCACACGAGAAGTGGCGACATCCCTCGCAGATAAAATTGCAGAAGGCCAACCACTCGCCGATGGGATGAAAGAATGGTTTTCTCCTAATGTGGTGGAAATTATACGCGTAGGGGAAGCGGGCGGTGCTTTGGCACAAACTTTGCAATCTGCCGTCAACATGCTCTCACAACAAGGTGTTGCGACCAGCGCGTTTTTTGGTGCAATCGCTTATCCCATGCTCGTTATTGCGATGGGTTGTATTATCATTATTTATTTAAATGATTCCGTGTTTGTGCAATTCCGCGCAATTAAGCCAGAATCCGAATGGCCAGATGCTGGGAAGCGATTGGTTGGGGTGGCTGAATTCATCAAAGGTTGGTGGTGGCTAGCTATCTTATCTGTTTTTGTGATTGTTTGGATCATGCGCCGCATTATATTTAATTATGTGGGTGAGTTACGACCCACTCTCGATCGATTTCCGCCTTTTTCTTTTTATAGACAACTTGCCGCAGCGCGATTACTAGAAACGCTGGGTTTGCTCGTCTCAAATGGTGTCGTGTTTAAATCAGCGATTAAAGTCATGCAGTACCAAGCCAATCCTTATGTGCATTCACATTTAGTGATGATGGAACATTTATTGAGTATGGGTAAAACCAATATTGGTGATGTATTAGCAACGGGGTTAGTGGCTGACCAAGATTTAATGCGTTTGCGCGTGATGGCCGAAGTCAAAGGCTTCGAGCATGGATTAATTCGAATGGGTATACGCGGAACGGATCAAGCAACCAATACTTTGAAAATGTTATCACGCTTATTTGGTGGAGCATTGCTAATCGTGGGCGCAGCTTTAATCATCATTATCGTACAAGGCATTTACTTAACTGGTATGTCGATGGGTTCGTGACAACGAGGTCGACGATGAGGCTAACGAAACGCAATATATCTGGCCTAACATTAGTGGAAGTGATGTTAGTGCTTGCTGTTGCAGCCACTATTACGGTGATGGGATTCAGATTGTATGAAGTTAATCGACGTGATGCGTATTTGCGCGAAATTATGTACAACGTGAACACATTGGCACTAGCCGCTTCTCATTATTATTATGCTAATTGCGGCTTTCAAAACGGAAATGTGCCTGGGGCCTTAAACCCATTAAATACATCAAGTCCATTAACTTTTAGTAACTCGAATGCACCTAACGTCACTTATTCCGTCAACATAAATAATGATTTGATCAATAACGGATATTTAACCGCCAATATTACCCCCAATCCTTATGTGCAAAGCTATACGGTTCAATTTAATTCCATATCACCTTATTTCAAAACGGCAACCGTCTGTGCTGATCCTGCTTGCACATCCACCACCACGAAAAAGCTTGGATTGGTCGTTAACTGGCAAATCCAGGTTGGTGTGATTCTCAATCCCAGCATCATGTCTTTAGGCAAAACTTATGCGGGTTATTTGCAAGCGGACTGTCTTACGACACTGGGGAATGATGGCACGTTGATAGCTTGTTCTCAAAATGACTCTGTGGTTCAAAACTGCCCGACTTTGAGGTATTGGGCACAATCTAATTCGGGATATGGTCAGATAGCAGGGCAAATGAATTGTCCCCAATCTAATGTTTATGGCTCTAGCAGTTATAACAACGCAATCAGTTTTACGCGCCCCCCTTCTTCCCCAACATCACTTCAACAAGCGGGGATCGGTTGGAATGCTGCTGGACTCAATTTTTTTGATCAACAATACAATACCTATTCAACGATGACACTCATCACGAATAGCAATAATCCGCAATTTCCAGAACAATATTTCTTATGCGGGAGTTAAGAGGTAGACTAAAGAGATGAAAAAGAGCGGCATACTAAATAAAGGTTTTACTCTCGTCGAGATGATGCTCGTGCTGGTCATCGTCAGCACCCTTCTTTATATGTCCGTGGGTTATTTTCAACAACGCACCTTACAACTGCGGTTAGACAGAGCCGCTGCTCAAATACAACAAATCTTGACCGCAGCAGCAAATTACTATGTGGCGAATAACGCAACTTGGCCCATCGCGCTGTCTTGTTTGCAGGGTCAAATACCACAGTGTCCAGTTGCCTATATTCAAACGGCCACTATCATTAATCCATTGTGTCTGAGCGGCCTCTGTAACCCCCCCTATCTTTTCTTTCCTACCAATGTTCCGGGGGTGGCGCCGGGTAATTTTGTTCTAGAAGCGCCAATTAGTACAACTGGCCCAGATGGGGCCGCAATCGGCAACATGTTAGCTGGCATGTTGCCATTAGCTTTTACCATTGATTCATCAAATAATTCGCCGTGCAATAATTCTTCTCAATTTTGTTATGTTGTCGCCTCAATTCCGCCGCCCGGGCAAAATTTAAATAATGAAACAGCCGTAAACTTTGCTGGTTTGTATCACAGCGGCGCTTGTGTGCCGGTTCCTCAGTGTGTTGCCCCGATGAAAGCAGAAATTATTGTGGCACCCGTTTCAGTGACAGGTGCAAATGACCAACCTTCAAACGAAGGCTCCGCTTCTTGCACCGCAACCGATACCTCTGGCTGCCAAGTGAATGCATACCCTGTGAATAGTTTTACAGTGAGTGCAACCGCGCCTGCACAAGCGACTTCTGATGCGGCTGGCGGCCCTAATTCGTGCGGCACTTCTAGCGCTGCTCCTACGCCTTCACCCTGTTATAGTGATTATAACAGCGGCACGCCTACACAGATCGAAGATAGCAACTATTATTGGCGAGTTTGTCTGTCTTCAGTGACAGAAAAAGGGGTGGTGCAACCCACCGATAATATTTGGGGACAGGTGTCGGGAACGGTCATGGTCATGACCAGATGTTCCATCCCTGGTGAGCCTAGCGGTTCCAACTTCACTGTTTGGGGAAATTAATCATACGCTCGCAAAGGCAAAGCTTTTGCTCGCGCTTAGAGGGAAGAGCTGCGCCTCTCCCCTCTAAGAACACCCCATTGCTAAGCTAAAAAAAATCTTACACATTTTGTTTAAATCTCTTATACTTGACCAGAGAAGTTCTGCCGCAAGCGAGCAGAGCTTGACCGACATGGAGAGAACGAATGGGATGCCACATGCTGAAAATGCGTAGATTGCTACATGCCTTTCTTATTCTCTTCCCACTATCTGCAACTGCTGGTTGGCAAGTTGCACAACCTCAAGCAACGTCATCACGAGAACCCTTTTTTCAAGCAGGACCGCAAGGTGTGCCATATGCTAGACATAAGGCTTATGCTGCTAATGCACCGCGGCCGTTTGCTCGACCTGGATTTACCAATCAAGTTCCTTCATTAGGCCAACCCATCCCAGTTTATGCTGTGAGCATCAGTGGGTCAGTGAAAGAAAATTTAGAACGCATTATGGGAAGATATCATTGGAAAGTCGTTTGGAAAGCCCCATACGATTATAATTTTGACGGCAGAGTCACAGGCACCAGTTTGCCGAATGTGGTTGAAAAATTATTACAACCCTTCCCGTTACAAGCCGTAATGTATATGGCAAACCGTACCATGGCAGTGGTTCCCAGAACAAACAAACAGTGAACAGTAAAATAGGGTGGCAAATGATGTTAAAACAATGGATTGTCTTGTTTATCTCTACAGCCTTCATGTTAGCAGCCTGTCATTCGCCCGTTTACAATCAAGCGCAAGGCAATGTGGCTGATGTGAAAATAAAAATTCATCGTGCCATTAAAAAGTCCGATGTTGATGCGCAACAAGGACCTTCTCTTTTAGTACAACAAGGTGCTTATGTCGATAGAACCCCGATTAACTTGTCTCGGCATCCTGCTTGGTTAGAAAACCATATTGTGATACGTGGTGATCAACTTCCGTTTTCTTATTACAGCCGTACCATCGCAAGCGGTGCAAATTCAACCATATTAACAAAATACCAAGTGGGATTAGATCCTTCAGCGGTTGCTAGCATGAGTTATTCTGGTACGGTCAAAGGCGCATTAGATTTATTAGCTTCTAAAACAGGCTATGTTTATTCCGTGAATGGCAGCCAAATTTATTGGCAAGCTTTTATTACTAGAACCTTTGATGTTGCCTTTATGCCAGGCGGAACTGATTATATGGTGGGGACTGGCACCGGGAGCGGTGAGACCTCAGTGTCTTCCTCCTCAGGTATCGGTGGTGCAGGTTCGAGTTCCTCATCGACTTCCAGCTATAACACAGGCGACTCATCAGGTTCTGAGTATAGTAGTATCAGTGCCAAATTATCGGTATGGAAGGATTTGGAACTGGCTGTGAGACAAATGCTTTCCCCTGAAGGCAATGTGACAGTCTCTCAGGCGACCACAACACTGACCGTGCGGGATAAGCCGACGAATGTGGCATTAGTGGATCAATACATTCATAACATTAATAAAAACCTGTCCAGACAAGTCTTGATCAGAGTGCAAATTTTAGAAGTGGATTTATCCAACAACTTCAATTATGGCATCAACTGGGGTTTAATCGCTAAAGCGTTTAACAAAACCCCATTTACGATCAGTGGCACTTATGGCACACCGATTATTCTCTCACAAGGAACGCTCGCAGGCGGCGTGATCCCGACCCTTGGCTTAAATGCAAATGCCAACCCAGCAGGTGCTGGCGGTCCAAATGGCGTACCCAGTTATACGGTATTGCTCAATGCACTCAACCAACAAGGCAAAACCTCCTTGGTATCAGAACCACGCGTCATTTGCTTGAACAATCAAGTATCGGCCATTCGGATTGTGACTCAACAAGGATATGCAGCTAGTATTCAAAATACCTCTGGTACAGGTGGCACAGGCACCGTTGCGCAAAATACCGTGACATCACAAATCACGCCGGGTTCTGTTATCACTGGTTTGACCATGTATCTCTTACCCAAAATCATGAAAGATCGTATTTATTTACAAGTGAATGCCGATATTTCAGTGAATAATGGATTTTCTTCCTTCGGCCCAACAGTGAATAACGTGACTCAAGCGCAAATTCAATTACCTAATATTACGTCGAAGCATTTCAACCAGCGCAGTGTGATTCGATCGGGTGATTCATTGATCATGTCTGGTTTTAGGCAATATGGTAATCAAGCCAATGCGATGCAGTTCTTAAATTCTCAAGCCTTAGGTGGTAAAGCATCACAAGAAACCAGTGTTGAAACCATTATCTTGATTACACCTATTATTTTGGATGATCCGGCATAATGGCTTATATCACTCGTGAAGATGGCGAACGATTTGTTATACCGTCTTATCGAGAGGTATTGAGTTCGAGACAAAAGAGTGTCTTAAAAAAAGATATCCTCTTGCTAAGCCAAAGTTATGGCGAATACATCACGTTACAAGAAAAACCCCCGCTGCAATGCGAAGTCGCTTTTTCACCTGATACAGGTCATCTACTCGGTGAAACGGTATGGTATCACTTTAAACGTCCTTCTGATTTGATCTATTGCGAAGCGATTCCTGGCACCACAGAAGCGATTCTCGTGATTGTCAAATCAGGCAGTGTTTATTTAGACGGGCGATTCCCTTTAGAAAGCATCGCGGAAGAATTAATTATTTTTCTGACGCAAGAAAATCATTTTGAAATCTACGTATACGGTGATGTGCCGATTAGTGAAAAGCCGGAAGAAGGGAAGTTTAGTTTTGAAACGAGTTCGGTTGTTAAGTTCACCGTATTACAAGATCCCGCGTTCCCTACTTTGCCTTTATTAAAAATCTACCAATTACAATTGGTTGATCCAGTCTTAAAAGCACATGGCATTGGTGTTTATCCTGTTAAGCAGTTTGTGGTATTGGCCATTTGTATTGCATTGCTTTGGATGGCGTGGTCTTATTTAACCAAACCCTCCACCCAGATTATTGTGACCAAAAAACCTAATCCTTTTCAGCCTTATTATGATGCACTCTCTTCTCCAGTGCCTGATGAAGAAATCCAACAATTTTTATCGAGTTTAGCCTTGTTGTACACGATGCCAGGCTGGACAATGAAATCAATTGATTATTCAAATGGGACAGCCACCGCTTCGGTTATCTCTGCCGGATCGAAAACCGAAACGTTATTTGAATGGGCGAAAATAAATGGTGCGACCGTCGATCTCAAAAGAGACGGTATATTTGTCAGCGTCAATGACACCTTGAAAAAACGTGCGGCCCCCACCAAGATTTATCCATTAAAAAAAGTGATTGCTAATTTTATTGATCGATTATCGAGGGTTTATCCAGGGAATCATTTGAGTTTAGGTGATTTTGCTAATCATGGAGTTTATACGCAAGATGAATTAACCATCAAAATCGATAAAGTGACACCCATCGTTTTATCTTTAATTGCAGAACAATTAAACGATTTACCACTTACCTTGAAAAGTATGTCGTTTAAAGTGGACAATGGAAGCTTGTCGGGTTCAATTATTATTGAAGCATTAGGTAGCTAACTATGACAGCAGATCAAACGCAAGCGGTAGGGATGACATTACGCCAGAAAATCACAGCAATCGTGGTTCTTGCCGTGCTTGGTTTTCTGGGATGGCAAGTAAAAGGCATGTTTAGCGGCGGTACACCGTCCGTTGCGACTAAAGGTTTTGCTTCAACCAATCCATCAAAGCCTGGTCAACCACCGCAAAATGCAGGGATGCCGCAACCGCCACAACCAGTCGCTGATCCGCCAGCAGCTCCTGCCATGACACCGCGAGAAGCCGAATTAATGAAATTACAGCAAGAAACAGAAGCTCGGTATCTGGCCGCATTGAATGAATTGCAATTATTAAAAATCGATAGAGAAATTGCTGAAACAAATAAAGCGATCGCTTCTGCAAAATTAGATATGGTTCATTCTGAGAAAAGTATTGTTGAGTTATTATCCCCAGCTTCTGTTCCAAGCAATCCTTATCAGGCATTTGCGCCCACTAATAAAAAAGGGGAAACTCCTACGCCACCTTTTGTTGCCGGCGCGCCTGCTGCGATGGCCCAACCTGGTGTGATGCAAACTCAACCTAGTTATACAGTCATTTCTGTGTCAGAAATTCAATATCGATGGGCTGCTGTGCTTGGATATCAAGGTAGTTTATATAGCGTTCATGTCGGCGATATTTTGCCTGGAGATGGCTCTAAAGTTATCACCATCAATAAATCTGGGGTTACCTTAGAGAAAGATGGGCAAATTACCAAAGTCTCAATGGTTCCGGTGATTTAGGAAGATGTATCATCCCAGAATGTAGCCTGGACACGCTTTTTGTGTCCAGGGAGATAAGGTTCCTGGACACAAAAAGCGTGTCCAGGCTACAAATCTCCCTCAAACACCCTAGAAGCTGGGCCCGTCATATAGAGGCGTTTATTTGTCTCATCTCGCTCTATTAACAACGAACCATAGCGAAATTCAACCGTCACTGGTGAAGTTAACCAACCATTGATGAGACCAGTGAATGCCGCAGCGCAAGCATTGCTTCCGCATGCATGTGTTTCACCACTTCCTCTTTCGAAAGTTCGTAATTTGATGTGTGAGGGATTGATGATTTGCATAAATCCGACATTGGTTCCATTCGGGAAGCTGGGATGAGTAGAAATAGCGAAACCTAATTTGTCGATGGGTGCTACAGTAAGCGATTCAACCCGGATGATGGCATGTGGATTACCGGCAGATAGAATAGCCGCTGAAATAGTGCCGTATTGATGGTCGAATTCCAATTCCATTTCAGGGTGTTGCAGCTGCGGTTCAGGTAATGTAATGCGTATGTGATCATAATCATCAATGACGATAGGAAAAACCCCTGCTTTGGTTTCGATAGTAAAAGAGGATTGAGGCGATAATTTTTCTTCATGGATAAAACGCGCGACACATCGTAAGCCATTACCGCATTGTTCTGCCTCACTGCCGTCGGCATTAAAAATACGGCAATAAAAATTGGCTTGTGTGGAAGGTTGAATTAATAAGAGTTGATCAAAGCCTATGCCAAGTTGACGATCGCTGAGTTGCTTAATCTTGTCAGGTGTAAGGTGGATTGAGTTTTTTAAGGCATTAATCACGATGAAGTCATTGCCGAGGCCGTGCATTTTGGTGAAGTGAATGCGGTTCATGATGACTGTCCATGAGATTGGCGTGGCAAGTATAGCTTACCGGATTGACCGCAGGCGGAAATCAGGAGGCTCATTAAAATAATAATCGTCAAATGTTTCATGAAAATCTGACCTTTTTAAAATTGTCATCCCGGAATTTAGTGCCGCTTAGTGAGCGCTTTTTGCGAACTTAGCGGCACTTAATGTCCGGGATCCACCCACCTTGAATAATAACATTAACACCGGTAACCACGGTGTCCGATCGCTTTTTTTCGGGCTGTCGCCGCGAAAAAAGCGTCGATCGGACCCCGCCGCTCACTGCAGCTGTTCGTCACTCATCACTGCAGCTGTTCATTGCTTACCACAACGTCGTGATGTAATTTGTCATCCCGGAATGTAGCCTGGACACGCTTTTTGTGTCCAGGGAATGATGCTCCGTTAGATATCTTTCCCTGGACACAAAAAGCGTGTCCAGGCTACCTTACATTCACAACGGTTTTATCTCTTAACCTGTTTATAATGCTGAATCATCCCAGCTGTCGCAGAATCAGCTTGTTCCACCCACGCTTCCTCTTGAATGCAGCGCAGAATATTGGGAAGGAGCTGTTTTCCCAATTCAACACCCCATTGATCAAAGGAAACAATATCCCAAATGGCACCCTGAACAAAAATTTTATGTTCATATAGCGCGAGTAGTGCGCCTAAATTTCTAGGATTAACGCGATCCAAAAATAAAATATTACTGGGTCGATTGCCGGGAACCATTTGATGTCCTGAAGGTTCTGAGATATCTATTCTTCCCTGCATTAAAGCTTGTGCTTGGCTTAAGCCGCTAGCAAATAAGATCGCTTGTTGTTCATTGTCATTATCGGTTTCCGTTTTTCCAATCAAGATAAAATCAATTGGAATCAAATGTTGACCTTGATGCAATAATTGATGGTAAGCGTGTTGACCGTTACTTCCTTCTTCTCCAAAAATCACGGAGCCGGTGGGATAGTGAATACGGTCGCCTTTAGCGCTAACGCATTTTCCATTACTTTCCATTTCAGCTTGCTGAATGTAGGGCACAAAATGACGCAACCGATAAGAATAAGGCGCAATCGCTTGCGCTGCCACGCCAAAGAAATTGATATACCAAATGCTAAGCAAACCCAATATAACAGGAATGTTATGCGCAAAATCAGCGGTGCGAAAATGTTGGTCCATCTCATAAGCGCCAGCTAAAAATTCATCAAAGTGTGCGGGGCCAATCATTAACATGAGAGGAAGGCCGATGGCAGACCAAATGGAGTATCGGCCACCGACCCAATCCCACAGCGGAAAAATATTTTGTTGAGGAATGCCCAACGCTTCCGCTTTATCAGAAGCTGCTGTAATCGCGATAAAATGCTGCTCTAAAACGTGCGGGCCGTGCTTATCTTTCATCCATGTCAAAATAGCTTGCGCATTGGTCATGGTTTCCAATGTAGAAAAGGATTTAGATGAGATGATGAATAAAGTGGCGGCTGGATCAATTTGTTGCAACACATCTTGCAAATGGGATTGGTCAATGGTTGAAATAAAATGGAATTGTAAATCAGAAACCGCAAAATCTTTCAGTGCTTGTGTGCACATCATGGGTCCCAAATAAGAACCGCCGATGCCGATATTCACAATATGGCGGATGGGTTTACCCGTGACACCTATCCATTGATGCGTATGGATTTGTGCGACGACTTGACGCATCTTTTCTTGTGCTTCTGTGATTAACTCAGCAATGTTTTCACCATCGACAAAAATGGGAGTGTGTGTGATATCGCGTAATGCAGTGTGAAGAGCAGGGCGATTTTCTGATGAATTGACGGCCTCTCCCTCAAATAGCGCTTTAATTTTGCGCGGCAAGCCAACGACATTGGCTAAATCACAGAGAAGCGTAATGGTTTGGTCATTCATTAAATTGCGGGAATAATCGAGTAAGAGGTGACCGGTCTTTTGTGAAAAACGAGAAAAACGCTGCGGATCTTGGCTAAACCAATCTCGCATGTGTTGGTGCTTCATTTCATGCGAATGCTCGGCTAGCGCTTGCCACTCCCTGTGCTCCGTTAGGTTTTTCATTAAAGTAGTCATTTTATAATAGAATGTGTATATTATATGATGATTTGATCCAATGACTAGCGGTATTCGCGGTCAGATGACATAGGGTTATACAGATCATGGAAGAGTTATTTCTTCATCTTGAAAAGCAAATTAGGGCATTAGCTGACCAGCATCAGCAGTTGAAGCACTCATCTCAGCAATCCCATCAAAGTAAACATCAATTAGTGCGAGAAAAAGAACAATTGGTCTCAAAAAACCAAAAAGTCATTTCTCAAATTGAGTCTTTGATAACCAGATTAAAAGCCATCGAGAAAACACCATGAGCGATAAGCCTGTTAGTACATCAGTTGACATACTCGGGAAGCCATACACCATCAAATGTCCCGAATCTCAATTAGAATCGTTGCAAAAGGCGGCGGCATACCTGGATGCCAAAATGAAAGAAGTACAAGAATCGGGCAAGGCAATTAATCTTGAGCGCATTGCCATTATTACCGCACTCAATATGGCTTATGATTTCTTGCAAATTAACCACCAAAAAGAAGGTGTGTTAGATAAAATCAATCAACGAATTGTGCAACTTCAAAACAAAATAGAAGATGTCATCGTGGCTCCTGCTAAGCAGGTGGGAATCGTTGCTGATGTGGTTAATCAAATGCAACAAACGGAGTTAATTTATACAGCAGAATAAAACCAACCTTAGAATGCATTACCGCCAGCTTCGCGGTCAGCTTTCTGTTATTTTTCGTCGTGAGGCGGCGATTTCTGCAGCAGAACATCTCGTTTCACAACCCCTTTTTCAACAAAGTCAGCATATTGGCTGTTATCTTTCTTATCATCATGAACTGGATCCCGAACCACTGATCCGTCAAATTTGGTCGCTGAATAAAAAATGTTATTTGCCTCAATTAACACCAGAAAAGTCTTTGCAATTTGCTTGTTACGAGGAAGGCGATCCCTTGTTTCCGAATCAGTATGGGATTTTAGAGCCACTCAAACGGGCAGAACAAATCCGCGCGGAAGAGTTGGATTTGGTTGTGGTGCCATTGGTGGCTTTTGATCGGGCGGGTCATCGGTTAGGGATGGGTGGTGGGTATTATGATCGTACGTTTGGGTTTTTGATGAATGAAGAACGGAAAAAACCAAAATTAATTGGTTATGCTTATGATATTCAGCGAGCGGAGATGTTACCAGTTGATGAGTGGGATGTGATGTTAGATGGTGTGGTGACGGAGAGGGGGTGGATGGTGTGTCATCCCGAAATGTAGCCTGGACACGCTTTTTGTGTCCAGGAACAGACCTTTTATTGTTCCTGGACACAAAAAGCGTGTCCAGGCTACACGGGATGATGTTACCGATGTAACAATGTTTGTGCAGCTTCAAAAGTACCGGTATATGCAATGATGTCTTCTTTCGCACCATAGATGCAATATGAGACCTTTGAATTATACTGTGATTCTTCAGCATAGTCAGACTTAGCGATACTCACACCCTTCAAGTTTTGCTTAGCAGCTGTCATGGCTTCTTCTGACGATTTAGCAGTGGGGACTATCACAGCGACATACCAAGGATTTTTGTTTTGTTCAAAAGCAACACGAGAGCTATAGGCAACATAAGCTGATTTTTCTTTTTGATCGTGCCAAATGGTATCTAGCCTATCAGCGGATTGCTGCATTAATGCAAGACTAGGACAAGGAATTTGCGCTGCGGTTGGATTTTGGCCTTTTGGCGGTTCTTGTCGTGGATCTTGTGCAAAAGCAAACGTAGCGGCGGTTAATAAGGATGCAATTAAAGTTGTTTTTCCAATAAACATGCGAGACATAATTGAAACTCCTGTAGGTTATAATTATTTAGCGCACCGATCATA
>Ga0207143_1035_pt1 | contig 22951 bp, 19 predicted proteins | sample Alteio_BWMinHeat_3_FD_153566 | JGI IMG/M metagenome (GOLD analysis project Ga0207143, IMG submission 153566) | Enriched cells from forest soil in Barre Woods Harvard Forest LTER site, Petersham, Massachusetts, United States -... | ecosystem: Environmental > Terrestrial > Soil > Temperate forest >... | reverse complement strand
TGAACTACAGGCGCGTAAGAATATTCACAGGAAGGAATGTAACCTAGGATCGGTTTTTTTTAAAGAGAGAGTTTTGAATATCTTCTAAGACGGTGATTTCAAGTTCAATTTTGACAGCAATCCCCCTTCAAAAACCTTAAAAATCTAAAAAAATATTTTACCCGTTAGTAAACAGAATTTTTCTACCTCTGAACCCATGACTTTGATTGTCTATAGCCAGAATTTCTTGAGAGTAGTATAGATGTGGGGTATACACATCGCCGTTTTCTTGTGAATTCAAACGAAACTACCACATCAAAAGTTAGCCGCGTTCTCAACGTGATTGTGTTTTGCATGATCGCGATATTGGTTCGCGTTTGGTATTTGGCTGTTGTGCAACATGAAAAACATGTGGAAGAAGCGCACAAGCCACAGAGACGAACATCCATTGAACATATGGGTCGTGCCTCAATACGAGACCGATTCAATATTCCGCTGGCTCTTAATAAAGTACAGTTTCATGCAGCTGTTTGTTACAGCCATTTACGACAAATTCCCTCTGTGCGTTGGGAAACCGATAGCTCGGGGAAAAGGGTTCGTGTACAAGCTCGCACGCGGCATATTAAAGAGCTTTCTGAGAAAATGGCCGAGATTCTGCATTTAGATCCTCTCTATATTGAAGATGTTATTCACGCGAAGGCCTCTCTTATTCCTCATGCGCCTTTTCTCGTTAAAGAGAATATTTCTGAAGGAGAATATTACCGATTACGTGCCTTAGAAAAAGATTGGCCAGGATTAGCCGTTCAGCGCTCTTCGAGGCGGTTGTATACGCATGGGAAAGTGGCATGTGACGTTCTAGGGTCCATGGGAGCCATCAGTTCTCATGAATATCAAAAGTTCACTGAAGAACTATCTGAACTCGAAGAGTATGTTAATAAAAGAGAAGCAGGCGAAACACCTTTTCTTCCAAAAGGATTTCAAAATCCTTATGCGGTACGCCAACGGTTACTTGAACTCCAAGAGAAGGCTTACACCATTCAAGATTTTATTGGTCGAACGGGAATTGAGGCCGCCTTTGATGAGGAATTGCGGGGGTATAGTGGAAGGAAGATGTATGAAGTGGACGTCAAAGGGAATTTTCTTAGAGAACTTCCTGGATCACGTCCTGCTCTTCCAGGACAGCGGCTTTTGTTGACAATTTCTTCCGAACTCCAAGAATGTGCCGAGCAGCTCCTTTCGCAGTCAGAAGCAACGCGTATCAAACGCGCGGGGGGCTTGGAAGAGCCCTGGATTAAGGGAGGTGCTATCGTCGCTATGGAGCCTTCGACAGGAGAAATTCTCGCGCTTGCCTCCTATCCACGCTTCGACCCCAATGATTTTATCTCTATTCGTTCTGCTCTAGATGATACACATCAACGAAGCAAGGTGCGCAAGTGGTTAGAAAATGAAATGCACATTGGCGAAATCTGGGACGGAAAAATTCCCTTAGAGCGTGAATTTTATGAGAAAGAGGCAAATTTTTATAATGAGAGCATGCCCCTAACTTGGAATATTTTTCTTGAAACAATTTTTCCTGCAGGGGCTGTTAGAGAGGTATTGAGTACGAAATTGACTCTGCGTCATGCAGTTGATCTTCAGCGATCTCTCATGACACTGATGCGGCACTCAGGGCAATATAAAGCAGAAGCTATTCTCCGCTGCCTTAGCGACCCCGATCTTGCTAAAGAAGATCCTCAGCTACATAGCTGCCTCATGCAAAAAGAGCTGCTAGAGTCACGTCGCTCTGTAGAGCATTTAACAAATGGCGCAAGCGAAATCGGAGACAAACTACTCCTTATCGATCTTTGTCGACTAGTGGCCTCCCCAGAAAAAATGCCTCCCTCTCTTCTAGAGAGCATGGGTTCGATGACGCTTGAACAGCATTTTCTTCAACGTCAAGCGTTTCTTTGCCTTGAAGAAGTGGTGCATAAAAAAGTGGAAGAACTTTTTATTGCTCATGAATTTGCTGAGTGGCGCGCTAAGCATTTCAAAGTGTTATTAAAGAAAAAACGAAAGGAAGAAAAAGAAGAAAAACGCTACGCCAAACCCTATACCGATTATTTAGACCAAGTTGAAAAAAAAGCTTTTTCGGAATTTTGGCATGAATTTCGTCTTCCTCTTATTCATGCTTTGCTACGCAAAACTCCTTTAGAGAGAATCATAGGATTTGAACATGCAAAAGCGTATTTCGAAGAGATTCAGCCTTTATACGAGAAATTATCTTCGACTCATCAAAGTCTTGAAAAATTATCACAAACAGTGCGCTACCTTTCTGATTCGCAAGGACAGCTTTTTCTTAGGTCGCTACGTGGCTTTAGGGAGTTGAATCGGCCACTTTGGGGACGCTATCCACGCTTAAGAAATGAACAAGGGATCCAGTTAGAACGACACCTTGCCGCCGCATTTTATCCAGTAGAGGGATTTGGGTATGGGCGTTCACAAGCATTCCGCCAGTCTACTCCCGCGGGTTCGGTATTTAAAATTGTCATAGCTTATCACGCATTACTAGAAAAATATGAACAGTGCCTAGCTATGCAGGAGAGCATGCGAGATTTAAATCCGTTGGTTCTAACGGATTATTCACCGCAGCGAAGAAAAAAAAATGATCATGACACTATTTTTGGCAAAACGAGCGATGGTAAGCCTATTACACGTCTTTACAAAGGAGGAAGGCTTCCACGAAGTAGCCATGCTGGGATTGGCGAAGTCAATATTCTTGGTGCTCTCGAACAGTCGAGCAATATTTACTTCTCTATTTTAGCAGCAGAAGAAATCAGTTCGCCCGAACGACTTTTACAAACTGTCCGTCAATTTGGTTATGGCGAAAAGACAGGCATTGAATTGCCCGGTGAGATCGAAGGACATTTACCCGATGATATTGGACATGATAAGTCGGGGCTCTACTCTTTTGCAATTGGTCAACACAGCCTTATAGTGACACCCCTGCAAACAGCTATGATGATCGGAGCTTTTACAGGAAATGGTCAACTACTGCATCCCTCTATTGTTCAAATAAAAGCTGGAAAACAGCGCCTAGTAGAAGAGGAAGAACTGTTTTACAGAACAGATTTTGTCTATCACGATGAATTTGCTGCGGTAGGGTTAAACTTCCCTCTTTTCACCGCTTTAGCAGAGTACTCCCCGCAACTTGCTTTTTCTTATGCGCCTGTACAAGTGCGTCGTTCGATTTTTCTTCCGCCAGAAATTCGTGACATACTTATGGAAGGAATGCGGCGGGTGGTAAGTGGTCCTCGAGGGACTTCAAGACCGTCCGTTGTTCGGCCGATTTGTTTTACTCCGGCCATCGCCCAAGATTACCTAACTTTTAGCCGAAATATTGCAGGTAAAACAGGGACAGCTGAAATTCTCTACAAACCGACAATCGATCGTACAACAAAAGCTATTATGCGTAAGCATACCTGGTTTGCTGGCGCCTGTTACCCGCAAAAGGCGAATAATGGAGGTGTAGATTGGGATAATCCCGAGCTTCTCGTCGTTGTTTACTTACGTTTTGCTGATGCAGGTAGAGAAGCTGCTCCACTTGCTGTCCAAGTTATGAAAAAATGGCGAGAGCTACTGGTTAAACATGGTGCATCTTCCCATGTTCAAATACCCAATTAAGATAATGTAAGAGTAAATTGAGCGAAGTTTCTCAAATAGAATCCCACCTGTGAACCTGAGAATTGGTCTGTTATCTCGATAATAAGCTCAAATACTATAAATAAGATCAGCACAGTCAGGAAATATTTTCCGCCAAATAGCTGGCGCGTATCATCGTGATAATGGTGAACATGCCTGCCGACCCATGTCATAATGGGTGGGAGCAGGCCGAATAAGATGGCGCAACTGAATCCTCCAGCATAGCCTAGAGCTGAAAGAAATATGTGAGGATACGTAAGTGCAATCACTGTTGGCGGTACAAAAACGATTAAACAAAGCCAGAATTTATGGGTAGCCGTTTTGGTTAATTTAAGTCCGTCAGCAAGAAAATCTAGAAAAGCCAAAGAGAGGGCGATGTACGATGCGGTCAGTGTGAAAAACGCAAAAGCTTTTCCGATGCCGAAAAGATAAGGGTTTTGCGTAACGGTTTTCAGGGGCATGACTGCATTATTGCCTTGCTGTGCGGCTTCTTGTAAGCTTCCCGGGCCCTCATGCGGTATGATGCCAAGAATTAAAAATTGCCATACGAGATAGACCACAAGAGGGATCAAAGTGCCTATAAAAAGAGCTAGGCGCACTTTTTTAACATTGCGACCCATGTAATTCATAACCGTCGGAATGATAACCTGAAAAGAAAATGCTGTAAAAAGGACAGGTAATGCATACCAAACTTTAGACCAGTCACTTCTTTCCAGTAGTTTGAATTCCAAGTGTGGTGCAGCTACGAAAACAAAAAGCAAATAGGAGAGGATCAGTCCCGTCATTAAAATTATATTGAAGCGATCTACTGTTCGTGTGCCGAAATACACAAGCGGTATAAAGGCTCCGACATAGACAATTTTAGCTACCCACCGAGGGAGCCAGTCTCCGAAAATTTGGACAAGAATATCTCCGCCCCCCGCAACGTGAGCGATCATAATTGTGATGAAGAGGAAGAGATACAAAATCCAGACGATAAATTGTCCCCCTCTTCCTAAAAGAATGCGGGACATTGTGATAAAGTTAGCGTCTTTGGGCATCCAGATGCAGATTTCCAAAGTAAGCAACCCTGTACACAACATGAAAAGCCAACAGATTAAGTAGAGAGCGACTGAAGGAAGGAAACCGCCAGGGGCAGTGACTATAGGAAGGGCGAGCATCCCTACCCCAATCGTTGTTCCCGCGATTAGGAAGGCGCCCCCTAAAACATGGCCAGAAGAGTTTGATATTCTCATAAAAATTTTAATACTGAGGATTGCCTTTTCTATCGAGAGAAAAGAGCTTCCTTCAAGAGTTATTTCTTATAGTTGTGAAAAATTCTCGTCTGTAGCGCTTTTTCTTTTTATTCAGTAAGATTTGCACCATGGCAAAAATTGTCTGCATGATTCCAGCAAGGCTTCAATCGAGCCGATTCCCTCGCAAGATCTTAGCAGATCTAGGCGGACGTACTCTTTTACAGAGGTCGTGGGAAGCCGCTTGTCGCACGGGTTTTTTCGATCGCGTTGTCGTGGCGGTCGATGCAGAAGAGACCGCCGAAATTGTGCGGGGATTTGGCGGGGATGTAGAGATGACGTCTGTCGATTGTCTTAATGGAACTGAGCGTCTGATAGAGCTCGTGCAAAACGACCGCATTGAAGGTGAGGTGTTTGTCAATTGGCAAGCAGATGAGCCTTTTCTCGATCGTAGCATTATGGGAGATCTCCTCCAAAGCATTGATAAAAAAGACAGTGATGTTTGGACCCTAAAGAAAAAAATAGACGATCCTGTGCAGGCTTTATCTCCTCATATTGCGAAAGTTGTAACAGATGCCGAAGGACGTGCTCTTTATTTTTCTAGAAGCCTCATTCCCCATTACCGTGATGATCAAGCGGATTGTGAAAAAATTTTTTACAAGCACATTGGGATCTATGCCTTTACGTATGGGGCTCTTTTGAAAATCGCCGCCTTGAAATTATGCCCAATAGAATATGCCGAGCAATTGGAACAACTTCGCTGGCTCTACAATGGTCTTCGTATTTGTGTCCATCAGACCCAACAAGAGGTTATGGGTATCGATTTACCTGAGCATTTGTTCGCAGCACAAGCCAGATTAAAAATCTCTCTACATGCTTAGAAGATGGATCAAAAAAAATATTTCCTCATTATTCCACTACAAATAGGCCAAAAAGCTCATAAATCGATCCAAATTTACTTTTGATGCACCCTCCTAGTCGTGAAAATTGACTAGATGATTGGAGGGAATCTCTTCTATCAGGTATACTACTTGTCTCAGCGAGTATTTTCTAATTTGTTTCAGTTGATTTTGGTTCTTTTGCGTGATCGTAAGAACAAAAAAACCGGCTTAAGCCCATTCCGATCTACTCTCTTAGTAAAGGATATTTTATGACAGCACATGAAGCCTTTTCCTCTGAGTACAAATATGGATTTGTTACTGAGATTGAGTCGGAGAGTCTTCCTCCTGGGCTGAATGAAGAGACAGTTCGAGCAATTTCGGCAAAAAAGAAAGAGCCTTCCTTTCTTTTGGAATTCCGTCTTAAAGCCTATCGCCGATGGTGCGAGATGAAAGAACCGGTCTGGGGAAATCTTCAGTATGCCCCGATTGACTATCAAGCAATTTCTTACTACTCAGCCCCTAAAAAAAAACAATCTTTGAATAGTTTAGATGAGGTCGATCCTGAGATTTTAAAAACATTCGAACGTCTTGGCATTCCTCTTGAGGAACAGAAGCGTTTAGCGAATGTTGCTGTCGATATTGTATTTGATTCGGTTTCAATCGGGACGACTTTTCAAAAAGAATTACGTGCTGCGGGCGTTGTCCTTTGTTCGATATCGGAGGCGGTTCATACCCATCCCGAGGCCTTAGAAAAATATTTGGGAAGTGTTGTCCCAATCGGAGACAACTTTTTTGCGGCCCTCAATTCTGCTGTTTTTACCGATGGTTCTTTTGTCTACGTGCCTAAAGGTGTCCGATGTCCCATGGAGTTATCGACATATTTCCGTATTAACGACAAGCAGACGGGGCAATTTGAGCGGACATTGATTATTGCGGAAGAAGGTTCCTATGTAAGTTATCTCGAAGGATGCACAGCTCCTGCCTATGACAATAATCAACTCCACGCAGCTGTTGTGGAATTAATTGCTGAAGCTGGGGCCGAAATTAAATATTCGACTGTTCAAAACTGGTATGCGGGAGATCCGAAAACAGGAAAGGGTGGGATTTATAATTTTGTGACGAAACGAGGTCGTTGTGCAGGTTTTCGTTCTAAAATTTCTTGGACGCAAGTCGAAGCAGGGGCTGCGATCACCTGGAAATACCCGAGCTGTATTCTGCAAGGCGATGAATCTGTAGGCGAATTCTATTCTGTAGCCCTGACGAATGGCCATATGCAAGCCGATACAGGAACTAAGATGATCCATTTGGGCCGTAATACTCGATCTACAATTGTCTCTAAGGGGATATCGGCAGATGTATCGCATAATACCTATCGCGGCCTTGTTAAGATTGCACCACGTGCAGAAAATGCACGTAATTATACGCAATGCGACTCAATGCTAGTGGGTAATAGATGCTCAGCCAATACCTTTCCTTATATTGAAGTTGCCAATCAATCGGCCGAACTTGAGCATGAAGCCTCGACCTCAAAAATGAATGAGGAGCAGCTTTTTTACCTCCAAACACGAGGAATTAGCCGAGAAGATGCTGTGCATATGATTGTGAATGGTTTTTGTAAGGAAGTTTTTCGCGAACTGCCGCATGAATTCGCTGCAGAAGCGCAAAAGCTGCTAACCTTAAAGCTTGAAAACTCTGTGGGATAAAGCCCTGAAAATCATCAAAAAAAACTTTTAGAACACATAGAATTTACGAGGGATTACATGCTGGATATCCAAGAACTTGTCGCTATCATCGACGGTCGCCCCTTATTAAAAGGTGTGAACTTGCGTATTTCTTGTGGTGAAATCCATGCGATCATGGGACCCAATGGTGCTGGAAAATCCACGTTAGCGAAGGTCTTAGCAGGACATCCTGACTACGAGACTACAGGCAAAGTTCTATTGGATGGCCAAGATATTTTAGAATTGGACCCCGAGGAACGGGCCCATTTGGGACTCTTCATGGGATTTCAGTACCCAGTAGAAATCCCCGGTATCGCCAATGCACAATTTTTGCTCGCAGCTTATAATGCTGGTCGTAAAGCGCGTGGTGAAACCCCCATTTCGGAAGAGTTATTTGATGAAATGCTGCAGAAAAAAATGGCCCTTCTTGGTATGAAAAGCGACTTTGGCACACGCAATGTGAACGAGGGCTTTTCTGGAGGAGAAAAGAAGCGCAATGAAATTTTGCAGATGGCTGTTTTAGAGCCTAAACTGGCTATACTCGATGAAACAGATTCGGGCCTAGATATCGATGCTCTCAAAAGCGTTGCTGAAGGCATTAAAATTTTACGTCGTCCAGACAATGCTCTTCTTTTGATTACGCACTACCAAAGATTGCTCGACTATATCCGGCCTGATTATGTTCATGTTCTTATAGATGGGCGGATTGCTTTATCTGGTGGGGCTGAACTTGCACTTCAGCTCGAAGCAGAGGGATACGAGCAATGGCAACGTTAAGTCCTTCTTTAGCTCCTTCTTTTCATGAATTAGAGCTTCCCCAAGACGCTTTACTTGCAATCCGTAAACAGGCTTGGGAGCTTTTTGAAAAACAGGGATTGCCCTCGAAAAATGACGAAGCTTTTCGTTATTTTCCTACGCGGATTTTTCATGAGAGGCCTTTTGTACTAGCTCAGCAAGCAGAAGCTCCTAACTTTCAACCCCATATTTTACCCGAATGTCAAGACAACTACCTTGTCTTTATCAATGGGTATTTTTCTCCTACTTTGTCGCGATCGCCTCTTTCTCTCTTTACTTTGCACGATGCGACGCGAACATATGGTCATTTTTTACGTAGCCGTTTAGCTAAAATCTTAAAAGATGAAACAGATCCTTTTGCGCTTCTGAATATAGCTCTTCATCCTCAAGGCGCATTTCTTTATATTCCGCCCAAAACTGACTTGGGTCTCCTCCAGATTCTTCTAATTTCTACCGAACCCAAAGTTAGCTTACCTCGCTTGCAAGTGTTTGCAGGGGGGTGGGCGCAAGCAAAGATTGTCGTGACAAATCTTGGGTCAGAAAAAAAGGTGATAATTCCCTCATTCGATTTTGCTTTGGAAGAGGGAAGTAGAGTGCAGTTTCATCAGGCTGAAGAAGCTTGTTTCGGGTCTTGCTCACTTACCTCTTTACGTGCAACCCTCAAAAAATCGGCGAATTTTGCTTCTCTTCAATGGAAGAGTGGTCAAGGTATCACACGAAGTCATTCTCGTGTTTGGTTGCAAGGCGAAGAAGCAAATGCAGAGTTGAAAGGCATTTGGATGCTTAAAGAGAAAGCCCAAGCTCACGCATGTGTAAGAATTGATCATGAAGCGCCCCATACGCAATCGATGCAACTTTTTAAAGGGGTCCTGGGCGATAATAGCCAATCGACTTTCGAAGGAAAGATCTATGTACGACCGGAAGCGCAGAAGACCCAAGCTTATCAACTCAATAAAAATCTGCTTTTAAGTCCTCATGCTATTGCGAATGTTAAACCGAATCTCGAGATTTTTGCTGATGATGTTAAAGCCTCGCATGGCGCAACTGTTGCGCATCTCGATGATGAGCTACTTTTTTATCTTAAAACTCGGGGCATTCCTGCCAGTGAGGCCAAGCATTTACTAATTGATGGCTTCTGTCGCGAGATTCTCGATGAATTTATCACGAGAAAGGGGATGGATGCACTCCACTGTTATTCCTCTTAAACCTCTCGATGGCCATCTCATAAAACGTGATTTTCCCATCTTTTCACGTGAGATCAACGGTCATCCTTTAATTTACTTAGACTCTGCTGCGACTGCGCAAAAACCTTTTCCTGTCATCGAGGCTATGCGAAGATTTTATGCAGACGAATATGCTACTGTTCATCGCGCTGTCTATGCGCTCGCTGCAGAAGCAACAGAGCGTTATCATCAAGTGCGCAGAAGTATACAAAGATTTATCGGAGCTAGACGTCCTGAAGAGATTATCTTTACGCGAGGAACGACAGACGCTATTAACCTCGTAGCGCGCTCTTTTGGAGACACTCTTGAGCCAGGCAGTAGAATTTTATTACCTGTTACTGAGCACCACTCTAATTTTGTGCCTTGGCAGATGCTAGCTAAAAGGCGTGGCATCGATTTAGTTTTGCTTCCGGTCGATGAAGAAGGCTGTCTTCTTCTTCCAGAGATCGAAAAACATCTTTCTACGAGTAAAGGGAAAGAGGGATTGCTTTCGCTGGCCCATATTTCAAATTTTACAGGAGCGTGTCAGCCTTTATCGCAAATCATTCCGATGGCGCATGCGTATGGTTTTAAGGTCTTGGTCGATGCTGCACAAAGTATTCCTCATATGCCGCTCGATGTTGGGATGCTCAATGCAGACTTTCTAGCTTTTTCCGGTCATAAAGCATTTGGTCCCACAGGTGTAGGGGTGTTGTACGGTAAGTATGAGCTGCTAGACATGATGGCTCCACGTGAGGGGGGGGGGAGATATGATCGAACGCGTTAGTTACGATCACAGCTCTTTCCAGCAACCACCGCTCAAATTTGAAGCGGGCACGCCGATGATTGCGGAAATAATGGGTCTAGGTGCAGCGATCGATTACATTGAACAACTGGGCCGCAAGCGCATAATGGCTTACGAAACAGAATTAGTGCAAAGCGCTACTCAGGCTCTTCAAGAAATCCCTGGATTGCGAATTCTCGGGAATGCTCCCAATAAAGGAGCTATTATTAGTTTTGTTATAGAAGGCTGTCATCCTCTTGATGTCGGATCGTTGCTAGATTTGAAAGGGATTGCCTTACGCACTGGCCATTTGTGTGCGCAACCTGCCATGCAGCGTTTTGGTATATCTTCTTCCCTAAGAATCTCATTTGCTCCCTACAACACTGCCGAAGATATTAGCTATTTCGTAGATTGTCTTCGCGCTGTTTGTGGCCAGCTCCTCCAGTATTCTTCCTCTTCCATCTGAAATATTTAATCTCTGTCAGCAAATAACCTGCTAAAAGAGTCGCTTTTTTTGAAAAATATACAAAACAAAAAACCCAGACCTTTTGAGTCTGGGTTTTTTTTTATCAGCTTTTAACGTTCGACTAGAAACCAAATTCTAAGGTCAAAGTCACACCTTGTGTGCTCAAGTCACCTTGATTAGTTACGAATATAGTTGAAGGAAGTCCTGTAGTGCTTGTGTAGGTTTTTTGGATTTGGTTTTGGTTCACAAACATATGTTGCTCCCAACCAAGTTGCGCCATAAACTCATAACGCTCACAGCAGAAAAATTGCTGGTAACGAATCGCCATACCGAGGTCATACACAAAGCGGGTTGCGCGGAATTTTTCGCTGAAAGAGGTTGTACCAGGTACTACACCTACAGTATCGAATCCAGATTGGGATTCAAAAATATTGAAATGGCCAAGAAGCAAAGATCCTGACATTTCGGTGTAGAGACTAATCCCTCTTCCTAAGCCCCATTCTGAATCAAGACCAGCACGCAATCCCATACCCCAGTAGTTGTTTTTCAGGTTCACATCCACATTGATAGGAGTAACAACGGCAGTAGTAACACTGTCATAATCAACTTTAGTGCGCTGGTGAATCCATGCGCTACGAAGACCAGCAAAAGGACGGAGGGTTAGCCATCTGCTCGTGTAGAACTCACGGCCGAGCTCTAGATCTAGCATATCGAGGCGGAATTTCCAGCTAGCTGAAGCAGTTGTTGTTTCGTCGCCAGAAAGTTGTGTATTCGGAGAGAGTAAAGGAACAACGGCATTGCCAGCTATTGCAGGAACTGAAGAAAAACGATGTGTTCTTGAAGGGTGGAAGCGAGTCCATTGCAAGAAGAGATCCCAACCATCATGAGGTGTGTTGTAGCCTGCACCTAATTTAAAACCCCAATCCCAATCGAATTGTGGTTTTTTGAAACTATTGCTGCTGGCAGTATTATCGGTATTGCCCAAAGTTTTCTGCGCATATTCCATACCGCTTTCTGTTGCTTGCCAAACGAAAACGCTAGCATCGATAAAAACGTCAGCTCGGTCACAAGAAAAGCAACGTGCTGGAGGATTGATCACGCAGTTTGAACCTCTACGTTGTTCTAAAGAGCTAACGCGGTTTTCCAAATTACGAAGTTGCGTATCTTCAGCAGCGTGCATAAAATTCGTAAATGCTGCGCAGGAGACTGCCAAGGCAGTTGTCATTTTTCTAAGATTCCAATTCATAAAAGTACTCCTAAAATTTGGATCACTCAAGATGATTGCATTTGTGTTTTGCTTTTTTTCAAAAAGAAAAAAAAGCGTTGCAGCTACTTTAATTTTTTACAGTGATTCCACTCAAGGAAAAAACAACTGGTTCTATCTTGTGAAGAGAAGAAGAAGAGGAGGTTTTAAATGCTAAAACTGGGAAGCAGTTTCATGATATCCCGGAAAAATTGCTCTGTCTGATTGGAGACTTGTTGGAGAATAAAAAACCAACCCGCCCAGAGCAAAATAAGGCCGAGAAGAGATTTGATCGCCATTCCGAGAAAGGCAATCTGTACTTGAGGTGCAAGGCGATTGGCAACGCCAAGAAAAAGATCGGCCATGAAAATAGCGACAAGGGCAGGGGCAGCAAATTGAATTGAAAGCAGGGTAAATTTTGTGAGAAGCCCCATGAGCATTTGCCAAAATGGTGTTTTAAGATTAAAAAAGTGATCACCAAAAAAGCTGTCTACAGGGATGTAATGAAAAGATTGCATGAGCGTGTCGATGAAAAAAAAGGGGCCGCCAATCTGAAAAAAAATCACAATGAGAAGATAATTGTAGAGAATTCCAATAGGCGAAACTTGGGATTGCAAAACGGGATCAGTAGCCTGCATAGCCGATGATCCGCGTTGAAAGTCAATCAACACACCCGAGGATTGCACCACGTGAAAAGGAATCGAAGAGAGGAAGCCAAAGATCATTCCGATCATCAGCTCTTTGATCGAATACCCTATGTAGTGCGTATCAAAATCCAAATTTAGAGAACTCGTCGCGACAATTTGAGGAAGAAGAATAATAGTGAACGAAACTGCCATGCCAACTTTCACAGCATTCGATAACTTTGCACCAAAAAAAGGAGCAAGTACAACGATAGGAACCAAACGCAAAAAACCTAAAAAAGCAATTGTAAAAAGATTAAGGGGGGTGAATCCTTCGATGCTATCGAAGAAAGTCATATAATCGATAGTCAGGCTAGGGCTTGCGCCTAAGAGAGTGTGCATAAACTAATTTGACCCACCCTATAAGAGTGTGCTCTAAAAGGTCCATTTTGGAAAGTTAATGAAGATATTATTGGAAAACTGAAGGATTTGCGCTCCGAGCCACCCTCCAAGAGCGATCAGGGTAAAGATAACTGCAATAAGTTTTACTGTAAATGACAGTGTCTGTTCTTGAATTTGTGTAGCCGCTTGGAAGATTGCAACAAAAAGACCGACGACCATGCTGATGAGAATGGGCGGTCCAGAGAGAAGCAAGATCAGAAGAAGGGCTTGGTAACAGAGTTGATAAATTTCTGCAGAAAACATGTTCGTCTCACCTAAATGTCAAGACTAGACCTTGGATGATGAGCGTCCAGCCATCAACCATGACTAGTAGAAGGAGTTTTAAGGGGAGGGCAATAGTCAAAGGTGACAGCATCATCATCCCCATCGCAAGCAAGATATTAGAAACGACAAGATCGATGACAAAAAAGGGAAGATAAACAAGTACACCGATTTCAAAAGCGGCTTTTAGTTGCGAGGTGATGAAAGCGGGAACCAAAACAATAAAATCTGTGGGTTTAAGGCTCTGCTGATAAGGTTCAGGAAAGGAGCGGTAAGCGAGTTGATAAAAGCTGCTAATATGTTTAGCAATGGTGTTGCGCTGTAAGAAATCTCGTAAAGGTTCTTTAGCGGTATCCGCTACCTTCATAATATATTCAGCGCCTGTGTTCGAAAAAAGAGTTTGTGGGGGTTCTTTTCTCATCAACTCATCACTTACTTTATACATAGCTAATCCGGTCGGGAACATCACATAGATCGTCATCAGCAGAGCGATACCATTCAACACTTGATTCGGAGGAGATTGCTGTACGCCAATGGCATTGCGTAAGAGTGAGAGGACCACTGTGATTTTCATGAAGGAAGTGAGTAACATCACTGCAAAAGGAAGTATCGCAAGTCCGGCGAGAACGGACATTTGCGTGAGGACATTCGGTGGCTGAGCTCCTTCTGGATTTAGAAGTGGAGATGGCTGCTGATCGTCGAGGACTTGGATATTAGGAGGCACATCTTGAGCTTGAGCAGGCAAAGGAGTAGTTGGGTTTGTAGGTGCAACAGAAGGCGTGGTCTGCGTTGTAGGAGGTACTCCAGGAAGATCCATTGTTGGTGCTTGTAAAAAAGAGCAGCTAAGAAACAAGAACGTAGTTAACAGAAGTGGGGAGATGCTTTTAAAGCTTATAGAAATAAGATTCTTTACCGATAGGTTCGATTCTCTTATTACCGATAAAATCTTGCCAGCGAATCTGCGAAAAAGAGTAGGGAGAGTAGTTGTCATATCTTAAGGCATCTTCATATAGCGTTCGAAAGCAGTTTCCAATGCGCGCCATTGGTTTTCATAAGTTGCGTTGATAATACCCGTTTCTGTTTCAATAATGCACCCACCAGGTGTAATGTCTGCCCGATCCAAAATAGTAAAACTTTCAATTTGCTCCATAACATTTTTTAGTTGTGGTTTGGCAGCTTCGAGAGCTTCACGATCTGTTTTGGAAACAAAAATAGTAATTTGCTTACTTTGCGAAACAGTGGCTAAAGTCTGCAAGACGATATCGACAATCACTTCAGGATGCATTTCAAGTTCTTTTGCGACGATTTTTCTCGCAGCTTTTAGTGCTATAGGAAGGATTTGCTTTTGCAAGTCAATGCGCATTTTTTTGAGTTCATTATCGAACCAAAGCAACTTCTCGGTAAATTGGTTCAGCCCTTCCTGAAAGCCTTCGGCTTTTGCCGTCTTGTAGCGTTCTTCTGCTTCTTTTTCGATATCTTGACGGAATTGAGAGGCGTCTTCCCGTGCTTTTTCAAGGATTTGGGAAGCTTCCATTAAGGTGCTGTAATCCTCAGCGGGAATAATTTTTTCCTCATCTGAAGAATGAACGTCGCCTTTATAGATAAGTGAAAAAAACTTCATTTTGTCACTCCTCCTTTTTGGGGCGTTCTAAAATTTGTGGAACCAGAGCGAGAACTTGATGTTTAATCGTCTCATTGAGCTCAGGTTTAGCCGGGGGGGTACATAAGGTAGAGAGGAAATTCGCGCGTTTTTGGTCCATACGTAATAGAAGATGCCATAGCAAACTGCTATCTTCTCCGTAAAGAGCTTTCCCAAGTCGGTTCATTCCATATTGTTCAATGGCTAGCCGCAACTTCAAAGGTTCATTCATGACTTTCTTCAAAGGCATTCTTCCGAACGTGAGGCGTTCTTTTTTTGTCTGAAAATTTTTTAGCATTTGCCATTCGAAAGGGGTAAGGGTCTCTTCGATGAATTGCAGAGTCTGTTTATCAATTACATACCGCAACTCTTCGGCAAGATCATAAAGGCCTAATCGAAAAGATAGAAGGGAGAGTTGGCGAGCATCCAATTCTAATAAAATATTAAAAGCGCTCTCGGAAAGCGCATTTTGGGGGAATGCCTCTCCACGTTCTTTTTTTATCTGTCCAAGCCATTCTCTTCTTAGGTAGTTTTTCCCAAAAGGAGTCAAGGAAGGTAGAGATCTAGTGATAGCCAGTTGTTTTTTTATTTCTTTCCCCAGTACTGGCTGAAGAGCAGCAAGAAAAAAAGAGCGTTCATTTTCATTCTCGGTGTGCCTTTGCAACGATTGAACGAGCCATGAAGGGTGTATGAAGTCCAAAATTTCAGGAGATAAAGAAGAGAAAAAATTAATATGAGTAGGTGCTTTTTTAATCTCTTCCTGTTGACTAGGAGGCAAAAAAATCAATAACTCGTTGCGCTGTGAATCCGGCTGCTTTTCGAGGAGAGCCTTGCAAGCCGCCCAACAAAGAGTGGTCATTCTTCCTCTTCTTCTTGAGGAGGTTCATCATCGTCATAAGAATAGTCTGGACGGGGAGGGGTATAGGGTTTAGGCCTAAGCAGCTCGCGCCAACCGCCTTCTTGACGAAGAACGGGGTAAAATTTCCATAATACCCATGCACCAATTGCAATAACGACCAAGAAAGCAAAGGTTAGAGTAAAGAATAAGAAGCGGAAGCGTGAAGCCGATTCCTTATTCATGACAATTGACCAAATGCTGACATATTCTTTAGGTGCTGCGGTTAATGCTTCAGCTCCTACTCCGAAAGTCATATCTGTGTAACGAGAACGATCGGGAATAACAGTAACGTCATTGATATCGAGACCGCTGACACTGGCAGCTACAAGCCGCTTAATTTTGGTGATAAGGTGGCTGTTGGGATCATCTAATACGCCCTGGTGTTTAACATAAACGGAAGCAGTAATCCGCTGTTTTGTAGCACCTGGAAGAGCAATGCCCGTTTCGACTGGGGGAAAAGCTAATTGAACAGAAGCATCTAGAACTCCATCGATTTTGCGGATCATACCCGCAATCTCTTCGCCCAGCCCAGCTTGATAACGTATCGTTTCTTCCTGAGCAGAGGACATCAAGCCCTGTTTCGCGAATAAGTCGAGAAGAGTAGTGCCTTTTTTGCGAGGCAGACCCACCTGATTGAGTAGGGCCATCGACTCTGTAGCTTTATCCGAGGAGACAGCGATATTGAACATGGGATTAGAGTTACCACCTCCACCGGGGGCATTACTCGTAGCAGGGACTTTGCTAGCAGCTATGCGACGGCTGGCGAGGAAAACTACAATTTCGTTTGCCTCTCTTTCTTCGACGTCATTGATAATGACCATATTGGTTTCGCAACTGGCTAAAAGAAGCATGAAAAGGGGAAGAAGCCATGCTAGAGAAACAAAGCGGCGATAAAAGGAAGTGCGGGTCATAGCGTTTTAACTTGATGGTTTAGATACTGGGTGCAATTACTGATATAACAATTTATCTCGCTGTTTGTCGATAATTGTTTTCCTAAAATTGAGAAAAACAAATTTTTATCATAATGATAAGCAGCGAAATCGTAATTTATGCTCAGTCTCATTTAGTAAATTCAAACAATGCTCGATTGGGAACAGCCCCTTGGCGATTTTGATGCCCAGAGCCGGCATTCATTTTCGCTGAGCTGCTTTTTATCGTCCAGGTCTTCTTTCTCAATGAATTTAATTTCTCTTACTTCTACTCTTTTTCCGAGATAATTATGTTTATACGAAAAATAAATTATTGAAATTGTGTGGGAACTACGTAGCTCAGATTAATTTGCAAGTTTCAGCAGGGCTGCGTGATACACATCATCCACGGAAATTTGCAGCATACAAAAAGGATCTCGGCATTTTTTTTGTAGACAAGGGGTACAGGTGCGTGGTTTAGCCAGTACCGTCGATCGCAAACCTGTCAAGGGACCGCATAAAGTAGGATCTGTGGGGCCAAATAAAGCTATAGTAGGGGTTTGCATAGCAAAGGCGATATGCATGGGTCCGGTGTCGTTGCTAATAAAAACCTTCATTCTTTTGATAAGAGATGCACTCGTCCGTAAGGGGAGTTGCCCCGCGAGCGGTGTTGCATGAGGAATGCTGGCAGCGATTTTATCGACAAGAGGTTTTTCTTCCTTATTACCAGTAACTACGATATGGCAACCTGTCGTTTCATAAAGACGTCTGCCCACAGCAATAAAACTTTCAGGGTGCCATTGCTTATACTTGTCTTTAGCCCCTGGATGAAGACCCACGATTGGGAGAAAGGAAGGAAGTTGCCATCTTTCGATTAAGGCGTTCACAGCTAGTTCATCGTCTGGCGAAAGAAAAAATTCCATTTCGAGGCCTGCTGCTTGGACATCAGTCGCAGCTACCATACGTAAGCGTCTAAAGATTTCATGCTCTCGTACTTGAGGAAGTCGGTGGGTTAAAAGGTGGTCAAGACCCTTATTTAAGCCCTCGGTCCCGAATATCTCTTTAGTTCCAATCATCTTACAAAACGGAAGTAGAGGGCGCTGGGAAGCATGAAAAATAAAAGCGGTATCGATATTGAGTTTTTTAAGTCGGCGATAATGTCGCATCAAAGAATATATAGCAGGGTCCCCTACGGTAAAAATTTGGTCAATGTGGGGATTATGTTCGAGAATTTGATGCCCGATTCCACTTGTCAAAACAGTGATATAGCTTTGGTGAAAATGCTTGCGGAGAGCGCGAATAGCCGGTGTGGCCCATAATGTATCGCCTAGGCCCGTTGTCGACACAATGAGAAATCGTTCTCGTTCTCCTAAAGATGGATTTTCTCTGCCCAGTTTCTGCAAAAACAGCAGTCCATTGATAATAGAATTTTTAATATTCATAGACAGAATTATGGATGCGGTTAAGAGAGTATAAGGCTAGCAATACAATGGCGATAAAAAATGTTCAGAGGAAAAATTATAAGTATTTCTGTCTAATCATCAAGATCAATAGTAGAGGGCTTCACACTAATACACTTTAAGGACTACTTTGCCGATGGTTTGGTTAGTTTGCAAAAGATTGTGAGCATATTCAACAGATTCAAGAGGAAGAATGGAGTGGACGATGGGTCGTAAAGAATGGTTAATAAAAAGAGGAAGGGCAAAGGCAGCGAACTCCTTTGTCAAAGCAATTTTATAGGCTAAACTGCGATCGCGTAGTCGTGTTCCGATGAGATTACCCCATTTTTTTTGTAGTAAGCTAAGATCAAAATCGGGTATTCGAGCCCCCCCTAAATAGGCCACACTAATTAGCTTTCCTTCTTGTCTAAGCGCTTGGATATTCTCTTTCCAAAACGCTGCTCCTACAGTGTCGAGGATAATGTCGACTCCCTGTCCACTTGTCCATTCAAGTAGAGAAGAAGAAAATTCAGAACTGGAGCGGTAGTTAAGGGCATTCTTGGCTCCTAAAGTGAGGCACGCATGCACTTTTTCTTCTGTTCCTGCAGTAGCAAAGACAGTCGCTTCTAGTGATTTAGCCAATTGAATGGCCGCAGTTCCTACACCACTTGCTCCACTATGAACGAGGACAGAATGTCCTTTGTTAATTTGCCCGAGCCATTTCAATGCCTGAAAAGCGGTAAGAAAGACTTCAGGAACAGCAGCAGCTTCTTCAAAGGACAATCCATTAGGGATAGGCATAGCAAGATCTTCATGGACAGCCGCGAATTCGGCCTGAGCTCCCCCGTCGACAAGAGCCATTACCCTATCGCCCGGCCGATATTTCTTAGAGCATGAATCTGCGTCGACGATAACGCCGGAGAGGTCAAGTCCTAAAATGGGAGATGAAGAAGAGGGATAGAGACCTTTCTTTTGTAAAAGATCGGAACGATTTACGGATGCTGCATGGACTTTTACAAGAAGTTCACCTGGCTTGCAGACAGGAATCGGAATTTCGCGCAAGACGGCATTAAAAGCTCCGTCGATCTCTTCAACGACAATGCCCAACATTTATCATCATCCCCTATTTAGGGCTTCACTTTATGCCCGGCTAAAGTGCTCAGAGCATCGTAAGCCGCATATTTATAGAGGTCATGAAAAGTTGGGTAATTAAAGATCTGGCTAATGAGAAAGTAGAGGTCTTTTTTATCTTCAACGAGATGGGTGCCATAATGGATGAGTTCGGTTGCGATGTTACCAATAATATGTACACCACAAATGGAAAGATTTTCTCTTTTCACAATGAGTTTTAAAAATCCTCTTTGAGCGCCCATGATTTTTCCGCGTGGCATATCGGCATATCGCGCTAGTCCAGTTACATAGGGTATAGCTTTTTTCTGCGCTTCTTGTTCGGTCAGGCCGACCATGGAGATTTCCGGAATAGTGTAAATCCCGTAAGGGAAGAATAAAGAATTGTGCTCAAGATCTTGAGTGTGAAACATGTGGGCGACTGCAATACGCCCCTGTTCCATACTTGTACTAGCAAGAGCAGGAAATCCGATTACATCTCCAACAGCAAAAATATGAGGCACTTTCGTCCGATAAGAGGCATCGACATAAATCTGTTCTCGTGGGCCAACAGGAATTCCGACTTTTTCCAGATTGAGGGAGCGGACATTGCCACTACGACCTGCTGCCAAAAGGAACATATCTGTTTCTAGAACGCGATTGTCCGATAATGTAATCCGCAAGGGGGCTGAGTCTGATTCTGGGACTTCAATAGAGTTAACGGCTTTATTAAAAAGTGTCTCGATTCCATTTTCCTGAATCTCTTCTAAAAATGCTTCCGTAACTTCTCGATCTAAGAAGGAGAAAACCTCGGTTTTATCGTTTACAAGATAGACTTTACTGCCAGCAGTTGAAAAGATAGTGGCGTATTCACATCCAATTACCCCAGCTCCAACGACGCAAAGGGATTGGGGAAATCGTTTAATTTGCAATATGGTATCCGAGTCATGTACGCGATGACCATCAAAAGGAATATGAGCAGGATGATGGGGATAGGAACCGGTTGCTATAAGGATAAAATCGGCGACAAGAGAACAATCTGCCGGTGGACTTACGCGAATGGTATGTAAGTCTTCAAAAGACCCCGTCCCATGATAGACATCGATCCCGTGACGTTGAAGATTTTCTCCGATAGCCCTAGCTTCTGTGGAAGTGATGAGATTTTTACGGAACATGAAATCTTCGATCGACGCCTTTCGGGAAAGATCTCGCTCGATACTGAAAAGGCCTTTTTCTTGTTTTCCACTGAGAAAAAGTGCTGTTTCTTTCAAGGTTTTAGAGGGGAGAGTGCCGGTAATAACTTCTGCCCCTCCAAATAAACCTGCATGCTCAACAATTGCTACTTTATGCCCAAAATAAGCCGCCTTTACAGCTGCTTTTTCTCCACCAGGTCCTGTACCAATAACAATTAGATCGTATTGTTTATTTGCCATATCCGCATCCTAAAAAAAAAGGATTTCACATAAAAGCTAAAAGAATACGACTGATTAAAATTTCTCGTATTTTAGAGATTATTTTGGTCTTTTTTATTAAATAATAAAATAGCGTTCAACTAACAAGAACCTTCGTTACACCGATACAAAGAGCAGATGCTATGGCGACAGATATCAATCTTCAAGCAGAAATATTGGCTCAAAAAATTAAGCACTATCTGATTACAAAAATGGGTGTAACGATTGATGAAGCCAACTACCAACAGTTTTATCACGCTCTTGCTTTGACACTGCGTGAAGAAATCATGATCAATTGGACGGCAACCGAACATACATTTCGTCAAAATCATGTCCGCTGGGTCTATTACCTTTGCATGGAATACATGCCCGGCAAGTTCTTCCTCAATAATTTGATTAATATGAATGCTGTGCCTCTTGTTAAAATCATTATGCAAAAGCTCAATCGCAGTTTTGAGCAGGTTTTGCGTGATGAATATGAGCCTGGATTAGGCAATGGAGGATTAGGGAGACTCATCTCGTGCTTCTTAGATTCTTTAGCTACTCAGCGCTATCCTGCTAGAGGCTATGGACTTCGTTATCAATATGGAATTTTCGACCAGGAAAATTGGGATGGAGTACAAGTTGAAAGGCCGGACCCTTGGTTACTGCATGAAAATCCTTGGGAGTTTCGTCGTGATGATAATGCCGTTTCTGTTTCATATGCAGGGCGTCTGGTTCCCCGAGTTAATAGTTACGGGGTGGAAATAAGCGATCTAACGGATTATGAAGAGGTGCGCGCCCTCGCGTATGACATTCCGATTATCGGATATAGTGAAGTTGCGGATTTTAATGTTGTAACCTTACGTCTTTGGACAACAAAAGAATCTCCGCGTAATTTCCAACTTCAACGCTACAATGCAGGGCAACTGGGCCAAGCTGCAGAAAACGCTTCTTTAACGGATGTGCTCTATCCCAACGATCATAATGAAACCGGTAAGCGAGTCCGCCTCAAGCAGGAGTTTCTTCTTGTTTCGGCTTCGATCCAAGACATTATTAGTTACTATCTGCGTATTTATCCCGACCTCTCATTATTTGGTGATAAGGTGCGCATACAGATTAATGATACGCACCCAGCCCTTACTATCGCGGAACTCATGAGGATACTCCTCCATGATCATGACTATGGGTGGGGAGAGGCGTGGGATATTGTTCGGAGTTGTTGCAGCTATACCAACCATACTGTTTTACGAGAAGCACTTGAAGAGTGGAATAACAATCGACTCACTTATCTTCTTCCTCGTCAATACCACATTATCGAAAGATTGAATTTAGAATTCTGCACCGATGTGCGAAGGCGCTTCTCGGGAGATGAGGAACGCGTTAGACGCATGTCGATGATCGAAAATGGACAAGTTCGCATGGCGCATCTTGCGATTTACGGATCTCACAAAGTCAATGGTGTGGCGGTGCTGCATTCGGAAATCCTCAAATTTACTGTTTTTCGGGATTTTTACGAGATGTATCCGGATCGTTTTCTCAATATTACGAATGGGGTCACGCAGCGCCGTTGGTTACTTACAGCCAACCCTCAGCTTGCAGAGCTTTTGGGCCAATCGATCGGTAGAGAATGGATAACCAATTTTCCTAGGATTAAAGAGCTCGCTACCTATGCAGCAGATTCTTATATTCAGAAAAAGTTTCTCGCTGTCAAGCAAGAGAGAAAACACATTTTGATGGAGTTCTTAAACGAAAAAAACCCCCTACGTGATGCTCACGGCAAAGTATTGGGGAATTCTGGTGCACTCGATCATACAGCTCTTTTTGATATTCAAATCAAGCGCATCCATGAGTACAAACGTCAACTGATGAACATCTTGCATGTCATCATGGTTTATCATGAGTTGAAGTCCGATCTTAATGCACGCCAAATTAAAAGAATGGTTATTTTTGCAGGTAAAGCAGCCCCAGGCTACGCGATGGCTAAAAACATCATTCATCTTATTTATTGCCTAGCACGAAAAATCAATCAGGATAAGGACGTTAATCAAAAATTGATGGTTGCTTTCATCGAAAATTACAACGTCTCCAAAGCAGAGATTATTATCCCTGCTGCTGACCTTTCCGAGCAAATTTCTACTGCGGGAATGGAAGCGTCAGGTACAAGCAATATGAAAATGTCGATCAATGGAGCGCTCACTAT